>Ga0210081_1000017_pt1 | contig 43373 bp, 47 predicted proteins | sample White_ThreeSqA_D_FD_185589 | JGI IMG/M metagenome (GOLD analysis project Ga0210081, IMG submission 185589) | Wetland microbial communities from the San Francisco Bay, California, USA, that impact long-term carbon sequestration -... | ecosystem: Environmental > Aquatic > Marine > Wetlands ...
CCTAAGAATGAAAATAGCAATTCTGCCCCAATTACACCTCTCCAGGCAAAAGCCCATCCTTGTTTAAATCCAGAAATCATGTATGGAAATGCCGCAGGAATTAGAACATTTGTTACAAGTTGAGTTCCCTTGGCACCCATATTTCTTGCCGCCTCAATATAATGAGGATTGATATTTTTAACTCCAGTGTAGGTGTTGATTGTCACTGCAAAAATTGCACCAATTGCAGTGACAAAAATAATTCCAGTATCAGTTAATCCAAACCAAAGGATGGCAAGTGGAACCCATGCAATAGATGGGATTGATTGTAATCCTAAAACCAAAGAACCAATTGTTTGGTTTACAGTTTCCACTCTTGCCATAAAAATTCCTAAAACAACTCCACCCACAATTGCAATTGCTAGTCCAACAACCAAACGCATTATGCTAGTACCAATTCCAAAGAACAAGCTTCCATCAGCTGCACTGTATGCCAAATCCTCACCAACTTCATAAGGTGAAGGAAAAATGTTATTGGGCCAGACATCAGACATTGAAATTGCTTGCCAGAGTACAACTAGAATAACATAAAACGCAATTTTTTTTACAATAATATTTTTCTTCATAAAATCACTTGCTCTTTTTTACCTCTGGTCGAAGTTCAGAAAGAATTTCTTGTTGAAGTCCTAAAAGATTTTCATCTTCTGCAAGTCTTGGGCGTTTAAAATTAACTGGGATTAATTTCTTAATTTTAGATGGCCTATTGCTAAAGACTGCAACTTTTGTTCCAAGAACTGCAGCTTCTGCCACATTGTGTGTTACAAATAAAATTGTCTTTTTTGTTTTCTCCCAGATAAGTTGCATCTCAACTAATAAGAGATCTCTTGTTTGTGCATCAAGGGCTGCAAATGGTTCATCCATTAGCAACACATCCGGATCCATTACAAGTGCACGTGCAATGGCCACTCTTTGTCGCATTCCAGTTGATAGTTGATAAGTAAAAGAATCTGCAAACTTTGTAAGCTGCATCATATCCAGATATCTTTTTGAGATTTGAATCCTCTCTTCTTTTGGAATCCCTGCCATCTTTAACCCAAATTCTACATTGTCTTGTACACGTAGCCAGGGGAATAAAGCTCCTTCCTGAAACACCATGATTCTTTCAGGGCCAGTGGTAGTTACCGGTTTTCCATCAAACAGAATATCACCCTCATCTGGAGTCTCCAAACCCGCTATTATTCTCAAAAAAGTAGACTTTCCACATCCCGAGGGCCCAACCAGGCAGACAAAGTCCCCATCTTCCACTTTTAGGTCAACACCACCAAGGGCCATGAGCCGATGACTTTCATGGCTAAAGTACTTTACAATTCCCTTTGTCTCAAGTTTTGCCATTTCATTTATTCTCCTCAAGTGATTCATTTGAAGTTATGTCAAAAAAAATCCCATCCAAGCTATATTCACCCCTTCCAAGATATCCAAGTGAATCAGCTCTTTGGGCAAATGTGTAAATAGATTTAGGAACTGCATCTGTCGTAATCTTCAAGTTAGATAGTGATTCATCAATAACATCATCAGATATTTTTTGGCCCAGGTGTTTTTGTATGAATTCATTAAAGATGATTCTGGTTTCTTTGGGATTTTCATTTATCCATTCAGAAGTCTGTTTGTGTGACTCTAACCATTTTGTAATTACTTCAGGATTTTTTTGGACATAATCTAATCGTCCAATAAGTAAAACAGATGCAAATTTTTTGTCAGGCCAAAGATCTTCTTCAAAGAATAATCTTTTACCATCAAGATCATGCACTAGAATTGTAGCCCAGGGTTCAGGAACCCAAGCACCGTCAATATCTCCTTTTGCAAATAATGTATAGATGTCAGGATTTGAAATATTCAAAACTATTACAGTACCACCTTTTTCAAATGGTTTTAGTCCATTTTCTGCAAGAAAAGTCCTCAAAGAAACATCTTGAGAATTTCCAATTTGTGGAGCAGCGATTCTTTTTCCATCAAAGTCTTGTGATGATTCAATTTTTGAATTTGGATGGACAATAAAGCTTGCCCCTCCACTTGCAGCTCCGGATAAAATTACGACATCACGATTTTCAGATTTTAAAAATCCGTTTATTGCTGGACCTGGTCCAACATATGCAATATCAATAGATTTAGCAAATAATGATTCTATAACTTGAGGTCCGCTATCAAAAACCTTAGGTTCAATCTTTGTTTCATTTCCAAAATTGTTTTGAAACGTTTCCCTTTCCAGTCCTATTATCGGGATGGCATGACCTATGTTTGGGAAAAATGCAACCCTAAGCACATTTTCATTTGAATTTTCCCCAAAATTAGATGAAATTCCTACAGCACCAGCTATTAAGGCAAAGCCGAACGCTGCCAAGATCACCGATTGGATTTTCATAAAACAGCGTTATAATTGACTGATAAATAATCATCGAATTTTAGCTCAAGCTAGCCAAAAAATTTCAGCATGTAATATTGATTTGAAGTATCACAAAAGATAAATTCGAAATCAAGTCCGAAAATATGTTTTATGACTCAGAAAGGAATTTTGGCTTTTTCAGGAGGATTGGACACATCAGTTGTTGTAAAATATCTACAAGAAGAACACGATATGGATGTAATCACTGTGACAGTTGATGTTGGGCAAGGAGATGATCATAAAAAAATTGCCGCCAAAGCAAAAAAGCTTGGAGTAAAAAAACACTACAACATTGATGCAAAAAAAGAATTTGCTGAAAAATTTATCTTTCCATCTATAAAGGCAAATGCGTTATATCAAAAAAAATATTGTCTTGCTACTGCACTTGCAAGACCACTTATTGCTGAAAAAGTTTTAGAAATTGCAAGAAAGGAAAACGTTACAGCACTTGCTCATGGATGTTCTGGAAAAGGAAACGACCAAGTAAGATTTGACATTACATTACGTTCAGGATCAGATCTTCCAATTATTGCACCAATTAGAGACAAAAACTTAGACAGGGAAACGGAATTAAAATTTGCAGAAAAGCATGGAATACAAATTGATACTGTTGCAAAGAGATTCAGTATTGATCAGAACTTGTGGGGGCGTGCAATTGAAGGCGGAGTATTAGAGGATCCTTACAAAGAACCTCCAGATGATGCTTTCATTTGGGTAAAAACAAAAAGTTTACCAGACAAGCCAACTTACTTGGAAATTAAATTTGAAAAAGGAATACCTGTTGCAGTTGATGGAAAAAAATTAGAATCACTAAAACTAATCGAATACATCAACAAAAAAGCAGGAGCTGCAGGAGTAGGAATTGTAGACCACATCGAAGACAGAGTTGTTGGAATTAAATCACGAGAAGTGTATGAAACACCAGCTGCTACTTGTTTGATTGAAGCACATCAAGATTTAGAAAAGATGGTTCATACAAAACATCAGAACAAATTCAAATCTTTAATTGATGATGAATGGGCATATCTAGTATATTCAGGACTATGGCAAGATCCCCTCAAAGAAGACCTTGACGGGTTCATTGAGGCATCACAAAGACCAGTATCAGGAACTGTAAAGCTAAAGTTGTTCAAAGGAAGTCTCAGAGTAGTTGGAAGAAAATCAGAGATGTCGCTTTATAGTCACGACATGGCAACATATGGCACAGAATCTACTTTTGATCAAAGATTAGCCAAAGGATTTGTCGAATTGTGGGGAATGCAGTCAACAGAATCTAATAAATTACAAAAGAAGGGGCCAAGAAAAACATGAACTGCCAAGAATGTGACGCAACTCTAAACATTCCAGATGACGCCTCAGTTGGAGAAATTGTCTCCTGTCCTGATTGTGGTGCAGACTTTGAAATCGCAAGCAAAGACGGATCAAATTTTGTGCTAAAACAAGCAGAAAGTGTAGGCGAAGACTGGGGAGAGTAATGTCAAAAGTCTGTATCGTATTTGACCGAATAAGATCCGAAGAGAAGATGCTTCAAAAAGAAGCTGAAGAACTAGGTTGTAACACATCGATGCTAGATGCAAAGATCACACAAATCAATACAGACAGTAAAAAAGACGACTATGATCTGGGGGACGTAGTATTAGAAAGATGTGTGAGTTATTTTAGAGGACTTCATTTTACCGCAAGTCTAGAGTTTATGGGAGCACCGGTGATTAACACATACGATGTGGCCAATATTTGCGGAAACAAGATGATAATGACATTACGATTAAAAAAACACAATATTCCTACACCAAAAACATATTTTTCATTTTCTAGTGAGAGTGCATTTGAAAACTTGGAAAAAGTGGGATATCCTTTAGTAATAAAACCAGTGATTGGAAGCTGGGGAAGAGGAGTAATGCCACTTAGAGACAAAGACACAGCAGAAGCAATAATGGAGATAAGAGACATTAACGATGGTCCACATGATAGAATATACTATTTACAAGAGTTAATTCAAAGACCCCCAAGAGATATCCGTGTAATTACAGTAGGAGATAATGTTGTAGCTGCAATGTACAGGAAATCCTTAGATGGATTTAAGACAAACATTGCCCTTGGAGCCGATCCTGAACTCTGTGAAGTTTCAAAGGAGATGGAAGACATTGCACTCAAAGCTTCAAAGGCAGTAGGAGGAGGTATTTTAGGTATCGATATGATGGAAGATGAAAAAACAGGACTTACGGTTCACGAGGTAAACAACACCGTAGAGTTTAAGGGATTATCAAGAGTTTCCAAGAGAAATATTCCAAAAGCTATGGTAGAATATGCTCTAAACTACATTAGGAAATAAATTATACTTCATTGCGGAAAGTCTTATGATGAAAGTCGGAGTAGTTGGTGCTTCAGGTTATGTCGGAGGAGAAACCCTTCGTTTACTTGTAAACCATCCAGATGTTGAGATCAGTATGGTTACCTCAAGACAACATGTAGGAGAATATCTTCATAGAATTCAACCAAGTTTGAAAGGATTTACTGATCTTACTTTTTCAGAACTAGATTATGATAAAATATCAGATAAATGCGATCTGGTGTTTACTGCAGTTCCACACGGAACTGCAACGGAAATTGTAAAAGCTCTCTACGATAGAGGAATCAAAATTATTGATCTCAGCGCAGATTACAGATTACACACACCAGAAGATTATGATAAATGGTATGGATGGGAACACCCACACCCAGATTATTTGAAAAATTCTGTATTCGGGGTTCCAGAATTACACAGAGAGCAGATTAAAAAAGCACAGCTTGTTTCCTGTCCTGGATGTATGGCTGTAACATCAATGCTAGCTTTAGCACCTCTGATTAGAAATGACCTAATCGACATTGAACATATTGTGGTAGATTCCAAAATAGGTTCATCAGGAGCAGGTTCTGGTGCTGGCACTGCACATGCAATGAGAGCAGGAGTAATCAGACCATACAAACCAGCAAAACACAGACACACAGGAGAGATTGAACAAGAATTAAGTGAAATTGCAGGAAAAAAAATCCATGTTTCAATGAGTCCACATGCCGTAGATGTAGTTCGTGGAATTTTGTGTACAAATCATACATTTATGAAAAAAGATATTGAAGAAAAAGAATTGTGGAAAATTTATCGACAAACTTATGGCGAGGAAAAATTTGTTCGATTGATTCGCGACAAAAAAGGATTGTACAAATTCCCAGATCCAAAATTCTTGGTAGGTTCCAACTTCTGTGACATTGGATTTGATCTAGACGAAGACAATCATAGATTAATTGCATTATCTGCATCAGACAATCTAATGAAAGGAGCAGCAGGATCCGCTATTCAAAACATGAATGTAATGTCTGGTTTTGATGAGATGGATGGTTTAAGATACACACCACTTACGCCGGTGTAAAAATGATTACAATAAAAATTGGCGGAAGCGTTGTTGACAACTTACATCCTTCAACTATTTTAGATATCAAAAAAGTAGCAGAGTCTGAAGGAGTAATAATTGTTCACGGTGGTGGAAAAGAAGTAACCAAGGTTTGTGAACAGTTGGGAAAGGAACCAAAGTTTGTAACTTCTCCAAGTGGAATAAAGAGCAGATATACAGACAAAGAGACAGCCGAGATCTTTACAATGGTCATGGCAGGAAGAATTAACAAGACAATAGTTCAAATGCTTCAAAAAAATGGAATAAATGCTGTTGGTCTTTCAGGGATCGATGGCAAGATAATTCAAGCAGAACGAAAGAAGAAACTTCTCATAGTGAATGAAAAGGGACGAAAACAGGCTATCGATGGAGGATATACGGGAAAAATTACAGAGATCAATTCGAATTTAATACGAGCTTTACTTGACCAAGGCATTACACCAGTAATATCACCAATTGCAATAAGTGAAGAATCCGACTTTCTTAACGTCGATGGAGACAGAGCCGCAGCATATGTTGCAGGAAAAGTAGGTACTGACAAGGTTCTATTCATCACAAATGTAGATGGATTGTTGATGGATGACAAGCTTGTAACAAAACTAACTTTAGCAGAAGCTAAAGAAATTCGCCCAAAAATAGGGCCAGGTATGGAGAAGAAGATTCTTGCGTCAACTGAAGCGTTAGATATGGGTGTAAAAGAAGCTCTCATAGCAAATGGGCAAAAAGAAAATCCTATATCCTCGGCCATTTCTCACGATAACTGTACGGTGATTAGAAATGAGTGAAGATCAATACATGGGAAATCTTTACCAAAGATTCCCTGTTACAGTGGAGAAGGGAAAAGGATCTCACGTGTGGGACATTAATGGGAAAGAGTATATCGATTGTATGGGAGGGTACGGAGTCGCACTAGTTGGGCATCAGAACGAGAGGGTCACAAAAGCAATCAAAGAACAAGTAGACAAAATAATCACAGTTCACAGTTCTCTTTACAACAAAACCAGAGAGGAATTTCTAAAAGTCCTAATAGGTTTAGCACCAAAAGGATTGTCACAAGTTCATCTTAATAATAGTGGAGCAGAAGCAGTAGAAGCAGCCATAAAGTTTGCAAGAAAATTTACAGGTAAAAAAGGAATGGTTGCCATGAAAGGATCGTATCATGGAAAATCACTTGGAGCATTATCTTTAACTTTTAATCCAAAATATAAAAAAGCCTTTGAACCATTAGTAGAGAAAGTTTCCTTTGCATCGTTTGGAGATATTGAATCAGTGCGGGAAGCAATAGATGATGACACTGCTTTTGTAATTTTAGAACCAATACAAGGAGAAAGCGGAATTGTGGTTGCCCCTGAAGGGTTTTTGCAAGATGTAAGAAGGCTTTGCGATGAGAAAGGAATTCTTTTAATTTTTGACGAAATACAAGCAGGATTAGGAAGAACTGGACGATTATGGGCATGCGAGCATTGGAATACAGTTCCGGACATCATGTGTTTGGCAAAGGGGATTGCTGGAGGTGTCCCCATGGGTGCAACTTTAGTAAGACCAGATATCCTAGCATCGATTAGTAAAGGAGAGCATTCATCTACATTTGGAGGAAATCCACTTTCTTGCGCTGCAGGAATTGCTGCACTAAAAGCCTTGACAGAAGATGGTTTGATTAAGAATTCTGAGGAAATGGGAAAGAAATTCATCGAAGGCTTAGAAAAACTAAAAGAAAATCACTCGATAATCAGAGAGGTGAGAGGAAAAGGACTCATGATTGGAGTAGAGTTGAAATTTGAGGTTAAGGATGTTTTAATGAGTTTAATAGAAAAAGGAGTTTTGATGCTTTATTCAGGTAGGAACATACTAAGAATACTTCCACCACTAGTAATAACTGAAAACGACATAGCGAAAGTTTTACAAACCTTAGATACAGTACTTTCCGAGGAAGAGGAGAAAAGAAATGTTCAAGGATAAAGTAGATGAAAAAATAATTGAATATCTCAAAGAAAATTCAAGAGAATCTTTTGTAGATGTTGGTAAAAAGCTAAAGTTGTCAGAATCCGCAGTTAGAAGAAGAGTAAAGAATCTTGTAGATAGTGGAATAATTAAAAAATTCACTCTTGAAATCGGAGAAGAGAATGTAACTAGTGCAATAGTTCTTGTATCAGTGGACTCTGCTACAGACACCTCAAAAGTTTCGATGAAGCTGGCCAAGCTTGAAGGAGTGAAAACAGTTTATGAAATTACAGGACAGTACGATATAACTACCATTATCAGTGCTTCAAACATTTCAGAAATTAACAATAGTATTGATGCCCTAAGAAAAATTCCAGGAGTCATAGATACAAATACAGTAATTATTTTACGAAAAGTAGCGTAAGACGGTATTCGGTTAAAATTAATGAAAATAGATGAACATAGGATCATTTTTGTTAAATTTCAACGAACTTAGTACGAATATGTTTATATGTTTATTTCATTCCAACGATTTCTGTATTGAAGGATCCGAATTATTATGCAGATTTGTATAATGCATACGACAAAACTCCAAAAAAAATAAGGGTTTTGGACAGTACCCTAAGAGAAGGTGAGCAACATCCAGGAGTTTCTTTTACAAACAAACAACGAATCCAAATTGCATGGATGTTAGATTATTTTGGAGTAGACCAAATAGAAATATCTCCAGTAGTTTCCACCGACCATAAAGAGGCAGTTAAAACAATCATCAAGCAAGGCCTAAAGGCAGACATTGTTTCTCATGGACGAGCACTAAAAGAAGACATCGATGTTTCACTCAGCTGTGATGCAAAATGGTGTGCAGCTTATTTGGGAATTTCAGACATTCATCTTAAAGACAAACTAAGAATTACCCGAGAACAAGCAATGGAAAGAGCTGTTGAGACTGTAGAATATGCAAAGTCTCATGGATTAAAAATTAGATTTACAGTAGAGGATGGAAGTAGAGCAGAACCAGAATTTCTTTTAAAAATGTGTAGAGCAATTGAAGAAGCAGGGGTAGACAGAATAAGTTTACCAGATACTGTTGGCATACTTCGCCCTGTTGGGATGTATAATTTTGTAAAGAAGGTAAGAGAAACTGTAGATGTTTCTCTGGATGCACATGTTCACAATGATATTGGATTTGCACTTGCAAATGCTTTTGCAGCGTGTGATGCAGGGGTAGATCAGATACACACAACCATTGATGGAATTGGAGAGAGAACAGGAATTCCGTCACTTGCAGAAGTTTCAGTTGCGTTAACCTACCTATTCAAATCACCAAATGATTTTAGATTAGATATGCTCCAAGATTTGTCAAGATTGATTGAAGAGTACACTTCGATAAGACCTTATGATTCAAAACCAATTGTTGGAAGTTCTGCCTATAAGCATAAAGCAGGTACTCACCTTGCCGCAATTCTTAGAAATCCTGCAGCTTATGAGCCAATTCCTCCAAGGACAGTTGGCAATAGAAGAAGAATTGTTTTTGGAGAACTGGCAGGTAAGACGGGTGCGTCGTATTTAATGTCGATTCTAGGACTACCTAAAGACGGAGAGTCTGCCAAGGCAGTAGCAGCAGGGCTGAAAAACCTCCGAATGGGCGATCTTATAGAAATTCCACTCGAAGATAGACTTGAAAAAAAGATAATTAATGACCAAAAAGGAGAAAAACCCGAGGAAAAATAATGGCAAAATGCGATGAATGCGATGCAAATATCTCCGTACCAAGCGATGCTTTAGAAGGAGAAATCGTAACATGTCCCGAATGTGGTGCAAGTTTTGAGTTAGCAAAAGGTTCAGATGGCTTCGATCTAAAGCCGGCCCAAACGGTTGGCGAGGATTGGGGGCAGTGAATCCAGATATAACAATTCTTTACGACACCATCAGGTGGGAAGAAAAAGCTCTACTTGAAGCTGGGAAAAAAAAGAACATCAACATACAGATGGTTGATTGTAAGAAGTTATTTTTAGATTTAGAGAAGAAGCCAGAAGATTTTGGGACAGTGATTCAGAGATGTGTCAGTTATTACAGGAATTTGCACTCTACTGCAGCATTGGAAGGTTTGGGGGTAAATGTAATAAATTGTCTGAACACAGGAATTTTTGCTGGAAACAAGCTGTTTACACATATGTTGTTAAAAAAATACGGTGTTCCAACTCCAAATGCAACTGTATCTTTTTCAAAAGAAGCTGCACTAGATGCCCTTGAATTGCAAGGATATCCAAAGGTGATCAAACCAACCGTTGGAAGTTGGGGCAGATTAATATCAAAATTAAACGACAAAGATTCAGCAGATGGGATTATTGAAAGTCGTGAGAAGATGTATCCTATTTACCAAGTTCACTATCTTGAAGAATTTGTAAAGCGTCCGCCTAGAGACATCAGAGCTATTATGGTAGGGGACAAGATAGTGGCTGCAATTTACAGAACTTCAGGTGATGGAAACTGGAAGACAAACATGGCCTTAGGTGGAACCGCTACACCTTGCGAGGTAACACAGGAGATGGAAGAGATGTGCATAAAAGCAAAGAATGCGGTTCAGGGGCAGATAGTAGGAGTAGATCTTATGGAAAGTGATGAGAGAGGGCTGGTTGTTCATGAAGTTAATAATACTACAGAATACAAAAATACTGTTAGAGTTTGTGGCGTAGATATACCTTCATTAATGCTTGACTATGCATTGCAATCTGGCAAGTAAGAATTGGACACTAATTTTACAGTAACACCCAGATTTGCAGTAAAGATGCTTGAAAAAGCTCTTCGTCTTTACACACCATCACTTAATGAAAGAGCCCTGGCAGAATTTTTGGCAGATAAATGTGATGATCTAGGTTTTGAAGACATTAACATTGACGAGGTTGGAAATATTTATGCGCGAAAAGGATCAGGATCCCCGAAAGTTCTTTTATGTGGTCACATGGATGTGGTTCCTGGTAAAGTCAAAGTAAGAAGAGAGGGAGATTCACTTTATGGAAGAGGAGCATCAGATGCCAAAGCCCCCCTCATGGCAATGCTATTTGCAGCAGCTTCAGTTCAAAATAATAATGGAACCGTGATTTTTGTGGGATCCGTTGACGAGGAAGGAAATGCCACAGGGATAAAAAATTTAGTTAAAAAAGAATTAGATGTAGATTATGCAGTATTTGGAGAACCTAGCGGGATAAGGCAGGTTACAATTGCCTATAAAGGAAGGCTGGCAATTAACCTCAAAATCACAGTTGAGGATAGTGCACATGCCAGTGCTCCATGGCTTTCAAAAAATGCAATAGAAGAATCCATGATATTTACCTCAGAACTCAAAAAAGGGTTGGAGGAAGGACAAGAAAAGAAAACCAAAGGAATGTTACTAACTGCAACTCTAACTGAGATAAATGGCGGAACAAGTCACAACGTCACACCAAAAGAATGTGTTGCCACTATGGACATCAGAATTCCAGTAGATATGAACTGCAAAACAATTGAACAAAAAATAGCTACACTGGTTAAAGACATTTCTGAGAGAAGAAAGGTCGAAGCATTTTATTCAATATTGGACGAGACAGAGCCATTTGAGGCACCACATAATTCATCAATTGTCAGGGCAATCACACTTGGGATAATGGATATTGAGAATTCCAGACCCACCCTAATTAGGAAGACAGGTACTGGAGATATGAATGTCCTTGGAAATCAATGGAATATTCCGGTTGTTACATATGGACCAGGTGACCCCCACGAAGCGCATACAATTGACGAAAAAGTTTCCATAGAGGAATATCTCAAAGGAATAGAAATTTTGAAGAAAACTTTAGAACATCTCAAAAGAATTCATGATAAAAGAATGACGATGGAATAATGCTCTGGTTTATCGGATTAGGAATTTCAGGGGCAAAATCCATTCCCCTTGAGGCCATCGAAATTTTATCAAAAGCAGATATTGTTTATCTGGAGCAATTTACAAGCCCAATTGGAAAATCAGATTTAGATAAAATTAAAAAAATGACATCAGGTGAATTCAGACCTGCTAAAAGATGGCTTGTAGAAGATGGAAATGAAATTCTAAAAAATGCTAAAAGAAAAAAAGTTGTTTTACTATCTTATGGAGACCCCTATATCGCAACAACCCACATCGAGTTGAGAACTAGAGCAATCCAAGAAAAAATCAAAACTCATTCCATACATGCATCATCTTCCTTGACATCTATGATAGGTGAATGCGGATTGCATTTTTACAAGGTTGGAAGAATAGCTACAATAATGAGCGATATGAAATCTCTCACTACACCGTATTATGTAATATACAAAAATATCATTGAAGGAAATCATACAGTTTTGCTTTTGGAATACAATCAAGATCAAAAATTTTTCTTGGACCCAAAAGATGCATTTTCAGGATTGATGAATACTGAAAAAGGACAAAATCGACACGTCATAGAACCATCAACGTATGCCATAGTAGCATCAAGAATAGGATTCAAGGATCAATCAATTACATCTGGCAAATTGTCTACTCTGACAAAAATAGATTTTGGGAAACCTCCACATACCATCATAATTACTGGAAAACTTCACTTTACAGAATCAGATGCACTCAAAATTTTAGGAAATTGTATTGATGAGCCTATAGATAATTCTGAGAAAACTTTGAAGATATCATCACAAATGATGAAAAAATATGTCCCCATGGTAAGAGAAGCACTTGACGAAATAAAACCTCATTATACGGATCAAAAAGAATTTGAATCCATTCTTGAGAATGCTGAGCTCTACATTCGCGATGCAGAAAAATTCTTAGAAGATGGGCAAGACGAAGTTTCTATTTTAAGCATAGGGTATGCAGATGGTTTGGTTGATGCGTTAAGGCTAGCTAAAGGTTTTGACCCTAAAATGTAATCATCGATGAATTAAAGAGAGGGTCATTTCTAGAAATTAAAGTTGCAACCTTTGGAAAAATTAATTCTATCATCCCTATACCTTGCCTCAATCACTGATAGGGATTTTATGGAAATTATCAATGAAAAGAAAATACAGTTTCAGCAAGAAATTAAATTAAAACTAGAAGAAATGGTATCAAATCAATTAGTAAAAGAAGATAGAAAGACACTAACTGAGCTAGGAAGAAGTTCCATCAAGGTAGTACTAGCTGGAGGTGTTTTCGACATTATTCATCCTGGACACATCTACACATTAAATTCAGCAAAAGATCTTGGAGATCTTTTGATTGTAGTTATTGCAACTGACAAGACTGCTGAGAAAATGAAAAAGCGTGTTCCACTCCATAATCAAGATCAAAGAAAAATGCTTGTAGATTCACTTTCCATGGTAGATTTAGGAATAGTAGGGCATGAAGGAGACATCTTCAAAACAGTTGATCTTATTCGTCCTCAAATTATTGCCTTGGGATATGATCAAGTTCATCAAGAGAAGGCAATACTTGAGGGATGTAAGAAGATAAACCTGGATGTAGAGGTAGCAAGGCTTCAATCCCCAATTCCAGAAATGTCAAGCTCGATAATTGAAAAAAAATATGGTGAAAGTATTCACGGTATTTGATTTACTTTCCATTAAGAGGTATAACTACAGAGACGGGTGAGCCATCAGATAATTTTGCAGTTTTTCTAAGATTAGTTTTTGAAATAAGTTCTATTGTTGATGTATCATGATGAGTTCTCTCTAATCTAATTAATTGACAATCAATAGTAGAGTTTAGTTTTGCTTTGAAACACTTTACCCAACCGTATGTCCTTTTACCATCAGAATAACCATCAATACGAATTCCCTCCATCCCTTCAAATTGTCTTATTGCCTCAGTATACTCTTTTTTTCCTAGTTTTACATTAAGTGTTCCAGGAAATGGCGTGTATCCAATTTTTGATTGAAATTGTTTTGTATATCCTTTAAGTGACATATAGTAAGCACCTTCACCCATTCCTGAAACCAATGTTCCTTTCAATAATACTTCAGAAGGCGAAGAAGTAAGACTTTTTTGAAGCGTATTTGACAATTTGACCAGTTCAGCATAGCCTCTTGCAGTAATTTTTACTGAGATTTGTCTTCCGCTGATAATTCTTTCAATGAAGTTGTTATTTTCTAATTCCATCAAATGTTTTGATGCTGCTTGCTGAGATTTCTTTATGCTCCTTCCAAGAGATGAAGTAGTAATAGTAACAAAGTTATGTTTTGCACCTTTAGATAAAAGATGGGTAAGAGTTAGAATATGCTGAATTTTTAGTTCAGTCATTTAGTAACCCTATGCTACGCCTAGTTCACCGAATGTTTTTAGAGTTAAGCCATCAGAATTAGATAGCTTTGCAACTCTGTGACCTATGACGCATTCAATACCTGCGTTTTTTGCACCTTCTAAGAGTCTTTGAGTAATGATGCCATCAAGCAACAGATATTTTATTCCTGTTTGCGTTGAAAGCTTGCTTACTAGCTCGCTTATTGGAACTTTGAAAATTTCTTTTTTATCGCCATCCAATGCAATCGCTTCAAGAGTTTCATTTAGATCGGGAAAAATCTTCGAAGCCAGTTCAGCAATTGGTTTATCTTCTTCTTTTTTGAGAGCTGGAGCTGCAGGTCCCCCACTCAGGATTTCTTCTTTAACAGGTCTGAGAATTTCATCAATTCTTTGAGGAGTTAATTCCTCAACTTCAACCCCAGTATCAGCTTGTAGTTCATAATCTAGACGTACCACAGATTTCAGCTCTTTTAAGATAAATCCTCCAGCCCTATCACCATCGATAAAAGCTACAACCTTATCTTTTGTTTTGCAAAGTTCTTTGATAGATTCATCTATTTTTGCTCCTTCTATAGCAATTGCATTGTCGTATCCTGCCCTTAGAAGATTAATTACATCGGCCCTTCCTTCGACCAAAATAATCCATGGTGAATTAAAAACTCCAGAGCTACAAGTTAGTTTTGAGGGGCCATAGGTTGAAAGTTTTCCAGAATCTCCTTCATGGACATCTCTTAACATTCCTTCCCCTTCACTTACTGTTTTAGTAGCCCAACGTTGTTTGATCTCCTTTGCACGTCTTACTATATCGTCTTTTTTGGCAGCTCTGACATCATCTATGGACATCAACCTAAAACTACAATCAAATGGTCCAACCTTGTCAATACTCTCAATTCCTGCTGCAATCAATGCGCATGTATCAATATCAGTACTCATAGGTATAACAGCAGTACCGTTTGTGGTATTTGCTGTGGACTTTGCTTCTACTTCAATTCGTCCAACTTTGGAAACTCGTTGCAGTTCATTCAGATTCATCTCTGGCCCTAACAGTCCTTCTGTCTGGCCAAAAATGGCTCCGATTATATCTGCCCTTTCAACGAGCCCATCGACTTCATAGGAAAGTTTAACGTGATATTTGACAATTCCTGATGCAGGCATAAATATTTCATCTCCTTAATGATCATAATTTTGTTTTCGCGTATCGGTATATGAGGGTATCGCAATGTCATGAAAGATATTTTCATAAATTATAGACAAAAATAGTAAAGGTCTAAAAAATTAGAATAAAAAATATTGGTTATTCAGTGCTGAAAGAGTGACCACATGAGCAGGATTTTGTAACATTAGGATTGTTTATCTTGAATCCAGACCCCATAAGACTCTCAATATAGTCTACGTTTGCACCTTTTAGATGATCTACGCTGTAACTGTCTACAATTAGTTTTATTCCGTTCTCTTCGAGTACCAAGTCATCTTCTTCTGGTGCCTTTTCAAAGCCCATTCCATAAGAAAGACCTGAGCACCCACCGCCTTGAACGTATACTCTAAGGTATTCAGGTTTGTCAGCTTCTTCTTTCATAAACTCGACAATCTTCTCTGCTGCCTTTGGAGTGACAGTGATCAACTTTTGGGTTTGTTCAGATGCCATAATATACAAAAATGTCGCTTCAAATTATAATAAGCTTTTCACACTAGACATACTATTATTTCAAGAAATTCAGGCAGGAGGAGGCTAGAGAGGACAATTACAATTGGATTTGAGAATTCTAGATTTTGTTTGCAATTTCAGAAGCGATGATCATCCCAACTACTTCATCATTGTTAATCACAGGTAGTTTTCGTATTTTTTTTGAGGCCATCAATTCTAGGGCCTCTTTAATGTCAGTGTCAGGACTTATAGATATCAAAGGAGTTGCCATAATTCTTCTAAGCGGGGTATCCAAGGGATAGGAATGAGCAACTATTTTTATCATCAAATCCTTGTTTGTAACTATACCTACGGGTATTTGGTTTTCCAAAACCACAATAGCACTGGTTTTAGAATCTTCTAAAAGCTTAGCAGCATCAGATGCAGGGACTGTAGAATGAAGGGAAAGAACAGAACTATTCATGTTTTCTTTAATCCATAATTGAATTGGATCACTATCGCTAGCCATAATTGAAGAATATTGGAGGAAATATTTCAATAGGTTTTTTGAATCTCAGGTTTGATAGTGATGTTCATTAAAATCAGAACCTAATGAAACTTTTAAAATCACCGTAGAATCTGTTGTTTGGAACTTGAGATCTTTATCTGATGCAAAATTACGAAATATTTGTGTTAACAATTGTTCAGTGAAAACAGACCACTTTATTCCAAGTTCATGTTGAATGATAAAAGAGTGTAAATTTCCATCCACTCTATGATCAGAATTCATTCCAGATGTTCTCATATAATCCTCAAGAGTCTCAATGCATCTTTCTAAATCAAAACCACCTTTTATGAACATGACAGTGTTTTTGATGATGGGAAATAGAATGTTAATGATTGCATCAATATCCTGGCCATCAAGATCATCTCCTAACGATTGAAGAATTTCTTTTGGGACTGGAATCAGTCCCATTTTTGAAGAGTATCTATCCCATTGAATATATTTTTCAAGAATTTGTTTAACAAGAACATTTTGAGAGATTTTTTTTTGTCTTGATTCACTATCAAGCTCATTTATCAAGGTCTCAGGAAGTCTGTAGGTGATACTCCTTGTGGTTTCTTTTTTTTGTTTTTCTCTTGATGAAACCATATTAACAATCTAATCTACTGGTATGATATTAATTCATGCGTCTTTAGAATTGAAAATTGAATAGACATTATTGAAGATCAAACAGTTGTAAAGGATGAATGTTTTTTGTGAAAAATAAAATAAGAAAGAAATGAAGAATAGATTATTTTTTGGATTTGTTAACAAATGCAGTCATTCTTTCTTCTCTATCGGGGTGAGTAAAGCAGTTTCTCCATGCAAGAAGCTCTACAGCAAGACCAGTATCAAGGTCTGCGTTTCTTCCTTTATTTATGGCAACTTTTGACATCTGCACTCCCATGGTAGAATTTGCAGCAATTTGTTTTGCCATCTTCAAAGCCTCTTCTTGTAGTGAAGCTAATGGGACTACTTGATTTACCAAGCCAATCTCTTTTGCTTCATCTGCTTTAACCATCTTGCCAGTATAGACAAGCTCTTTTGCCTTTGCTATTCCTACTATTCTCATCAATCGTTGAGTACCGCCCCAACCTGGAGGGATACCAATTGTAACTTCTGGTTGACCTAACTTTGCAGTATCAGCTGCAATTCTAATATCACATGACATTGCAAGCTCACAACCTCCACCTAATGCAAACCCATTAACGGCCGCAATTGTGGGTTGCTTTACAAGTTCAACTGTTGCAGTTACCAGTTGACCTGTTTTTGCATATTCAACAGATTCATCTGCAGATATTTTTGACATATATTCAATGTCTGCACCTGCAGAGAATGCTTTTTCACCTTCGCCAGTAAGAATGATTACCTTTACGTTATCATCGTGGTTTAGATTTTCAAAAGTCTTGATAAGCTCTTTTGCAACATCACTGTTCATCGCATTTAGTTTGTCAGGTCTGTTGATCTTAACTGTACAGATCCCATCAGAAGTTGATGTAGTAACTAGTGACATGATATTTGGCGAGGAGATATTGGACTTAAATGTTCTCTATTTTCCGCGAACTTTACCCCAGTGGGATAAGGCAGCTGCAGATGCAACCCAAGTTCTAAGATCTTGATAAACTGGGACATTGTGCTGTTCAATTAATTTTATCATTTTTTCAGTATATGGACCGCCATTTCCTCCAGCCAAAAGAGGTTTTTTACTTTGTTTTTGGAAATCGGCAAGATAATCAACTATTGTTTCTTCAAGTGGGTCATCTTGGAAAACAAACCAAGGCATTGCAATATCAATATTTTTCTCATCCATGAATTGTTGAATGACAAATCTATAATCATCTGCAGTTGCTCCACCTCCTACATCTGCAGGATTACCGTTATGAATAGGAACTGCAGGTGGAAAACGATCTTTCATTTTCTTGAGAAGTACAGGAGATAACTTTCCAATTGTGAGGCCATATTTTTCTAATTGATCAATTCCGCCAATCATTGGACCAGCACCATTACTAGTCATTGCAACCTTGTTACCCTTTGCTGGAGGTTGCCAAGCTAGTGCCTTTAAAACTCCTGCCAATTCCTGATAACTATCAACTGAAATTATTCCTGCTTGTTTGAATGCACCCATAATTATTGCGTTTGAACCACCAAGGGAACCTGTGTGTGATGCAGCCTGTTTTGCACCTGCAGCAGTTCTTCCACTCTTCCAAATAACAATAGGTTTTTTCTTTTCTTTCATTACACGTTTTGCAGTATTGATGAATTTTCTTCCATCACCGAAACCCTCAACATATAATCCAATTACTTTAGTTTGAGGATCATTGGCAGCATACCAAATCATATCTGCTTCATCTACGTCAGAACGATTACCGAAACTAATCATTTTGGATAATCCAAAGACATCAGCGCTTTCTAACATACTAATACCCATAGTTCCACTTTGTGAGAAAAACGCCACAGGTCCTAATTTAGAGCGAAGCATTCTTTCTTGTCCTTGGAATGCACAATCAAGACGATTAGCCGCATTGAACATTCCAATACAATTAGGACCAATAATTCTGATTTTGTGTTTTTTAGACAACTTTGCAACTTCTGCTTCATATGCTGCTCGTTCACCACCAAGTTCTTTTCCACCACCTGAAACAATCACCACACTGTGTACTCCTTTCTTTGCACAGTCTTCAAGAACAGGAGGAGTCATTGAAAGATCTACAGATATCACTACTAGATCAACATCGCCAGGAATATCTGCAACTGAAGGATAGCATTTTTGCCCAAAGATTTCTTCTGATTTTGGATTTATTGGATATACTTTACCTTTAAAGTCGTAATTGACTAAACTATCCAAAATAGAATTCCCTATCTTTCCCTTACTTGCAGAGGCACCAACCAATGCTACAGATTTTGGAGTAAAGAATGTCTCCATATCTGTGATGTTTGGTTTTTCTTTAGAAATAGAATTCTTTCGGAATTCCTTGTTTAGGATAATTTTTGCATCAACAACAAAATGGGATTTTGGATATACAATAACTGGGTTAAAGTCAATACTGTTAATGTAGTCTGCATTATCTACTCCCAATTTTCCAATTTGCACAAGCATTTTTGCAACCATGTTAATGTCAATGGGTTCACTTCCTCTGAATCCTTTGAATAATGTGGAACCCTTAAGTTCATTTAGCATAGATTTTGCATCGGCGGTAGTAATAGGTAACATTCTAAACGAGACATCTTTCATCACCTCAGTCATTATACCACCAAGTCCAGCCATGATAACTGGTCCAAACTGAGAATCATTTTGAATACCTACAATTAGTTCAACACCTTTTGGCACCATTTTTTCCAAAAGAATTCCTTTAACTTCTACGCCTTTCTTTTTAGAGAGACGTCCATACATATCTTTGAATGTCTTTTTTACATCGTTTACATTATCGATTCCAACCTTAACTCCACCAACATCGGTCTTGTGCAAGATTTGTGGTGACACTACTTTCATTACCAAAGGAAATCCAATTTTCTTAGCTTCTTTTGCTGCTTCTTCTGCAGATTTCACTAAAGCATAGGGAGGTACTTTAACACCATAACTTTTGAGAATTGATTTAGAGAGTTCTTCTGTGATAACTTTGTGATCGGTCTTTATTGTTTCTTCAAAAGTTTTTTGTACCGAATTCATGAGTCGATCGTTGAAATCAAATCTGAGTATATTAATGTAAAGCTGAAACAAAAATTAGTTCAATTTTTTTTTGATTGTTTACTCAAAATGTGTAAAAATTTTAAAAATAATTATTGTCTAAAAATAGATGTAGTATTTTAGACAAGATATTGATGGATTCTATTTTTAGATTTTATGAATAATTTCTCCTATAGGTCTTCGTGGAGTAATTTCAGGAATTTCATTTGCAAATCCTATTGGAAGAATAGCGATAGGTTTAACGTTTTTTTGTAAATTTAGAGTTTCGGAAATTTTTTTCTCATCAAACGAGCCTATCCAAACAGAAGAAAGCCCAAGAGAATGAGCTGCTAATTGAGAGTATACACATGCAATAGTAGCATCTTGAATACAAAACAGTTCTTCACCTCTGGCCCCATATTCAATCTGGCTTCTTTTAGTGTCTGCACAGAAGATCATTACCACGGGCGCCTCAAGGATGTATTGTTGGTCATGGGCAGCCTCTTTCAATTTTTCTTTTTTTGATTTACTAAGAGTAACTATAATTTGATAAGATTGTAAATTTTCTGCTGAAGGACCTTTAATCGAGGCATCTAAAATTAAATTGATTTTATCTTCAGAGATTGAGGAATCCTTGAAGGAGCGAACTGAATGCCTAGTAGAAATTAATTCTAGGAAGTTTTTGTCGCTCATTAGTAAGATAATTCTAATTGTAAAACATTAAGTGATTGGTAATTACCAAGTTTGATAAATCAAACAAATGAGTTAATCTTGAGAGTTCATTATTTCTTCAACATGTTTTTCTTCCTCAATCATTACCCTTTCAAATTCCTCACGTAATTTGTCACATTTAATTTGCTTTTCTTCCTCATTTAGTTTGGAAAATTTAATTTGTCTTATTTCGGTTACAATGGCATTTATCTTATTATTTGTCTCATACATTATTTCATCAATTTTCTTTTGATGTTCTAGATTCATTTCACATAATCCCCAGTGTAATCTTATTTAATTACCGTTACCGGAATTTTTGATTTATTTAAAACATAATTGGCCACACTTCCCAAAAATAATTCAAGAACCGGATCTGGGCCACGAGATCCAATTACTATCAGATCAATTTTGTTAGTTTCAGCAAATGAAACTATTGTCTTTCCAATATTGTCACTCTGTTTAATCTCAGCTTTAAAGGGGATTTTTTCTTTTTGTGATAAAATCGTGGCTTGTGAGATTATTTTTTTGCTTTTTTTATTTTTTTGAGCAACAATGGAGGGAGTTTTTAAGAAGAAAGGGAGAGAAGAAACGTGTAATCCAATTATAGAAGATCCTGATTGTTTTGCTAAATTTAATGTGAATTTTAAACCTCTTAGAGAGTTTTTTGAGCCATCTAAAGGAACCAAAATTTTACGAATTTTTTGAATCATAGTGTTTTTAATGTTTAAGCCAGTATTTAGAAAATGGGTTTAAATTCAAAAATGATAACAGAAATTTATCTATCGAGACTATTATTAAATACAATTTCATAACAAAAAGAAAGCAAAATGTTGTTAAAAGTAAAAATATTAGACATAGATTCAGGTGGAAAACCCTTTGTGTTTCTAAACGACAAAGATGCTGATGAGTTAAACGTTACCGCCTCAGAAAGAATTACAGTAAAATCTAAAAAAAAGATCACTGCAATAATTAACATATCATCTACAGTTGAAAGAGGATTTTTGGGGGCAACTGAAGAAGTGAGAAAAATTCTTTCCTTAAAACCAAATTCAAAGGTAGATGTAGAAATTGCTCCATTTCCAAAATCTCTTCAATTTATCAGAAATAAACTATCTGGAAAAAAATTGCTTTATCCTGAAATACATGAAATTGTACAAGATTTGGTAGATGGAAATCTCAGTGAAAATGAAATTGCAGCATTTGTTACCGCTCTGCACATAGACAAAATAGATCTGGATGAAGCGACAAGTTTGTCCCGTTCGATGATCGATACAGGAAAAAAACTAAACATAAACAAGAAAATTATCGCCGATAAGCATAGTATTGGAGGAGTTCCAGGAGACAAGACCACATTATTAGTAGTTCCAATAATTGCATCAGAGGGGTTTACAATTCCAAAAACATCTTCAAGAGCAATAACCTCTGTTGCAGGAACTGCAGACAGAGCAGAAGTACTAATGCCAGTAGAATTTACTACAAAAAAAATGCTTCAGATACTCAAAAAATCAAATGGCTGTATTGTATGGGGAGGTGCAATTGAGCTTGCCCCTGCAGATGAAATTTTTGTAAGGGCAGAATTTTCTCTTCATATAGATCCGTTACTATTGCCATCCATAATGAGTAAAAAGAAAGCAGTGGGTGCCACTCATTTGGTTGTAGACATACCAACTGGTAGAGGTGCTAAAATGAAAACAACAGGAGAGGCAGATCTTCTTGCAAGAGACATCATAGAACTGGGTAGAAGATTAGGCATCCATACCCATTGTGTTGTTACGTTTGGAGAGCAACCAATTGGATACGCAATTGGGCCTGCTTTGGAAGCAAAAGAGGCTCTAGAAGTTTTAATGAATAAAAAAAATGTTCCAGACCTGATAGATAAGGCTTGTAGGATATCAGGAAGCATGTTCGAACTACTAGGGAAAAAAAATGGCTATGAGATTGCCAAAAAGATTCTTGAATCTGGAAAGGCAGAAAAAAAGATGAGAGAGATAATCAAAGCTCAAGGTGGAAACCCAGCCATATCTCCAAAAGATATCAAGATTGGAAAATATACTTTGCATATTAGTTCTGAAAAGTCAGGACAAGTGATTTGGATGGAGAATAGAATAATTGTTGAGATGGGTAGAGCTGCAGGAGCTCCAAAGGATAAAGGAGCAGGGATTGTTTTTAATAAAAAAATAGGAGATCATGTAGAAAAAGGAGAATTATTGTTTACAGTTTATGCAGAGAAGGCGTACAAGATAGACAGAGTGAAATACATTTTATCTAATCAAACTCCACTTTCGGTTGGTAAAAAGTCAGACATGCTTATCCACACAATTACTGAATCACCAGTGGTAGAAAGAACATTTGTTATTGACAGATAATTTGGAATCTAATTTGCAAAATTCACCAATTTTTAATCGCCTTACAAATAATATCAGATAAGTCAATTTTTGAAAACTCTCCCTCAATGGAATTGCTTCCAACTATTCTTGCGATGCCAGCATCTTTTATTTTCCTTTTTGCATCCCCAGAAAATACAGGATGAGTACACACCACGAAAACCTTGCGAAAATTCTTTCTTTTTAGAAACTTTATTGCTTTAAGAATGGTTCCTCCTGAAGATACCATATCATCAAAAAGAATAAGATCACCGCCCTTAGGAAATTTATGTGGAGGAGATTTTATCACAAGTTTTCCAGTTTTTCTATCTCTTTGTTTATTCAGAGAAATTACTGAGGCATTAATAGATCTTGCAAATGTTTTTGCATTTGACTGCCAAAACAAATCCGGAGAAACCACCAGGGGGTTTTTCAGGGAGAGATTTTGAAAATAGCCAGTAAATTCAGGAATTGCTGAAATATTCTTCACCGGTAACTTGAAGAAATTAAGAGCATCTACACTGTGAAAATCTACAACAATCAGATGGGTCGCTCCAGCTGCTTTTAGTAATTTTGCAATAACAGAGATAGTGATTATCTCTCCCTTTAGAAATTCTTTGTCTTGTTTGGCATATCCCAGGTAAGGAATAACTGCAATGACTTTTTGAGACATTTCACGAGATTTTGAGATCAATAAAAGAGTCCTCAAAATGTTAGAATCTACTGGAGGTCCTGTCGAAGATACAACTATGATAGTTCCTTTTTTAACAGACCCACGAATAGTGAGTTTGCTTTCACCGTCAGGAAAAATTCTAATGTTCGTTTTAATATATTTTGCATGAAGTTTTTTTGTAATGTTTTTTGCCAAGTTTTCAGATGATGAATTTGCAACAACATAGTAATTTTCCATCAACAGCAATCAAACAGTTTACTTTTTAAAATTACTGTTAATTTTTCAAAATGAATAAAACAGAAATAAGATTTCAAATCAATTGTAATTTTGGCGTCAAAGGTTAGTCTTATGAGTATGATCTTGAACCTAAAGACCAAACATTGTTTTGAAATTAGAGTAGAAATTACTCATGTTAGTTTTGACAGTTGAAATATTGACTTCAATATCAGACCTGATCTTATCGGGATCAATGTATGGAATTTGATGAAGTTTTTCTTCTGTTTTGTCTAGCCAAAGATTGACCATTTCTTCATTTACCTCCAAATGAAACTGAACTCCCACCGCACTACGATATTGAAATGCTTGATTTTGGTAAATTTCGGAACTGGCATGTCTTTTTGCACCAGGAGGTAAATCAAATGTATCTCCGTGCCAATGAAAGACTGTAAAGGGGTTTTTAAATCCAGAAAACAACTCAGAGTCTGTTTCACAAATTAGATCATTGTAAAATCCTATTTCCTTTTTTGGGCCAGGATATACTCTCCCCCCAAAAGTTTTAGCAATTAATTGAGAACCTAAACAAATTCCTAAGAGAGGAGTATTTTGTTCTACACTTTTTTTGATGAGTTTTTGTTCTTCAAGCAAGTATGGAAGATTATCATTTGCACTTTCAGGTGCACCCAAAATTACAACCAGAGAATAATTTTTGCTTGGAAGATTTTCATGTTTTGCATGCACAGATTGAATCTCAAAACCATCATTTTTCAATAATTTTCCCAAATATCCTGAACCTTCTATTCGAGTATTCTGAACAAGTAACACATCAGACATGGTATTGCTTGGCAAAAGTGCTTAATATGTTAAAACAAAATAGTTTTGCATGCTCACAACAGAAGATGAAATCAAAGAGTTAAGAAATTTTGTAGATCACCTGAACTCAATGAAAGATAGTGTTGTCATAGTTGAAGGAAAAAGAGATACGATGGCCCTAAAAAAAATTGGAGTGACAGGAAAGATTATAGAGTTTCACAAATTTTGTGGTATGATCAATTTTGTTGATTCTGTCGCAAAACACCAAAATGTAATTATTCTTTTTGATGGAGATAGAAAAGGAAGATACCTTACTGGAAAGACGATTCAGCTTTTACAGAGAAGAACCAAAATTGATTTAACTTTTAAAAAAAGACTAACAAAGATTACGAAAGGAAAAATAAGATTTATCGAGCAACTAGTATGTTTTGAATATTATTTTGTTTGAGTTTATGGCCAGATTCCTTTTTGGTTAAAGGCTTCCAATACTCTTCCCACTGCCAAGACCATTGTAGCTTTTCTCATGTCAATTTTGTGTTTCTTTGAGAGTTCATAGGCATCTTTGAATCCTTTTGTGATGTTAGCCTCCATTTTGTGTGCTACCTCATCAAATGTCCAATAATATCCCATGTTGTTTTGAACCCATTCCAAGTATGAAATACAAACACCACCAGAGTTTGCTAAAATATCTGGAATTACCAGAATTTTCTTTTGATAAATGATTGGGTCAGCTTCTGGAAGCGTTGGACCATTTGCGGCCTCTGCGATAATTTTACATTGTAATTTTTTAGCTATTTTTGCATCAATCTGATTTTCCAAAGCACCTGGAACTAGAATTTCACATTTAGTGGTAAGTAATTCTTCAGTTGAGATTTTTTTACTTCCTGGAAATCCTATAACTGAACCAGTTTTTTGCTTGTGTTCTAGAATTTTGCTTGTTTTTGCACCTTTAGGAATAGAGATTGCACCCTTAGAATCACTGACTGCAATTACCTTTGCACCCATCTTTTCCAAGTATTCTCCTGCAAATGTAGATGCATTGCCAAATCCTTGTAAAACAACCTTTGCACCCTTTAGTGATAATTTCAAAACCTTAGCTGCTTCTCTAACAGTATAAGCCGCACCCAATCCGGTTGCAACATTCCTTGCAAGAGATCCACCCATCGAAATTGGTTTACCAGTAATGACACCAGGAGAATATTGATTACCATTTAGTTTGCTAAATGTATCCATAATCTGTGTCATTTCTTTACCTGTGGTGTAAACATCAGGTGCAGGAATGTCTTTTTTGGGACCAATAATTTCAGAAATCTTGTATGCAAAACCTCTTGTTAATCTCTCTAATTCACCTTCGCTAAGTCTTTCCTTTTTTGGATTTACAAATATGCCACCTTTTCCTCCACCTAACGGAATATCAACAATTGCACACTTCCATGTCATCCACGAAGAAAGAGCCATCACTTCTCTTTCCATATACTCTACTCCACCTTCTGGATCAAAGTATCTTATTCCGCCCTTGTATGGTCCTCTGTCATTGTTATGTTGACTTCTAAAACCTGTGAAAATTCTAATTTTACCATTATCCATTTTGACTGGAATTTTTACTCTCAAGACTTTATTTGGCATAACCAAATATTTTCGAAGTTCTTGATCTTTAATTCCTATAATATCGCAAGCATCATTTACTTGTAGAGAAGCATTGGCAAATGGATCTACTTTAACCAAGATAACAACACTGGGAAAACTTCGACTATATAAGTTTGGTTCAAAGATAATATAACATCTTATGAATTTAGAGATAGACTTTTTTCTGATTCATCCTTCTGTCCAATTTATCAATTGCATCATCAAGAGATCTGATATTGATCTCAAGAAAGTTTGATAGATGGTAGATTGCTCCATATTTTTCACCGATCTTTGTTACGATGTTGTTTTTTTCCAGGACCTTCATATGATGTTGAACTGCCTTGTAGTCTAGAGAAAGGTCTAAGGAGAGCTGGTGTGTGTTAAGAGGTTTTTCTAGCAGCATCATAATTATTCGGAGTCTTGTATAGCCTCCCCTCATGCTTGTAAACAGGTAAAAAAGCAGTTTCTTTGTTTCCTTGTCAGATGTCCTTTGGTTGGGATCAGATCTGGCATGAATTTTTTCTTTGAATTCTAATAATTGTGGGTAACTCAATTTCTTTTTCTGAAGTTATTTGGATTTTTGTGCTTAAAACAGTATTTCCAAATCTTTTCCATATTGATTGCAATTCAGGGCGGATAATTACCCTTAAATTGACTTAGAGGCAACTCGACATATCATGATGGCATCACGCGGTTACGATATGACCCCTACCATGTATTCGCCAGATGGTAGAATTTACCAAGTCGAGTATGCGATAGAGACAGTAAAGCGTGGCACATTAGCATTAGGAATAAGGACTAAAGAAGGGGTAATAATGGCAGTTGAAGAAAAGCCCAGGACCCTACAAACAAGTAATGTAACTCAAAAGATCTTTCAAGTTGACTTTCATATTGGAGTTGCAGCAGCAGGATACATTCCAGATGCAAGAGTCCAGGTAGATAATGCCAGACTCTTTTCGCAAGGAAACAGAATGACCTATGATGAATCAGTAGAAGTAGGCACTGTTGCAAAGCATCTAGCTGACCAGTCACATCAGTTTACTCAATACTCAGGAGTCCGTCCAAATGGAGTTGCATTGATTATTGCAGGAGTTGATCAAAAGGGAGAATCAATCTATGTCACAGATCCTAGCGGAACTTTTGTACAATATGCAGCTGTTGCTATAGGAGCAGGATCTGAAGAAGCAAATGCATTTTTGGAAAAACACTACAATCCAGAAATGAGTTTGGAAGATGCAGCAACATTGGCAATCGCAGCAATAAATCTAAAGGCAGAGCAAAAAGAAGGAATCAACCACGTAAAGATGGCAAAGGTCACCACACAAGAAAAAAACTTTGAGAAAATTTCTGAATCAGATTTAAAAAATTATTCTAAAAATGTTTCAAAGTTTACTGCACAATAATTTGCAGTTATGTAGAATTGAAATTAATTTTAGTTATTGTGTAGAGTTGATAATCTGATGGGACTTGGAAGTTATTGGGGAGAAGTAATTGAAGTACTTCGTGAAATCATTCCAGTTTATGACAAAGTAAATTCATACATTTCACTTGGAAAAGATGTAGAACATAGAAATCGCGGGATAAAGGGAAGAGTTCATCCAGGAAACAAAATTCTAGATGCAGGTTCTGGGTTTGGAAATATGTCAAAGACAGCATCAAAGATATGCAATGACGATATTTCAATAACACTTTACGATCCACTAGTTCCAATGCTCAAAAATACCGGAACTTTTTTTGATAAAACTCCTGACATGGCAAATGGTGTTTTTGAGCACATACCATTTAGAGATGAAGAGTTTGATGCAGTTCTATGTGGGTACTCCCTAAGAGATGCAATAAATTTGAGAATTGCAATATCGGAGATTCATAGAGTATTGAAAAAAGGAGGTAGATTTGTTATCGTGGATTTAGGAAAGCCAGATGAGGCCTTTATCAGATTTGGCGTTTCATTTTATCTTAGGACCATACTGCCAATACTCGCCTTAATAGCAGGAGGTAAACTAGGGTTGAAATTTGCAACTCTTTATGGGACCTATAAGAGATGGCCCCAAAACAAAAAGCTTGAAGAACTTCTATTAGAAAAATTTTCACGAGTAGAGTTTGAGAAAGATCTTATGGGTGGCGCAATAATGGTTGCAGCATACAAATGAATAGGACATTAATTCTTGTAAACATAACCGGGTTAGTAATAGGAATTTCATATGGACTTCATGGGCCCATTCTTCCAGTTTTTGCAAAAAATGTAATTGGTGCATCATATTCTGAACTTGGTTTTATCGGCCTTGCTAATTTCATTCCATACATGTTTATCCCAGTTTTTGTCGGAATCCTTCTTGACAGATTCAATAATGGTTATCTTCTTGCTTTAGGCGCTTCAATAAATTCTGCTTCAATCTATCTTCTTTCTATTGCACAATCAGTCCCAGAAATAATGGGTTTTAGAATAATGACAGGAATTGCTCATGCATTTTTTTGGCCTCCGTGTGAATCCATTATTTCAAAAGAAAGCACAGAGAAGGATAGAGTTAGAAACATTTCGTGGTTTACGATGTTTTTTGTTTTAGGGTTTATGATTGGACCACTGCTTGGAACGGTATTTCTTGAGGGGTTGGATATTACTTACAGAATACTATTTCAGATAACCGCATTTATCTTATCTACTGCAATAGTATCAGCACTACTAGTTTCAAGAAAAGATCAAAAAGATCATCACGAAAGGTTCTCCTTGTCATCTTTGAAGGAGATGAAAAAATTTCCAGAAGTGATTATTCTTTTGATTTTTTGTACTTCGTCATTTGGAATTATTCTTTCAATTTATCCAGCTTTTTTAAATGATAATGGAATGTCTGATACAGACATTTTACTCTTGTATTTTTTATTTGGTGTATCACGAGTCATTTCTCTTGCTATGGCAGGAAAATTCTCAAGAAAAACAAGTCAGACTTTGATTGCAGCCACAATTGCCATCTCTCTTGGGTTGGCCGTGTCTGTAGTTTCTGACTCAATCATTACTTTTGGAATAGCACTTGTGTTAATGGGATTTGGGTTTAGCATATTTTTCCCCCTTACTCTAGAAATAATCCTAAGCAAGACAAGAAAGAACATCTCAGGAAAGATAATTGGTGCCTATGAAACAGTTTTTGGAATAGGGTGGGCGCTTGGCCCTAGTATTGGAGGACCCATCACGCAAACTCTAGGGGAGGATGTACCGTACATGATTTTTTTCATAATAGGATGTGCAGTTACCGTGCTTGCAGTATCAACAAGAAAAAAGCTAGAACCACAAAGAATACAACGAATTTAATTTCAAATTCCATTGTTTTGAAAATCATTACGTTTAATTTCAAATAATATCATTTGATGGCATGAATGAACCATCATTGAATATTATTGGCAGTGAGTGGGTAATCATAATTTTTGTGGCTTTAATTTTATTTTTAGGAACAGGGCAACTTCCCGGAGCGGCAAGAAAGCTAGGAAGGGCAGTTAGTGAATTTAATAGAGCAAAAGAAGATGTACAGAACCAGCTCAAAGAGACATCACATGACAGTGTGGAGATTTCAGGTCCTGTAGAAAATGAAAGACAAAAAAACGAAATCATTGCAAAATCTCTCGGAATAAGGGCTGAAGGAAAAACAAATGAAGAGTTACAGAGATTAATTGACGATAGAATAGGCAAGAAAAGAATTGACGACTCTGAAAGTCAAAATTAATTTTGAGTTATTTTGATTTTTTAATTCGATAGAGGTTTTTATCTAATCTTTTTTTTGCAAATTTGTAATATTCAGGAACTATTTCAAATCCTAGAAAATTTCTCCCCAGAGATTTGCTGACAACTGCCACTTGTCCTGAACCAAGAAATGGATCCATCACCAGATCATTTTTCAGGCTAGAATAGTGTAATAATTTTTCAATGAGTTCAGAAGGCAATTTGGTAGGAGTTTTTTCATCTCCTGTCCAATATTCCCTTTTGATATCCCACACATCCTCTTTATCCTTGTAATGGAGGCTTCTGCCTTGTTCATTTTTGTCATCTTTTTTGAATCTTGAAAAAGAATAGAACTTTCTTTTTTTGTCATCTTTGCAAACATATAGACAATGATAATGCGAAGTAACAAATTTTTTTTTAGTAACCACACCAAATTGATATTTCCAAATAATGTGATTTACAGTAGTAAATCCCACATCATCAATAGCACTAAGAATATCTTTTAGATTATTCCATCCTGAAAAAATATACATACTTCCAGAGTCTTTTAGAGTCCGAAATGCTTCAGTCATCCAAAGATAAGTAAAATCATAGTAATCCTCAGGTTTGATTTCATTATAACCAGACATTACCCTTGATTGAGTTCGATTATAGTTTGCTTTTTTTGCCTTAAAGTTGATTGCAAATGGTGGATCAGTTATAATTAGATCAATTTTGTTTTTAGGAATGTTTTTCATTCCTTCAATACAGTTTAGATTATAGATTTTGTTAATTTCAATTTGTTTCAAATTTAGAAATTTAGATTATTTCCTAGCTTAATAATGTCGTGAAAATTATGAAATGAGAAAAAATCAAACAATAAATCGGTATTCGATTTTAGATGTTTGAGATTAATTGAAATTCTCTTGCCCTAAATGTAAGTCAAAAATCGAAATTCAAAAAACATTTAATAAAAAAATACATATTTCTTGTCCCAATTGCGGTATTGAAGATCTATTAGAATTTAAAAAAAATTATGATGAAGTGTTTTTAGAATTTTTATCAAGATTCGATGACGGGTTAGTATCCGAAAACGGCGTATCAGATAGTCTAAAGGATGAGGGAATTGTAAGAGCAGAAAGCGAAATAAAGGAAATGATAGGAGATAACAAACCCGATATCATTACAGAGACCATACTATACTCTAAAAAAGACTATATCTCACAATACAAGGTCTTGAAAAATCCCGACCCAGTAATGGGTTCTTTAGTTGAAGAGATGGGATTGGATGATAAAATTATCGCGTACCTTAAGGAAATACACATTGAAAGATTTTACAAATTTCAAGAAAAAGCGATAGAGGAGATCATTTTTGGTGAAAATGTGATAATTGAAGCTCCTACCGCTTCAGGAAAAACAGAGGCATTTCTAATTCCCGTAATTCAAAAAATAAAAAATAATTCCAAGTTTGAAGGAGTTTTTGCAGTTTTTGTATATCCCACAAAAGCTCTGGCAAGAGACCAACATCCAAAAATTCAAAAATTTGCAGAAAAAAGTGGAATCAATGTAAGGGTTTTTGATGGAGATACTACCCAAACAGAAAGAAGAGAAATCCTTGAAAACCCCCCACAAATTTTGGTCACTAATTTTGATGTAATCCACTATCACCTCTGGCACCAAACCAAATTTGCAAGTATTCTCAGAAATTTGAAAATTTTGGTAGTAGATGAAACCCATGTTTATTCTGGGATTTTTGGTTCCAATGTTCATTATATTATCAAACGTCTAAAACGTATATGTACAAACAAGATTCAGTTTGTTGCAGCCTCTGCAACCTTGGATGACGCCAAAGAATTCTGTGAAAAACTGTTTGGCGCAAAGATGAAATTAATTAATGGTTCTGGAAAAAAGGGACAGACAGATTTTGTCATGCTTTTTCCATCATTAAGAAATCAGCGTGCTTTGATGGTAGATTTGACAAAGAAATTAACCGAAAAAAACCATAAAACTATGGTCTTTAACAATTCTCACTTAAATTCAGAATTACTAGCAATGCAAGCAAAAAAACAAAAAATCAACATCAAAGTTCACAGAGCAGGGCTGATGGCAAATTATCGTCGATCCGTAGAAAAGGAATTCAAAGAGGATTCATTACAGGCAATATCTTGCACTCCAACTTTAGAGTTAGGAATTGATGTAGGAAATGTTGATGGGGTAATTTCATCTACAATTCCTGTAAACAGGTTAATTCAAAGAATAGGCAGAGCTGCAAGAAAAGGACAAAGAGGATATGCTTTTTTGGCATTGGGGAATGATCCAATATCACAATACTACAAGAATCATCCTGATGATTATTTTGAAGATGTGGAAAGAGTTTACATTGATCCAAAAAATCCATTTGTAGAAGAATTTCAAGTTTTATCAATGGCATGTGATAAGCCCATTTCAAAATACGAGCTGCAAGAACATAAAGAAACTATAGAATTTCATTTAGAAGAAGGCAATCTTGTCTATAATAACAACCGCATACTTCCAAATTTTGACAAGATTGGAGAAATGTTAAATGACTACAGCATAAGAGGTATTGGAAAATCAATAGACATTTTCCTAAATGAAACAAAAGTTGGAGATAGGATCCTGCCAATAGCTCTAGAAGAACTTCACAAAGATGCCATTTATTTTCTTGCAGGAGTTCGTTTCAGAGTAAAAGAATTTGGATATCCTAAAAAAAATTATGCAAAGCTTGAAAGAATTCCAAAAGACTACCCATACTATACTAAAGCACTTACAGAGGAATGGCCCACAATTGAGACTACCTATGAGAAAAGAAGGGCCAATGGAGTTGAAGTGGTATTTTGTAAACTGCACATAAAAAAACAAGTTTACGGATATGTCAATATCGAATTAGGGCAAGAGGTTACTCAAGGAGAAAAAGTTTTGCTTGAGGAACCCTTAGAATATGATTTTATCACAAAGGGAATAGTATTTCATGCTCCAAGACCACTAATGGAGATAAAAAAAGCAGAAGATGAGGATTACACAGAGGCAAGTGGATATCATGCTACTGAACATGTTGTAATTGAAGGAAGCAACATGATAACCGGTGGAGTATCTCAAGATCTGGGAGGGATTTCTTTGGGCACGTCAGGTTTAATTTTCATTTATGATGGTGCAATTGGAGGAAACGGAGCTAGTAGGGCGCTATATGATAGACTCGAGAAAGCCTTTGAGAGAAGTATGCACATAATAAAAGAATGTCCATGTCAAAATGAATCTGGCTGTCCAAGATGCACTTTTTCATACAGATGTGGAAACAATAATGAATTTTTACATAAAAATTCATCACTAGAAATTCTTCAGAGAATTAATGGCGGTGAAAAAACTGAACTAGTAAATCCATCTGAAGGGGACAAGCCATTTGTGTAAAATCAAAATGGGATAAATATAACAAATTTTCTACAAAACATATGCAAAAGGTCGCTATTGTAACAGGAAGTTCATCCGGGATTGGTTATGAGACATGTATTGCACTTGCAAAGGATGGTTTTCACACTTTTGCAAGTATGAGAGATATCAAAAAATCTGAAAAATTAAAACAAATTGCCGATAAAGAAAATCTTCCAATTACAATATTAGAATTAGATGTAGATAGTGAAGAATCCATAGTTTCTGCAATAAAAAAAATAATGAATGGTCCTGGTCAAATAGACATTTTAGTCAACAATGCAGGATACGGTCAATTTGGATGTCTTGAAGATGTAACAGTGGATGAATTCAGGAAACAATTTGAAACTAATTTTTTCAGCATTGTAAGAATCATTCATGAGGTAGCTCCAATCATGAGAAAACAGGGTTCTGGAATAATTGTAAACATTAGTTCTCTCGCAGGAAGAATGGGGTTGCCAGGATCTCCAGCTTACATAAGTTCTAAATTTGCATTAGAAGGTCTAGTTGAATGTTTAAGATACGAACTTGGAATGTTTGGAATTAAAACTACCCTAATAGAGCCAGGAGTAGTTAAAACCAATTTCTTTAACTCTATGAAAATTCCTGAATCAAAAAAAGATCCAAAATACAAGCAAATTACTGACAATATGTTGGCAGGTTTGAAAATGATGGTAGAGATGGGAACTCCACCCGTACAAGTAGCAAATACAGTTGTAAAAGCAATACACGATAAAGAGATACTTCCAAGATATGTTGTAGGAACAGATGCTGCAATGTTTATGGATGCAAAAAGGTCAAAATCAGACTTGGAATTTGAAAAATACATGTCAAAAGAGCTCTTCCCAGGCTAAAATAGAACTAAGTTAAATTGATATACACATAAAATCCCATTTTTGTCAAAGTCCACAATTTTAAGAGTGAAAAGAGATGAAATGGAAAACCCTTCAACACAATGGAATATTATTTCCGCCTGCTTACGAGTCGCAAGGCATTAAGATAAAGATCAAAGGAGAGAGTATTACTCTTAATTTAGATCAGGAGGAGATGATTTACCAATGGGCAAAGAAAAAGGACACACCTTATGCTCAAGACAAAGTCTTTCAGAAAAACTTTACATCAGATTTTGCAAAGACACTTCCCGATAAATTCAAAAAAATATCTTATGAGGAAATTGATTTTTCTGATGCCTACAAGTTAGTCGATAAAGAAAAAGATCTCAAGGAAATGATGACAAAAGAAGAAAAGAAATCTCTTGCAATAAAACGAAAAGAACTCCGAGAACAGCTCAAGGAAAAATATGGCAAGGCAATAATGGATGGAAAAGAAGTCGAAGTTGCAAATTACATGGCAGAGCCTCCAGGAATATTCATTGGGAGAGGAGAACATCCTCTAAGAGGAAGATGGAAACCCAGAGTCACTCCAAAGGATGTTACATTAAATCTTGGAAAAGAATCCAAAGTCCCAGATGGGAACTGGGGAAAGATTGTTCATGACAAGGATTCTATGTGGCTTGCTGGGTGGACTGATGAACTCACCCAAAAAAGAAAATATGTGTGGCTTGCAGATACTGCAGGATTAAAGCAAGACAGAGACAAGGCCAAATACGAAAAAGCTGTCAAACTCGCAAAAGAGATTGAAAAAATTAAAGAACAAATTGTTAAAGACATGAAAAACAAAGATCCAAAGATCAGCAAGATTGCAACTGCCTGTTATCTAATTTATAGGACTGCCATGAGGGTAGGTGACGAAAAAGATCCAGACGAGGCAGATACGGTAGGTGCAACAACTTTACGAAAAGAACACATCAACCTAACTCCAAATGCAATAGAGTTTGACTTTTTGGGAAAAGATAGTGTAAGATGGCAAGAAACTGTGCCTGCAGAAGGAAATGATAAACAATTTCATCAAAACCTCAAAGAGATAATTCAAAACAAAAAACCAAAAGATGAGATTTTTGATGGGATAACATCAAGACATGTAAATGCATATTATTCTAGCATTGTCAAGGGCTTGACTGCTAAAGTTTTCAGAACATACCTTGCAACCAATGTTGTAAAGAATTACTTAAAAGAACATGATAATATCAAAGGAAAAACACCAAATGAAAAACTATACCATGCAAAACTTGCAAATTTGGAAGCAGCAGTAATGTGTAACCACAAAAGAACCATTCCTAAAACATTTGAACAAACCTTGCAAAAGAAAAGAGACTCTCTTAAAAATGCCGAAAAGGATTCCCCTTGGAAAAAAACAGAAGAGACATTGAAGAAAACAGAAGAAAAAGAAGCCAAAACAGACACACAGAAAAAAGCAAAAGAGAAAAAAATAAAGAGTCTCCATGAACAGATTAAAAAACAAAAATCAAAACACAAGGAAAAGCTGGAGAAACTTAAGCTGCAAATTGACTTGACAGAAAAAACAAGGGATTACAATCTAGGAACATCTCTAAGAAACTATATCGACCCAAGAGTAGTAAAGGCATGGACCGATGAGGTTGGTGCAGAATGGGAGAAGCTTTACACCTCAGCCCTGCAAAAAAAATTCTTGTGGGTTCAAAATGAAAATCTAGACTGGGGAAAAATTTCTCTAGAATAAGAATTCATAAATTTTACAACAGAATCATTTAATTTCCCAAAATATTAGGCATAAACTATGCCGGGGTAGCTCAGCCTGGTTAGAGTGCCAGTTCAGTTGGTAAAATCTAACAGGTCTTCCAAAGAAGGCAATACTCATAATCTGGAGGTCGCGGGTTCAAAACCCGCCCCCGGCATTCACAATTCTGTTTAAGAAATCTGTGTTGGGATTAAAATTTTCAAATAATTCTATTTTTTGAGTGATGTGTTCCCATCCGGAACAACCCTTGGCATCAGTCCGGTCATTTGATACATTTTCATGAATTCATTCATCATATTCTTTCTTTCCACAGGTGAAACGGTAGGACCCTCTTTGAGAATTTTTTCCATCTTTTCTACTGCTTGAGATGTTAAAATCAATTCAGCCCCAAGAGTCTTTCCATCCTTTGCTTTCATTACAGATCCATAAAATGAGCATTTTCCTTTTACAAGGGATTTGTTAACTCCAAGTACTTGTTTATCAATATCTGATTTTAGAACAACACCTGCAATTCCAATATTGTGAGATGTTGCACAAGCTTTTACAATATAGGTCCAGGTATCCTTCTTTCCGGGATATGGTTTTACAACCACTTTTTCTAAATATTCGCTTACGGAACCATCATGTCCATAGTAGGGTATCGCCTCTGTTGCATTTACAGATGAAAATATCAATGTAAATGCAAGGAGGGAAGAAAAACCACCAATAAGGTATTTTTTCATCTGTTCAACTCTTTTCTGTGTTTTTGGACAATTTCCTTTCCAAAAGAGATTAAAAATCTACAAGACTCATGATTTAACATCTCGCAAACATGGTTACATTTTGCACATTTTCTTACAGATGTACGTTTACAAATTATACAAATAGCTTCAGGAACTAATGAACCTTCACAGAACGAACAAGCATAAAAAAAATTTGAGAGGTTATTTCCATCATTTGGACTTGTCAAAACATTGGTCTGGATGCAGTTATTGGAAGGGAAATTTGATTTATCATTCCAGGATTTGACGGAAATTTGTCCTCTCAAGATGCTCATGTACTACTATAGATGGTTTGTTATTTGGAAATAGTCTTTAAGTTGTGGCATGCCATTTTTGTAATCGTATTTGTGAATGTTTAAATCCACATGTTTGATCTGTGGAATTAAATCTCTTGAAAATCTCTTTGGTTTTAATCGCAGTAATGTTTGCAATATCCTTAACTTTTGCAATTGTTGGAATGGTAACTTTCGACCTTAGTGTTCATGAAATAAAAAATCTTCTTGCTTCAAGAAATGAGGGATTTGCTGTAAACATGGTTGGAGATTTAGAAGAGCACATAGACAAAAGGGTTTCAGATTTTCAAGATTTAACAAATTTGAATCTAATTCATTCTGCACTGATTAATTCAAACGAAGAATTTGAAAAAATTCCAGACATAAAATCATATCTTGACATAAAAGAAAAGGAAATAGAATTTAGTAGGTCATCACCGTTTATTGGAAACAGAGTAGATGAGCCATTAGTAAATGAATTATTGGATACAATCCAGTTTTATCATGACGAATACAACTTTGATGTAGTAGAGGAACTCTTTGTTACAAATGCATATGGTGCAAATGTAGCATTAGGATCTGGAACATCAGATTACTCTCAAAGTGATGAGGAATGGTGGCAGATAACAAAAGACACTGGGAAGTATGTTGGGAAAATCAAATACAATGAAGAATATCAAAGCTATTCAATTGATTTTGCTTTTAGAATAGACGATGTGGATGGAAACTTCATTGGGGTATTACGTGTATTAATTTCACTTGACGACCTATTAAGAGACTTGGTAGAAGATTCTGATCTTCTTGCAACATCAGGACGTAATGCTTTAATTTTGGATGAAAATGGAAATTCCTTTTTTGCAAATAACAAAATTTTTCTTGGCGATTCACCTGTTCCTTATTTTTCTTTGATACAATCAGGTAAGGACGCAGGATTTTTTGAATTAGCAGATTCAACAGATGACTTTCTAATGATATCTTACGCAAAATCAACAAAATATGAAAATTTTGAAGGTTTCAAATGGACGGTGGTTGTTGAACAAAACCAATCTCCCATAGTTGCAGAATCAATTGATTTACGAAATTCTATACTTCTTGCCTCAATTTTAGGAATGATTGCAACCATTGTTGGCAGTATTTTAATTTCAAAAACCGTATCGTTGCCATTAAAGAGACTTACAAAAACTTCAGAGGCCATATCCAGAGGAGATTTCAACATACACCCAGTGAAAAGTAAAATTGACGAAATACAAACAATAAATGACTCGTTTGAAGAGATGATTAAAAATCTAAAAAAGTTAATTGAGACAGAAAAAAATCTCGCTGAAATGCATGTAAAAATTAAAAATGAAAGACTTGCCGCCATTGGAGAGCTCGCAGCAAGCATGGCTCACGATATGAAGAATCCACTTGCAACAATTAAAAGTTCATCTGAAATTTTACAAAAAGAATCACCTCAAAATGAAGAAACAAAACAAATCATAGAAAGAATGAACCGAGCTATAGATAGGATGTCTCATCAAATTAATGATGTTTTAAACTATGTTCGTATTACCCCCTTACAATTAGAAAAAATCACAGTGGTTGCCTTGCTTGAATCAGCTAGAAAATCATTGAATGTTCCTGACAATGTTTCCATATCAATTCCTGATTCAGAGATTGAAATAGAATGTGACGTAGAAAAATTAGAGATTGTCTTTATCAATATATTTTTGAATTCAATTCAAGCGATTGGAAATAATCCAGGCAAAATAGAATGCTTTGTCAGTAAAAATAATTCAAATGCCATAATAGAAATTCAAGATACAGGAGAGGGAATACCAGAAGATATTTTCTCAAAAATCTTTGATCCACTTGTTTCTTCAAAACAGATGGGAACTGGTCTTGGATTATCATCTACAAAACATGTGATAGAGCAACATCATGGCACCATAATTGCACAAAACAACCCTACTCGTTTTATAATCACGATGCCCATTTCTTCAAAATAGATCAATTTTCCGAAAGTTTTATCACATCAAGTTCTCAAATTTCCTTTATGTCAATTAAGAAAACAATCTTGTTAGTTGATGATGATGTTGATTTGTTGGAAAATACCGCGTATATGATCAAGAGTATGGGATATGATGTAATTACAGCCGAAGATGGGCAGGATGCAGTATTAAAATACAAAGAAATCAGTCCAGATTTGACCATAATGGATGTAAAGATGCCTAAAATGGATGGATTTGATGCTTTTTTTAAAATAAAGCAATTTGATCCAGAATCCAAGGTAGTATTAATTACTGCTTTTTCCATCGATGAGAAGAAACATCTTAAAGCAAAAAGCATGAATTTACTTGCAACTATCAATAAACCATATTCATTTGAAAAATTGGAAGAGGTTGTTACAACCTATGCTTGACCTACAAATTTTCTAATTTTTTTAATTTATTGAATCGTTTATTATAAAATTGAATCGCCTCATCCACATAATCATAATACCATTTTTTTAAATTACTATCATCACGAATAATTTTCTTCCATTGTTTTACTTCAAGAGATGACTTTTTTCCAGATGATCTAAACTTTGATGGAACAAGTAAATTAGTATAAAACCATATAGATATTTGATTTGCTAAATCCATTTCATCGATTTGTTCAAAATTATTTTGGTATTTGACATTCAAATAAGTCATTAATTCGTAAACCGGAAAATTTGAAATTTTTGAAATCTGAATATTATCCATAAACAATCCTCCGGCCAAATTCTTCAATCTATAAACTTCAGTTCCAATATTTTCCTTCAAATAATCCCATTTTCCAAAAACAAAAGGTAATACTTTTGAATATTTTTCTGCCATAGTATCAATTTGTTTTTCGGATAGCCCTAAAACATCCAAACAATACAAAATCCCATGTAGTGATAGACGATATTGATCTGCAGGTGCCTTTGTGTAACTTTTTCCATCTTTAACTACTAATCCGGATTCTAAGAGCCCTATAGTGTGTTTACCTCTGGCCATTCTACCCACCAAAAGTCTCCTGTATTCTTTTTCTTTGGTTCTAATTCCAGCCGAATCATCCAGATGAGTTTTTGCCATTCCCCAAGTAGTCAAGGTTCCGTTTAAGGCCAAGATCTCTAACATTTTTTGGACATTTTCATGGTGTTTTGTGCCTGACTTTTTCCTGAATGAGTAACTTCCAAACAGACGCATAGCAGTTGGCCTCGTATACATTTTGTAAGCGTGAAGATTTCCATAAATCGTTCCTTGATCTTCTAATGGCATACCACAAGTTGTGGGGTATTGCCAAATAATAACTTCACTAACTGTTTTCATGTTCACAAGTTCATCAATTTTTTTGATTAACGCCATTCCTAATGCCACACTGGTGGTTGGAAGAAATCTCTGCCAAATTTTTCTTCCAGCCACTTCGCAGAAAAAATATCACTTGTTTTTGAAATAGGAGGTGAAAAATTGAGAGTAAATAAATTAAAAACAAAATATGGGCATTGGCCACGAATTGCATTTCTTGATGACTAGGGCGATAAAAAAAATAGCATGCCACAAATCTTTATCCATGATTAAATAAAGATTTTTTATTGAATTTTCAGGGCATTTAGATGATAGGGGGAATTCAATCTAAAAGTAATTCAAATAAAAAATTTCGCTGTAAAATTAAAAATTATTATTATATTCCTATTAGGAATGGTTTAGAAAATTTATTTCCCAAAACATATTTTAAACTAGGTCAATTTTTGAGTCGTAAGAAAATTTTTATTTTCACGGTTATGATTCTAGTTTTAACAAGTCATACAATTACTGAAACAGAAGCAGAATCATTGTACTCAAAAACTTTGGAAATTCGATGCATACACATGTATGAAAAATTTAAAACGATGGGTGAAGAAAATCTTCGCAAGAGATATCCTGCTAAAACTATAATGAATTCATGTATAAACATGTACAATGACCAATCATGGAATTTTGAAGGAAAGGAAATTATTGATAAAAAATATCCCTCAGAGATGAAAAACAAACTAAACTCAAATATTTTATCATTCATAAAAATAGGCCCAAGCAAATTTCTAGTGAAATTCCAAATTTGCTCAGAACCCTCCCATAAGTCAAAATACTTACTTGTTACAACAGATCAGGAGCAGTTTTTAGGCACAATTTCACGCCAAACCAATGAGATTTGCAGTAGTTTTTGGTCCATTATGCGCGTAGACAATCCTGAAAAAATAGAGTTTTCTTGGCAGTATTCAGATATTTCAAATTTTCAGACAGTCAGAAAATTGATGTGATCAATAATTGGTTCTCTCAACAGCGGTAACTTTCTAAAAAATGGCATGCCACAAATGAAGAGTTATCAAGTAATATTGATTTGATTTATTTCAATACATGAGTCAAATACTCTTGGAAATAAGGCAACCTAAGCCTTTAGAAATGCTGGTTGAGAATGTGCCAGTAAAAGAAGGGAAGAACATTTCAGAAAATTTTGGAAAAATTTCCAATAAATCAAAACAGCCAGAGCTAAAATGGACCGATATAATCGGTTTATCATGGGTTTTCATGGATCCGTTAGAAGAGGATTGGTCGTTTTGATATCATTATTGGTAAATTCAATTTCCAACAAATTTCGTAAAAAGAATCAATTTGAGTTCAATGAAGAAATTTTATCTGCATTCAAATAGATTAGGAATTGTTTTCATTATCATAACATGATTAAAATTTAAAATTAAATGTGGTTTGATGCACCAAGCATTTCTACTAATCCTTTCATTAACTTTATCCATTTTCTTACTTCCAGTATCTGCTTTGACAGATAATATTGTCATAAACAAACAGGATTATATTTTTGGAGAAACCATAATTATTTCTGGGAAGGTTGCATATATTGAAGGGAAATTTGTTGGACTTCAAATTCTTAATCCTTCAAAATCAGATATTGTATTAATTGATCAATTCTTTCCGCAAAAAGATGGCTCATTTTCAAAATTATACAAAGCTCAAGGACCTAAATGGAATGAGACTGGTAGTTATACTATAAAACTGGTATATTCTGATGAAGTTACAGAAAAAGAATTTAATTTCATAAATACAAAAAATTCAAAAACTGGATTTGATTCACCTAGTCCTAAAACAAGCATCAAAAACAGTACAGATTTTGAATTATCTATCAAAGAACAAACAAACAATCCAAAATTTAGATTGCAAGGATTCCCAGATCCTCAAATTCCACCCAAATTTTATTTTGATAGGTACGAATTTGAGCCTGGTTATCGAGAATGGTTTGATGAGGTTTTTCCAGACTATTCATTAATAGAGGTTGTAGGATACAAGAAAACCCTCATTCCTGGATTTCCCAATGAAAATTTTTCCCCATGGTATTACATAGATCGATACAACAATGAAGAAAACTATAGAGATTGGTTTGACTCTCAATTTCCAGGAAAATCCATCTTCGATGTTTTAGAATATCCAGAATCATTTTTCCAGAAGGTTCCAGAGTGGATAAAAAATAATGCAAAGTGGTGGTCTTCCGGTCAAATTACGGATGCTGAATTTCTTAATGGAATTTCTTATTTGATCAATGAAAAAATCATAATCATTCCTCAAAATTATGAATCAGCAAATTCGATTTCTCAAATAGTTCCTTTGTGGGTAAAAAATACAGCAGGGTGGTGGGCAGAGGGAAAAATCAATGAAAAAGAATTTCTTAAAGGGATTCAATTTTTAGTTGAAAATGGAATAATTAAAGTATGAAACTTTTGAAAAATTAAAGAAACATATCTTACAACATTAAAAACAGGTTTTAATATTTTTTAATATCTCAAGTTCAAGGATTCAACTAATATTTGAAATTCTTGATACTCTTGAATAAAACGCAGTCCTTTTTCAGTTATGATGAAAGTTTTATTTTGATTTTTTATGACAGATTCTATCAAACCCGCGGACATCAGTATATCGCATTTTTTTAAAACTGGGTAATGTGAAAGATTAGCTTTTCGGCCAATAACAGAAACAATTACTCCATCACGACCTCCATCCTTGATGACCTCCAACACGTCACCTAAAGCATGAATTTGTGTTCTGTAAGAAGTTTTTCTATTTTTAAATTCCATATTTTCTTGAGCCAATTTTTTCTCCTAAAGTTTGAATATGTTAAGATGAATTTTTTTAAATTTTGAAAGTTGCAAAAGCATCTAAGATCCCTATTGTTTTTTTAGAGAATATACAATATTTCTTAATAACCTTCATTTTGTGGCATGCCATTTAGCTTAAAGCAAAAATACAAGGCAACTTTAATTCATTACCTTTGAA
>Ga0210081_1000018_pt1 | contig 40363 bp, 55 predicted proteins | sample White_ThreeSqA_D_FD_185589 | JGI IMG/M metagenome (GOLD analysis project Ga0210081, IMG submission 185589) | Wetland microbial communities from the San Francisco Bay, California, USA, that impact long-term carbon sequestration -... | ecosystem: Environmental > Aquatic > Marine > Wetlands ...
TTGTTCATAACCGCCTGCCTGTCGCATCCCAGACCTGTACAAGCCAAGATTTTTTTTACTTTTTGAAATTTGTGGATCTTGGTAACAGCATAGAGCATATTCATCATTAGTTTTTTCAATAATTGTCATTCTAGTAAATTTATCACTCCAAGTTTCAACCTCTTTAGATAATTGAATAGCCTCGTCTTTATCTTCAAAAACAGTGGAGACTACTAATCTATCCTTTTCGTATGCCCAGTAAATGCCGTAAAAATTACCTTTCCACTCTATATCAAAATTCACGTGTTAACTCAACAAAAGCAAAATTAAGACCTTTTGATTAAACTAAAAAATCATTTTACGGTATGAAACCCTTTTCCTTAGTACAGTTTCTTTTTACGTAGTTTGTTACTTTTTTGTTCCAATTCATCAATTTTTTGAATAAAGTTGGGATCCAGTTTTATTTTTGATAGGGAATTCATAGAAAGTTTTACAGTGTTAGAATCAAGTGAAACGTTGGTTTTTGGCAGATTTTTATCAATCCAATATTTCATCACTTTATCTTCTAATTTATAATCTCTAAATCCAGATGGGAACCTCTTTGTTATATGGTCCAAAAGTACCCTATCCTTAAACACCGCACGTGGTTCAATCAATCTAGTTTCATCAGCATAAACATTTTCAAACAAATTTCCAGATAATTCATCTGAAATAATGTTCATTTTGGATATTTTTCGCATTAATTCAAGATAGTGTAAAAACTCATGTGCAAGAATGGCATGAATTGTTCCTTTAAGACCAAAAGCAATCAAAGGAGATGTGATTTGGATTACCACTTGGAATTTGTCGTCAAAGCTTACTGGGATTGTTCTTGCAAATAAAATTCCAAAATCATAGGCATTAGGACTAGAAGACACTACCAATGAGGGCTCAACATATGCTACAGGATATCTTATTCCAGATGCCCTTTCAATACGATTAATTCCTTCAACTACCAAAGGGAATCGTTTTAGTACAAGATCATAAACATCCTTAGAAATTATTCCTAATTGATGTGCCTCTTTAAATCTAATTAACGGATCCAATATACCTTCCCAAGTAAAATGATTTTAAAATGGAGTTATCTAGATTTTGGTTTTCCGCGTTTTGCAGTTTTTATTTTTCTTCTATTTGCTCTTTGATCTGCATGTTTGGCATGTTTACCTTTTTTCCTCAATGGCATAAGCCTTATCCAAGGAGGCTCTAGTTATTTGTTATCATTTTGATTTCAAGAAAATCAAATGTTTCACAATTGCAACAAGTGTCTAAAATTTGAGATATTCCCGGTACAACATTGTCTCCTATTACAAATCGTTTAACTGGAAGACCCCCCTCAGCTCTTATAGTTAGCAGAAATTGGTTTTTGGATTTTTTTTTGAAAAATACATCAAAAATTCTCTTTTCTGACCGTTTTCCTGAATTCTCATATATTACAATTGGAGAAGAAATAAGCATTTTTAGTTTTTTAAGAGAAGATGAATTTACCTCCTTTTCTGTAGTTACAGAAATTTCAATAAGAGAATCAAAGGCAAGAGATTGTTTTGGAGCATCGGAAATGATTTTAAAATTATTAATTATGATAGAATTTGTTTTTATTGATTTTCTAAAAATTTTTTTCCGCTTTATAGGATTTTGCAGCCTTACAAAAAAAGGTCTCCCCGAGCCTAATACTAAACTAGATTTGTCCTCACCACCTATCCAAGTAAATTTTGCAATGGTTCCTCCAAACACATCAAAAAGAATTTTCGAGATTTCGCCTTCCACACTTGTAAAATCTGTAAGGCCATGAAAATTACAAACTCTGCAACCTCTTCCAGAACAATTTTCGCATGATTTTTGTTTTTGTGATAATCCTCTTTTTTCCTTTGTATACCTCCCCTGCAAGAATAATTGTTTGGATCTAATTTGACATAATTGATCTTTAAAATCAATAGTAAAGGTAAGATCAGGATCTAAAAAGTCGATATTTTTTTTAGTTTTTTTTGAGAATTGCTTTGATAATTCATGAGTAATTCCAGTTTTAACACCATCCACTCCACGGAGTTTAAACTTTGATCTAACGTAATCATCTCTGTCCACTATAGAAGGTTTTATTTTTGTTCCAACCACAAACGAAGAAAATTCATAACCATTTGAGACTTCGGTCATTTTTTTTAGATACCAAGGAATCGTAGTAAAGAGGTCTTTGCAAATATAGCAATTCTTTGAGGAAATAGAAAGACGTTGTTTGATTTTTTTTCCAAGTAACTTGTCAGAGAATAAATTCAACTTTTTTGAGAATAGCCTTCCAAGGCAGAAATCACAAAGATAGTGCTTTTTAATAATCTCATTTGCAATAGGAATTATTTCTTTAAAATTTTCCATACTGATCAGAAAAACACACGTGGGAAAAACTTATCCAAATCCCATTCGACGAAGATTTCCTTGCATCTGTCGTCCTTTTGATGCTTTCATCATGTTTTTAGAATTTTTGTAGTTTTTGACAAGTTCTTTGACTTCATGCTCTGACCAACCAGAACCTCGAGCTATTCGTTTAATTCGAGATGAATTTAGTAAGTCAGGATCAGCTTTTTCGTCTTTTGTCATACTTTGGATTATAAATCTCCATTTTGAAACCCTTTCCTCCATTTGATCGAGTTGATCATCCTTTACCATTCCCGAAAGACCAGGCATATTATCCAGAAATCCTCTCAAGGAACCAACCTTTGTGACTTCTTCAAGCTGATAAAAAAAATCTTCCATGTTCATTTTTCCGCTTGAGATTCTTTTTAGACGAACTTCATCCCCTTCGTTTTCTAATCTTTTTGCAAGATCTAAAACGGCTTGTATGTCACCCATTCCAAGTAATCGTCCAACAAATCGAGTAGGAGAGAATTTTTCGAGATCATCAATTCTTTCGCCAGTTCCTATGTACATTATCTGAGCACCAGTTGCAGCGGAAGCTGCTATTGCGCCACCACCTTTAGCAGAGCTGTCTAATTTAGTTACAATTATTCCTCCAACAGGAACTGTTTTGTGAAATGCCTCAGCTTGATTGAAGCATTGTTGACCAATTGTTCCATCAATAACCAGTAATGCAAGATCTGGGTTTGCTACTTTATGAATACGCTCCATCTCATCAAGCAAGTCTTGCTCTTGCTTATGACGTCCAGCAGTATCAATTAAGATAATATCAAGAGGTAATTTTTCAAAATATTTTAAACCATTTTTTACGATTTCAGGGGAATCCTTGTTATTTTCCTCGCCATAAACTTCTACATTTGATTTATCACACATGGTCTTTAATTGAACCAAAGCACCTGGCCTATAGGTATCAGCACCGATAACCCCAACTGAATAACCCTGCTTGGTCAAAAATTTTGCCAGTTTTGATGCAACCGTTGTTTTACCACTACCCTGAATTCCAAGAAGAATTACCTTGTTTTGTTTTCCAGGTTTGAAATCAAATTCAGTTTCATTTCCAAGTAATTTAGAAAGTTCATCGTAAAGGATTTTCACAATATGATCTTTTCTTGAAAGTCCAGGAGGAGGGGTTTCATTCAAGGAGCGCTCTTCCAGATTTTTTGTGATTTCTAAAACCAACCTAACATTTACATCAGATTGTAATAGTGCCCTTTGAACATCTTTAGAGAGTTCCTTGATTAATTCTTCATCTATGCCCGAAGACTTCACAATTTTCTTAATTGCCCCTCTAAGGTTGTTCTTAAGACTATCTAACATCGTAATTTAGCCTCGCTTCCAGTATTTCAAACCTTCCTCTATACCCATCCCAGAATTTTTCTCCCAGTATAATCTCTACTGGGTAAGAAAACAAAGGGCAGTTCACTACAAAAGATTCTGCCTCACCCCCTTCAAAATTCAAATTAAAATGAAACTTCTTTGCCAATAATTTTAATTCGTTAAGATCGTCATAACTCAATATTCTGCCTAACCAAGAATCATCCAGACCATCAGATGTAACACTAGTCAAAATAAATTTAAAATTTGCATCCAAAAGATCTTTCATGTATTGTTCCGGTTCAGAATCCCACAAGGGGGAAATAACCGCTAATCCAAGATCACTACAAACATTTTCAAATTTATTTTTTTGAAAATTACTTTTAATCCCACCATGAACCACACCCTCAATAGAATAATTGTTTTTTGCACTAGTCAGGATTGTTTTCAGAGAATCCAATTCTTCACCTGTGTCATCAGAGTTGGAATTAATCATTAATTGAGGAATTCCCATAGATTTGGATTGCAATGCAGTCCATTTTAAATTTGGATAGTGTAAAAGATGACTTTCTTGAGATTTTGGATGTATCGACAAAAGACATGTTACAACATGTCCCTGTTTTTGCGCAAGATAAATCGCATAGGTACTGTCTTTTCCTCCTGAAAATAAAGATGCAATTTTCATATTGTTCAAAAATAGTCACGATTCCGATTAAAATAAGATATTCGGAATAAAATTGCGAGATGCTTCATCACTCATAATCCTCATCAACAATCAGACGGCTTTTCCGCTCATCATCAGCATCTAAATTAAAAAAGTGGATCGATTATTTTAGTATAATTTTTCCCTAAACTTTGCTTTGGAGATGATTTTAGTGAATCTGCATCTAAATTCTCATTTGTGGTAAGAAAGGATCTCCTTTTATTCAACGAATGTATATAATATCTAGGAAGCTGATACGATATTTTCGAACTGTCGTAACTGGCATCGGTTTACTGGTGAAGAATCCGTCGACACTACGTAAAGGATGCAACGTCATTATTCAGCTTCCAGATTATTCTTATTTGAATAAATTCGTTAAATTAGATTTGGTGTATTTTTTTGATTTCTGAGAAGAATTATTCTTCATTAAATCTTATAGACACATCAAATTTTTGGAAGGCCTGATTTTAAAAAGTCATTAATTTGGCCATAATCATTAATATTCTTCAAAAATGAAATCCAGGTATGGGCAGAATAGGACTGATTGACGGATATGAACCAGAGAGGGCAAAAGCTGCCTTAGATCTTTTATACAGTCAAAGAAAAAATGAATTTAAAGAATTAGCACAAGCCTTGAAAATACCTACCAGTTCAGACGAATGGGAAATAATAATTCTGAAATTTTGTTTAGATTTTGAAGAATGTTTTGAAATTTGGACAGGTAGAGAAAAACCAGATCAGAGTAAGACATTCAAATGCATGACAATCATGCGAGAAATTGCACAGGGCAAAAAGACGGTAACAGAGATTTCACACATACAAAATGTTGCATATAATTTGTATCAGGAGTTTCACAATATTTACGGTCGAATAAAATAGCAAAATAATTTTAAAATTTCCAGCAAATAACATAAATGGTATTAAAGATCAATAGAAATATTGAGTAAAACAGGTAGAGATTTGTTTAGATTTTTTGGAGTAATATCCATACTTTCGTTGTTTGTAGCGGGCATACTGAATTATAATGAGGCAAACGCTATTGCTTTTTTCCCACCACCACTAAAACAAATCAAAGACGGAACCAACCCCACAAATGTAACATGTACTGAGGGATTAGAATTAGTCTTAAAACAATCAACAGGTCAACCAGCATGCATAAAGCCATCTAGCATATCTAAACTCATAGAAAGAGGTTGGGCAATTCATATTTTACCGGATTATACAAAAGACAATAACAATTCAGAGATTTTTGCGAGTGGGGATTATGAAATAGAATCTATGCAGGTATCATATTTTGGAGATGTTAACGGATTTTTAGCAAAACCCGTAGAATCAGGAAAATATCCAGCAGTAGTTATGATCCACGAATGGTGGGGACTAAATGACAACATCAAAGAAATGGCACAAAAACTAGCATCGCAGGGATACATAGTTCTGGCAGTAGATTTGTACAATAACAAAGTAGGAACAACTTCAGAAGAAGCTCGTCAGCTCATGACATCTTTTGATGGAAATGAGGGAATAGAAAACATGAATTCGGCAATCAAATTTTTGAAAGAAGAATATTCAACCGATAAAATTGGGTCTATTGGATGGTGTTTTGGTGGAGGACAGTCACTTAATCTGGCAGTAAACTCTGAGCTTGATGCCACAGTAATGTATTACGGACAGGTCATTTCAGAATCAGAAAAACTATCAAACATATCATGGCCGCTATTAGGCATTTTTGCTGAAGAAGATCAAGGAATTCCACCTGAAGCAGTAAGAGGCTTTGAATCATCCCTTGATGAACTAGGAATTCAAAACGAGATAATTATCTATCCAGGAGTGAATCATGCCTTTGCCAACCCATCAGGTGACAGGTATTCTCCACAGGAGGCAAAGGACGCTTGGAATAAAACTCTAGAATTCTTTAACAATAATCTAAAATAACCTTATTGTAAATATCGAGGTATTTTTTTTAGAATGTAAGAAAGTGATACACGTCCTGGACCCATTACTATTATGACCAAGTTTGCTGCAAGAAGAATAAGATCAAGCTCATATGCTCCTTGTCCGGTTATGTTAGATGCATTTTTTACATGGAATATAGCCCCAAGTCCAATTATTGCAAGTAAGGAAGAAGATATTCGGTTCATAACACCAATAATCAATAAAATTCCAGGAATTACTTCTGCTAGAGCAATAGGAATCTGCATCTCTGCAGGTAGGCCAACAGCCCCTGTAAGAAAACCAAGAAATCCTTCATTAAATTTTGGAAGGCCATGAAGAATAAAGATAACTCCTATTGAAGACCTAAGTCCCATAAATACAACATCATTTAATGGTCCAGTAGAGAATCGCGTATCAGCCAATAACTAAAGAGATGAAAAGGAAGTTAAAACTCTAACCCTAGAGATAGTCAAGACAGGATTTAGGAAAAACAAGGGTAGTGTATAGAGGCACTAATATCTCACTAAAAAAATCCGTTCATTTTAAAACTACACAATAATAAATACCCAAATTTTTCCAATTTAATATGAGCAGAAAGTTTGGCTATATTTTTATGTCATTAATCGTTTTAGGCTTAATTTTTAACACATCAACATTTTCAAATTCTGTATTTGCTGATAAAGAAGATGATGAAGAAAAGAAATCAATTAAAGAACAAAAAGAGATAGAACGAGAAGAAGCAAAGGAAGATAGAGAAAAGCAAAGAGAAGAAGCTAAGGAAGATAGAGAAAAGCAAAGAGAAGAAGCTAAGGAAGATAGAGAAAAGCAAAGAGAAGAAGCTAAGGAAGATAGAGAAGAAATCAAAGAGTTCAAGAAAGGTATTCTCGTAACCTCGTCAAGTAGTTCATCTGTTGACAAAGTTACCATTTGTCATATTCCACCAGGAAACGTTGAAAATGCCCACACAATTACTGTAGGAAAACCAGCGTTAAGAGCCCATTTGAGCCATAATGACATAGAAGGATCTTGCGATGATGCAGATTTGAGTAACATTAGTGATGATAGCAAGAAAAATTCAAGATTATCAGAAGATTCATCAAATAAAGAATCAAGGGCACTAGAACGGGCTCAAAAAATAATAGAAAAACTTGAACAGCAAATTGCCAAACTTGATCAAAGATTACAACACCTAATTGAAAAATACCAATCTGGAGAATATTTTGGAAATATTTCCACCACAGATGCTGTGACAAATTCATATACGATTTCTTTTGAAGGAACAGCATCTTCGATTTATGATGAATCCATAACAACCGAAATGTCGGGAAATCTATTTTTGGAAAACCAAATCACTAAATCAGATACCACCAAATTTAATATTGTTTCAGGAGAGATAATTGTAGGGAACAATGTTTACGACATAGTCTTTGGAAAGGCAAGATCATCCTCTTCAGGAGAATCAGGAAATGAAGAGTCCCTAGTAATAATAGCCCAAACTATTGACAATCAAGAAAACGATAACACCATCAAAATAACATTAGGATTTGATTCTCTTGAAGGAGGTATCGGAGACTCTGATGAGGAATTCACAATATTAGATAACAGCAAAATTTCTCAGCAATGGATACTTGATGGTAGTGGAAATTTAACAATAAACCCATAGGTAAGAATACATCTTATTTTTTTGAAAGATTAGCAAAATATTCTTCTGCAGCTTTACGTAAGCCATCAGAAGTCAAATCAATTTTATGAGTAGCAATTGCCCAAGAATGGCCATATTTATCCATCACAATTCCATATCTATCCCCCCAAAAGACATCCATTATTGGCATCGTGACAACAGCGCCAGCATTAACAGATTGTTTGAAAATTTTATCTGCGTCACTGACATACAGATGAAGTGTCACAGAAGTTCCTCCAACAGTAGTAGGAGACCTCAATCCCATTGATAAAAATTCATCAGACAACATGATAAAAGAATCTCCTATCTGCATCATTGCATGCATAATTTTTCCATCAGGGGTAGGAAACTTGTAAATTTCTTTTGCATTAAAGGCTTTTTTGTAAAAGTCTAATGCTTCAATGGCATCGTTTACGACAATAAATGGAGTTACACTATGAAATCCATCTGGAATGGGTTTTACCAACAAATATGCTAATCAAGTCCATTAGATAAACAATATTCTTTTAAAACAAAAAGGATTTACGCCATCAAAATAATGACATAATATGTCAAATAATCAATATGATGAAGCTGCAGATGCTTGGAAAACCTATGCAGCATCTCTGGCAAAATGGAAATTAGCGTTTGAGCTATGGCAAAAGGCAGGAATGGAGTCAATGGTGAATTATAACAAAGCCTTGGCTTTTGGAAAGATTAGTAAAGAATTTCCGGCCCAAATGACTAAAGTGATGAAAGAATCTTGGATGGAGTCGGGGATGGAGCAAATTTCACAATTCCAAAAAGAATGGCAAAACATGATAAAGGCAAGCGGGTTAGAATCATTGAAGTATTTTGATGACAAGTGGGCAAAATTCTGGTCATCAATGGAACCATCAACAACTTATTCAGATGCATTAAGACAGTTTACGGAAACTTGGCAAAGTATGTGGAAAAAATAGGCATTTTAAATTTTGAATCAAAGCATTTTCAAATTCAAAAAATCAGAGTGTGATCAAATAGACTCTATGATTTTAAGCACATCTTCAACAAACGAGTAATGATCAACATCTGGCTCTGTTGTGATGTAAACAATATGATTGCTATTTTTTAGCGGAAAAGTAAATCTTTTAACTTTCTCATATTCTGCCATGGCATATTTCCCTTCTCCTAGGCCAGATGAAAATTGTTTTCTGTTAAACCAAGCATCTGTGACGTGCTTGATTGATTTTTTTTGATCATCTTCCGAGAGATAGTTTTGTATTCCTTCTCTTTGACCACCAAAAAGAATTACGCCATCTTTGTCGAGAATTGTGACGAACCTGACCTTATCATCTAAATTCATAATAGAGTTGTAAACTGTATAAAACTCAGCCGGATCTGCTAACATGCAAATCTAAACAAAATTACCAATTAAAATAGTTATGCGAGTCTTCATTCAAACACAAAAAGAAAACAAAAATAGAAAATAATTATCCTTTAATACGCATGATTTTGGTCTTATCCATTACAACCCAATACTCAACGTTTTGACCATTTTCTAATTTACCTTTTACTTCATCATCGATTAATGTGATATCCTTAGTCTCAAATGTCTCAGAATCCATAACTTGGACAATATCGCCGGTGATTGAGATGATTTGTCCAACCATTTTGTTGATCAAAGGAACATGAACTTGCATGCTTACAGGTCCAACATGAGGTCTTTTTTGACCATCAAAGATACCTTCTGCAACAATTCTTGCTTTTGCTGCTCCATGTTTTCCTGGTTTTGAAGTGTCATATTCCACAATTCTACAAGGTTCTCCACTGGGTTGATCGGAGTGAGGTAGAAGAATGTATGAGCCAATTTTCAAAGAACCAAGGTCAGCAGGTTTACTCATGTTGAAGCAGGTTTTGCTCGAATATTTAACTTTTTTACTTTAGAGATTCAAGAATGGATAAGCTCACTAGATTAGTCATAGTCATTCCTTTTCGTGTGACATCTTTTCTTGTTTGATCACAGTATTTTTTTACACTTTGATGGCTCTTTTCACTTGAGACCTCCAAAACAACAATACTTTCAGAATAAGGAAATGTAAATTTTGAAGGAGTTGTACAAAAGGTTTCCATAAAACCATAACCAGCAGATTCAATTTTGCTTCGATTAACTAAAAGAGATGAAATTTCAACAATATCTTCTTCAGATTCCCCATATTCTAAATAATAAATAGAGATGAAATTTGTTTTTTCGTCTGTTTCTCGTTCAAACAATTCATCTCTAATATTAAACATAAAGGAAATTTTATCTTGGTTAAGGTTTGATAGATTTTTTGATACCTCATGATGGTCCTTGAATTTTGCTACAAGGTAATGATTAGCAGATTCTGTAAAGTAAGGTTTACTATCACTTGAAAAGGTCCCAGTTGCAAAATACAGTTTTTCAATATTTTTTGACTTGGACCAAATTTCCTTTAATTCCACTGATTCATGGTTATGAAGATACGGAGCACAGACATACCCAGAGAATGAAATCTCTAACTTAGACACACTCAAAATCTTGGAAAAGGGTATTTAACACTTATCAGGCATAGGCCTGATCTTGGAAAAAAAGGAAACTTCGATAGTTATTTAATACTAAAAATACTCGAATTTCTTGTCCCAAGTTAGCTCAGCCTGGTAGAGCTTCCGGCTGTAGTTGTTGGCTTTAGATGGCTGACCGAATAACAGCATATCAGGCATACAGAAACCGGGTTGTCGAAGGTTCAATTCCTTCACTTGGGACCACAAATTAATTTTAACATATAACATCAATTGGGTATGGGAGAATATCCTAAATCAAATTATTAATTCTGAAATCAGGATTGCACATCACCACAAAATATTCACTGTTTAATTAAAAATCAAAATTATAATAATAAAATACTCTAAATTTGAAATTAGATTCATGGATAGCAGTTCCTTCCACCAATAATTCCATAGGGAGTATTAAGAAGTGATTTCTACATCCCATAGACTAAAATTTTTTTTCATGTTGACAATGGTTTTAGGGTTTTTTAGCATGGATTCATCACAATTGAATCCAGCTTTGAAAATCTCATATTCAGAAAGATTTTGGAGTATATAATCAACATCCCAGCATGGAAAAAAATAATGAAAATGTAACATTTTATGTTTTTCAAAAACCCTATCTTTTACAATTAAAAATCGAGATGGGTATTCTTCAATTGAAGAATTACATGTTTCACAGATTTCCGTGGTTTTGACTGTCCAGTTTTTTAGAGGAGTCATAATATGTACTCAGAAAAATAATACAAGAAGATTAATCGACAAAAGTGTTGAAAAATAAGCTGTTTTCCATAATAAAGGTAATTAGAAGTTAGAAGGTCATAAAAGTCAAGAAGATGGAAAAATTAAGATGCTATTGTTGCGAAGAAGAGATCATGTCATACTATAATCCAAATTACCGAGGATTAAGAGGCACCTGTACAACTTGCGAGACAGATTTTCCATTAGAATAAAGGAAAAAGTAAAATTTAGATAAACAAAGATTAATCATTTAATGTGGAATTCCAAACCGAGAAAATAAGTTCCGAATTATTTGAAGTGGGTAGTGAGCAAAGATTAAGTATTCTTTTGCATTTAAATGAAAAAAAATGGTCAATTTCTGCATTAGCTAAAGAGATAGAGGCCACAATTACAGAAGTTCATAGAAATTTTGGACGCCTACAAAAAGCAGGTTTAATTTTAAAAGATACTGATGGGACATTTTTCCTCACCACAAGAGGAGAAAATATTTGCAATCTAATTCCATCAATCAGTTTTGTTCTGGATAACACCAAATACTTTGAGACCCACAATTTTGGAATGTTGCCAATAAAATTTAAAGAAAGAATCGGAGAACTTTACGAACAAAAATATGTTAAAGGAGTAGTCAGAGTTTTAGAAAAATGGAAACAAATTCATAATAATGCAAATCAATACATCTACAATGTTTTAACAGAGGTACCATATTCAAATGACATAATAGATATTGTTGAGAAAAAACTGAATAAAAACGTGAAAATTAAATCAATTTTTTCTGAAAGCGCAATAATTCCAGATGAAAGAGAGAAGGTCTTCAAGGAAAAAAATTTTTCAAAATTTTTAAAAAATGAATCTTTAATCAGAAGAATGATTAAGCGTGTGCCTGTAGTAATCCTTCTAAACGAAAAGGAAGCCGGCGTAATTTTTCCTAGTCTTAACGGAGAGCCAGACATGAGTGAAATGTTCTATAGTGAAGATACACAATTCCATGAATGGTGCTTGGATTATTTTGATCATTGTTGGAAAGAATCACATAGTTTCCAGGAATCAAAACTTAACGAAAAATGAATTGTAGAGTCCAAAGTTAAATTAAATTCTCAATGAATAAAGGGGTTAAAATTTTGACAAAGATAGATTCTCAATTGCATTCAAGAGCGAAGTACACTATAAACAGGATATGAATACTTTAGTCCTATTGAGAATCCTTGTTTTTGAGGGAATCTGTAGTTGCTAAAGGCTTTTACATTTTGATATAGATCTCCCCCCATTACAACTCCATTATTTGGTGCAAGACGGTTGATTTTAGCACACATATTCACAGGAGGGCCAATTAAATCATAAGAAGATGATTCGGTAGTAGTCATTAGTACAACCCTCCCATAATCCAAGCTTATTCTAAAATCTAGCATCGGAAGCCCTTTTCTCGAAAGTTCTTTGCATATAGTATTACGTTCTTCAATCATTGAAAGGCTACTCTCAATGCAATCAGAAAAAGAGGATTTTGTGGATTTTGATGTTTCTGGAAAATAATACAAAAGACTATCTCCTTGATTTTTTATTACCTTCCCTCCAAATTTAGGCAAAATTCTAGCCATGGAATTTAAGAAGATTTCATAGTACCTGCACCAATCAATTTCATTCATCTTGGCAGAAATTTTAGTGGAATTTACCATATCCACCAACCCTACACAGTAACTTTTTGATAATCCTGAAAAGGCAACCAGATAATCGGCGTTATTCATTTTTGGAGTAATTTCTTGGAATTTACTGATCGAACTAGCCTCAGGAGTTCGAGGTTTATTGTTATCCTCAATACCCAATAAATGCTCCATCATAATTTATTATAATAAGATTAATTGATATGTGATCCTAAGCTTGAAGCTAGAATTCTAAGCTGATTTGTAGAGTGTGTTTATAATAAAAATAAAGGTAAAATTTTAAAACTAAAGATAGGGCGGAGACTACAGATTTGTTTTTCAGATATATAATAAATAAAACATCAATAAAATTTAGAAAAAATATGATAGCTAAAGTGTAGTATTGTTTACTAACATTGGCTTATTACCATAATTCATTATAAAAAATCCCATGTCATGCCTACAAATTGTAAAGTGTAACCATTACAGACCTCCAAACGGCTCATTACATTGTATTCATTGTGGAGAAGAGATCAAATAAAAACTGTTTTTGATTGGATTTATTTTTAGAGATATTTTTGATACAATTCACACATATCAAATATCAGAACACTGATCAGTGATTAGAACAAATTGTTCGTGAGTATTATATTCTGATTTTGTGGATAAAAATTATGAATAATCTGAAAAATAGTTCTGAACAAACATGGGAAGAAGTAAGAGGACTGTCCTGGATTTTTTTTGAAGAATAAATCAAGATAATTCCTTTTGCGTATGAATGAAAATTTTTCTAGTTTTGGAAGAACTTTGGATTTTTAGGAATTAAATTTAAATCAGCACACAAAACAAAGTCTAGTTAACATTGTTAATTCAAATTTAATAATTTGACCTACCATCTTGAAACAGTAAAAACCAAGCGGTGTAAAAATTGAAATTCAGAGAAAAATTACAGATAGCAATTATTGTCATCCTTGCAATTTCTATAGTGTACGTTGTAGACAACTTTCCTTCAAGCCAAACTCCAACCATAAAGACAGAAGGTCAAGATCAGCAAATTTTGAATAATGCTGCGGCAGTTGAAGATTCGAGCGAAAATATACCCCAATCAACAAAAAAATACGATGATACATTTACCCGAATTTATAACAATGTAAAAAATTCTGTTGTGCAGATTAAAAGTATTAGAACTGAAACAAATTCTCACATAATCATTAATGGAAATCCATTAGATCAACCAGCAATAGGATTAGGTTCTGGATTTGTTTATGACTACATAGGACATATTATCACGAATAATCATGTAGTCGAAGGCTCAGAAAGAGTAGAAATTACCTTTAACAATGGAAACACATACCAAGCCAAAATAATAGGAACTGATGTCTATAATGATCTTGCAGTTTTAGAAATAATAGAAGACTTTTCTGACGAACCTATAGCACCTTTAGATTTTACAGACTCCTCAATTTTGATGGTAGGTGAACCTGCAATAGCCATAGGAAATCCGTTTGGATTAAGCAATACCATGACAACAGGAATAATAAGTCAGACAGGAAGATTGCTGCCCAACCAAGAAAACGGAGGATTTTCAATTCCAGACATAATACAGACAGATGCTGCAATTAATCCAGGTAATTCAGGAGGACCCCTAATCGACATAGAAGGAAAAGTAATTGGCATGAATACCGCGATACAAACAAAGACAGGCGAATTTTCAGGAATAGGATTTGCAATTCCTTCAAACTCAATAAAACGAATTATCCCCGAATTAATTGAAAATGGTGAATACAAACATCCTTGGCTTGGCATTTCAGGAATGGATCTTAATCCCAAGGTTGCAGAATCATTGAATCTTACTAAAAATTACAAAGGGGTAATAATCATAGACATAGTGGATGACGGACCTGCACAAAAGGCAGGAATACTCAAAGCAACATTCAACAAAGATAATGAAATCAGTAACGCAGACATTATTGTTTCAATAGACGGACATCAAGTAAAAACCATGGCGGATGTTATTTATCATATTTCAAATAAAAGAGTCGGTGACGAGGTCCTAGTCACTATTGTCAGAGACGGGGACATCAAGGATCTATATGTCTCGCTTCAAAGTAGACCCAATGTTACAGATTAGAAAATAGGTAATACTTTCAAAAAGATTCTCAATTCATGAGAATGATAGTTATGCATTAAACGTAAAATAACACCATAATTTTCAAGAAAGACATGACAGAAATTCACTTTCCAATATTGATCATTCATCTAATCTTAGGATTTGTGCTTGTCTTTTTTGCCCTTAAGGCTTACAAAAAAACAAAATACCCCCCAATGATGCTTCTAGCCATAGGTTTTTCCTTAATTGTTTTAGGAGACACTATAATTGGAGACCTTACAGAATTCTTAGAAAACGACCTTATTGCAGAAGTAATAGAGGAAGGGATAGAAATTGCAGGATTCATAGTTTTGATTCTATCAGTAAAAAGAAGTTAGCATGGAAGAAACAGATCATATTATTTCAATTTTATCTGATGAGCAAAGCAGAGAAATCATCAGTCTTCTCTCAAAATCAGAACTTACAACTCAGCAGGTATCTAATCTCTTGTCAATCCCACAATCAACAGCTTATCGAAAAATGAAGAAATTAGAAGAATTAGAAATCATCAAAAAAACTAAAGTTGTAAGAACTCTTGAAGGACTGGATGAGAGTTATTACAAAAACTGGGTTTTTGAAATCACCATCATATTCAAGGATGGCAAATTATCCCATAAACTTGAACATGTAAAAATAGAAGATAGAATAGTTAGGCTTTGGCAAAAATTTTCAGAATAAGCGTTCTCTTTTTTTGGGAATGATAGACATGTATTATATCCAAATTGTTTTACCAGATTCATGAAGAAAAACGTAATGCACTTGACCATTGGTTCGGTTGCATTTCTCATGATAGTTACAGGAGCTTTGTATCTTTTTGTAGCTACTCAAGAAATTTCCGAAGCAAATGAAGTGTTTACAGAACACGAGAATGAGCCAATTGAAGGTGCACTAATTGAAGCAGTTTTCTTTGCTACAGTGGGTGGAGCATACATTCCAGTGGGATTATGGGCACTTAGTAGCAGACATTCAAGCAAAACTCCCTATTGGCTTGCCATAATAGGATCAGGGGCATTGATAATTCTCTACATATTATCAAGAACAGTAGACATGCCATTAGTAGGAATGCAAGATGATGTTGGGTTCATTGATGTCGGAAGCAAAATCCTACAAGGTGGAATTATTGCATCTGCAGTATACATCATAGTCACCATCAAAAAAGAGAAAAAAGCTAGTCTTTTAGCATAGACTAGATTTTTTTTTATTTTAAAATATGTAATATTTTTATAAAAATCAAATTTTTCAAGATTTTAAACTACTTGTAGTAGTACTGACTCACCATTACTATTCCAAGCAAAAATATCCGAATCACCGTAAGGGAATCTTACAATTATAGAAATTAGCTCAAAAAAATTATTTAAATCAGTAACGGATGGATTTTCATTTCCACTTGGATGGGAATGAACAGTCCCCACATAACTTGAATCATAAGGTAACATGTTTCTTGGAAATCCAGAAGAAGAATGAGAACTAAAAGAAAATGGGGGAACTATCAAACCATCAATCAAAATATGCCTATTTTTTGATTTACCTCGTAAGATAAGAATTCCTTCATCAGGATGTCTCATTTTACAATAGGAAATTATGCTGTTTAGAACTTCTCTTTTTAAAGAGATTTTCAGTTCGAACACATTTGTGGATTTAGAAAACTTTGAGCTAGGTAATTTAAAAAACATGTGATTTCATCCAAATTCCAGATAATTGAGATATAATATTAAATCGAGTATTCTGAAAATGTTATAATTGAATTTCCTTTGATGTATGTTAGTGATTTCATTGAGCATCAGAAACACCATAGAAGAGTCCGGCATGAGATAATGTTACTTTGAGTACCCATTTGGAGAATATTGTGAAAAGGATTTACTCCAAAAGTTAATCCAAGAATGAGAAACATGGTCCAGTGAATCAATGATTGAAAGTCGGAATTGAACATAAGAGCGCAAAATATTTGAGGTCATATCAAAGTGAGATTCCAAGAGATTTGTATAGGATTTAAAAAAAATGTCAAACATTTTTAGTGTTTCTGGCTTTATCGCCAATTTTTCAAAAAATTGATGTTCAACAATGTTGCATGATGCATAATAATCATGAATTGAATGAAGATATCGCGTATAAAGATCAGAATATTCTTGAAAAAGAGAAGGCATTTCAGACTCCAATTTTTGTATCAAATCAGAAGTGCCATTTTTTAGAATTCCGCAAAAAGATAGATCATTGGAAGGATCCGAAGAGGAGAGAGAATTGGAGACTTTGTTAGTGACTTTTTCCATGTTTCTTATGAGTTAAAGTAGATAATAACCCTCGATGAACAATGTTCAATCATCTTTATTTTCACAGATTGGCTAGCCAGAAAAGACTAAGTACTGTTTTTAATAGTTAAAGGTACTTCTAAAATTGAAAATATCATGAAAGTAAATTGCAATAAAGAAACATTACAAGACCCTCAAGACATCCAAAAAAATTATGATAACTTCATTCTTTCCAAAAATACTGAATTTTGTTGTGAAAAATTTAAAGCATATTGCAAAAAATTTACCGGTTGGGATTACAGTAAAGGGAAATTTGTAATAGTTGATGAAATTACCTATGAAGGTAATTCATCTATAGCCATTGCCTTTTGTCCATTTTGTGGAGAAAAAATAGAATATGAAAATAGTGATAATTCTAAAAAGAAGACTTCAAAAAAGTAACGATATTGCGTTTCAGAAACAAGTCGATTATTCAGAAGCTTTTTTCATTAGAGAGATTCTTCGTTTTAATTTTGTCCCTCGTGGTTTAGTTCGTAATAGGTATCCACAGCAAGGGCACCATAATCCCTCCCATTCCATGTAAATTTCGCATTGATGACACCTTTTTTGTCCTTGTTCATATCTACCTCCCTCGCGAGTATTAACCGATGCTTTGTATTTTTGACAAGCACCATGGCAATACATTACAAATAGTAAATGAAAACTAGTAGAAATAATTTAGGATAAGAATAAATAGAAAATCAAGAGGTTTTTGGAGATTCTAAGATTTATCAAAAAAATCAATTATTTTCAGACCTAAAATAACTTAAATTAAAATTCTAAAATCGGCATATAATATTTATGATTTTCATATTTCCATATATCCTTATATACATATTTTAGAATTTTAAATTATGCCAAAGTGTAGGAATTGTCAAAAAGAATTCATACCAAAATTTTCAAGTTTCTGTTCACTTGATTGTGCAAGAGATCACTCAAGACGATTATTTTTATTTGAATGAACATCAAAATGACCATTAGTTTTTAATCTAGTCAAATAGGACATGCCAATATTGGAATTTTCTTTTAAAATTTTAGCTGTATTGGCTACAATACCATTTATAATTTTAGGATTGGCCATTTTTCTAATGGAGGAATCATACCAAAATTTTCAAGAAAGGGAATTAAACGAATTTAACACAATAACTTCCATTCAAAAGGAAAAAATTTCCTCAGACTTCAATTATCTTTTTAACGTTGTTGAAACATATCCTGCACTTCCAGAATGGAGAACATTACCCAGTATAGAGAAAATAGAACAAAAAAATGGAGGGATTTCAGAATTTGATGAATTATCAAAAAGACAAGCAGCAAAATTTTTGATTTCAAATGTCGGATTCCAATCATTTGGAATCACACTTACTGATGGAAGAATGTATTTTTTGGAACCGTTTGACCATCAATCAAATTTGTCAAAAATGAATTTTTCGGATAGAGAGTGGTTTCAAGGAGTTTTAAAAAATGAAGACACCTATGTTTCGGATGTATTCATTTCAGATGCAACAGGACATCCCATAATTGTAATTTCTACTCCTGTTTTTTCAAAAGATGGACAAATAATAGGAATGTGGGGAGGAAGCTTAGATATAGAATACCTAACAAAATTCTTTGAAAATATAAAAAAGAAAAATTCAGCCACTGTACTTATTGATCAGAAAAATATAACTATAGCAGATACAAGGAATGAAAATTTTCATGAAAAATTTTCAGATAATTCAATAATTAATGTAATGGATGGAAGAATTAATGATTCAGGATACATAAATTTTGATAAAACTTACTTTTTCATAGATGATATCAAAATTGGGAACAAAAATTGGAAATTAATCAATATGATTTCAGAAGAAAATTTGATTCCTCAACTATCCGTTCAAAGAAACAATAATTATATTTTAATTATTATGATGGGAATTTTTATCATAGTTTCAGAATATTTACTTTTTTCTTTCCTTAAGAAAAATTTCCAACTAAATGCAGACATTTTAGAAAATCGCAAAATGTTGATTAAACATGAAAGACTAGTTGCTATCGGAGAACTAGCTAGCAGAGTAGCTCATGATATAAGAAATCCACTTTCAAACATTCGTATGGCATCAAAATTAATTGAGAATATTCCATTTCAAAGCACAGACAATGAAGCAATTAAGGAAAAATTAACAATCATTAATAAAAATATCCAGAGGATAGAGCATCAAATAAACGATGTTCTACAATACGTAAGAACCAAAAGAATCAACAGACAAAGAATTTTTTTGAATACCTGTATTGAAGAATCAATAAATTTACTTCACATACCAGAGAACATAACAGTAAAAATAGAAAAATCAAATTTAACAATATTTGTAGATCCAATTCAATTACAAGTAGTGTTCAATAATATTTTGATAAATGCCATCCAAGCAATTGGAAAACAAAAAGGAGAGATAAGAATTGAATCATTTGAAGAACTAGAATTCACAATTATAAAGATTGAAAATTCAGGACCGCCTATCCCAGAGGAAGTGTTGCCAAATATTTTTGAGGCACTAACCACTACAAAAGAAATTGGCACTGGTCTTGGTTTAGCAAGCTGTAGAAGAATTGTAGAAAATCATGGTGGCGTAATAGATGTAAAAAATAATCCCACGACTTTTATAATTAAACTTCCAAAATCATAGAATAACAGATTATTTCCATTATTTTCAAAATCAATGAAATAGAAAATACATTATTAATTATCTAAAACTCCAAATTGAAATACAGAGCTGGATTCAAGATCCTTTTTATCGATTAGAAAATCTATTTCAAGAATATTTTGTCCAATACTCAATTGAATTTTTTTGAAGAGACATCTGTATCTGGATACTCTTTTTCCATTTGAAAAAATTTTACCAGACTCTAAAATTAATCCATCCAAAAGCATATTTTCAATTTTACGATATGCAGGAGATTTGAGAATTTTTGTTTCATTCAAGATTTCAGGAATTGTTAAGTCCCTTCCCATTATGGAAGAAATTAATTTTCTACTTTCAGGATCCCCGATATAATCAAATATTTTAGTTAATAATTTAGGATTGATGATTTTAATTGAATAATTATTATCAGTTTTATTTATACGGATAATTTTTTCGATACATGTTTTTTCTAAATTTGTTGGATCCATTTCAGGAAAAGAACATAACTGATCATGAAGAGTTTTAAAATTTTCTATTGAGAGTTTAATGGACATGCCATGAATAAAAAATAAATCTTTTTCAATTTTTTTTAAAGTACTTGGTTTTAATTTATGTTTGATCTCATTTGCTAAATATCGAGAAATTAAACGATCAATTCCAGGCATATAAGAGATTAAAAATAACGAAATAAAAGTAATTAGAAAACTAAAAATAAATTTAGAGTAAACAAATCATATAATTATTTCATATTATATTATCAGTTATTGAGTTCTATTTTTAAAGAAAATTCATTTTTTCTTGCTTGGATTATATCTCTAGGAACCACTCTTGCCATAATAGTTGGATTATATCTTTTAAATATCACTTTTGGAATTGAAAATTTTTCAAGAAACGTTTCCTTGCCGATGTATGCAGTAATTCCAGGGGTTTTGGTAATTTTATCAATTTGGTCACTTTCCAGATCCAATTCCATTGCGAACCTTCCTAAGAGATCATTGTTTTTTTTAACAATTTCTTTTTGTTGCTGGTTTGTTGCGGAACAAACTTGGAATCTATATGAACATGTTTTAGATATTGATCCTTATCCTTCTATCGCAGATTTTTTTTATATTGCAGCACCCATGTTTATGTTTGGAGCACTTTTAAATTTTTTAAAATCACAGGAAATAAAAATTTCAAAGAAAAAAATTTTCAGTGCATGTTTCCTTTCTGTAGTGATATTAATTCCATCAATTTATTTCATAATGGAAAAAAACACAGAATCAAATATTTTAGAAACTATAATTGCTCTTGCCTATCCAATAGTTGATTCAGTATTATTAGTACCGGTAATAATTTCAATTTTATTTACAATTTCAACAAAGAGTAATTTCTTTTGGCTTATGATTTTGTTGGGAATCATAATTTTGATCATGGCAGATAATCTTTTTTTATTTTTAGTTATTAATGATGAATATGTTGATGGTCACCCTGTAGACATATTGTGGATTTCCGGCTATACAATTTGGGCTTTTATGATGTTTTATTCTATTGTACAATCAAAAACACATAATGACGAAAACATAAAAAAAATCGATAAGAAGCATGATGTGAAAAATATTGAAAAACATGGAGTTTTGTACATATTAATACTGATTAACGTCACTATAGTGGTCTTACTTATCCAAATAAACAACTTTGCAGAGGCTCAAGATGATTTAATTTTTGCGTATTTTTCATTTATTTTGGTAGTGATTGTGATTATTTTTTCTAGTATGGTTGTAATCTTAAATTCAAAGTTGAACAAATCGCTTCAAAATAAAACTAAACAGCTGGATCAAACGACACGTGAATTAATAAAATCGGAACGATTTACAGCAATTGGAGAACTTGCATCTCGAATTTCCCACGATATAAGAAATCCCTTATCAAATATTCAAATGTCAATAGAATTAATAAAAAATTGTCCTCCAGGGACAAAATTAGAAAGTGATATAATCCAAAAAAAAATAGAAGTAGCATCAAAAAATGTTGAAAGAATATCTCATCAAATAAATGATGTTCTAGGATTTGTAAAAAATCAGAAAATTGAAAAACATGTTTTTAGAATTTCCTCTTGTATTAATGAATCAATAGAAGCGATTAGAATTCCAACTAAAATTACTATTCAAAAAACCAATTTAGATACAGAAATTTTAGCAGATCCTTTTCAACTTCAAATTGTATTTAATAATATCATAATGAATGCAATACAAGCAATTGGAAAAAATAAGGGCAAAATCAACATAGAGGCAACAGAAAATTACAAGGAAACAATTTTAAAAATTTCTAACTCTGGGCCTGAAATTCCTGATAATGTATTTCCACATATTTTTGAATCTCTTATCACGACAAAACAAGTAGGAACTGGATTAGGGTTAATTAGCTGTAAAACCATTATTGAAAATCATGGGGGTTCCATCACCATCCAAAAAAATCCTGTTACGTTTACTTTAAAATTACCAAAAACATGACAAAATAATCACTTAGCAACAACAAAAAATTTTTTGTTCTTTTGGTATTATTTTATGAAAAGTCTTAAATTGGAATTTATTGCAATTTAATTGATGAAGCCCTCAGTTATTGTAATAGATGATGATGAAGATACGGTAAGGTTATTTTGTGAATTTTTAGAAGAACACAAAATTCATGTTTCAGGAAAAGGTTTTGATGGTAAAGCAGCCATACAACTATTTCAAGAAAAGAAGCCTGATTGTGTGTTGATTGATATAATGATGCCTAATGGTAGTGGATTCTATGCAATTTCTAAAATCAAGGAATTAGACCCCAAAGCTAGGATTATTGCAGTTACTGGAGATGGGAGGTTTAGTACAGAACAAAAACTAACCAAATTAAAAATCCCAATAATCTACAAGCCATTTAAAATGGATGAAGTCATATCAAAAATTCAAAATTGAAAATTTCCCAGTTTTGGGAAATGGAATAAAATCTTAAATTATATATTATTATAATCATAACATGAGTAAACGAGTAACAATAATGTTAGATTCCGATCTAGACAAAAAAATGAGGCAACTCCAAGCAAAAATGATCCAAAACACGACAAGTGCAGTGAGTTTTTCTAATGTGCTAAATCAAGTATTAAGAGAAAGTCTCAAAAAATAACATAATTAATTTTTTATTTTCCTTGAACAAAGTTTTTTCATGTCTGATATTCAATAATTTCTTCCGATAGTAAACACTCGCATATATCCCATGGAGTTATAATATGATCTTTATAGATTACAAATGGATGATCCATATCATACATTATTGCCGAAATTTCGTTTATCTTCAAATCATCATAGATTAATTTGGCCTCTTCTAATTCAATAACATTTGCAGGAATATTAAGGAAATAATCAATGTCTTGGAGATAATTCATTTTTTCAGATATGGTTTCTATAATTATCCTGTCGTTGATATATTTATGAGAATTTTCAAGTAAAATTTTTCTAGTTTTGTTTTGAAACATGGATTTTATTATGAATTCCATGGTGTCATCAAACTTGAAAGTTACCGGAGTTTTTTTCGGAAGATCAGTGATTGAAAGATTTGTCATACATCTCATCCCTACTTCGAGAATTTTTTTGGCAGATATTGCCGAAAAGGCATTCCATTCATTTACCATTGCAGCGTATGCCCTTCCTCTTTCCTTCCATTTGGCCATCAAATCTTTATACAAAATGGTTTCTGGAACAATCAGAGGATTTGGCTCCATTATATCCTCAACATTGGTGCCATAAAATAGGTTTGAAGATGGATTTTTCAAAAGATTTTCCATGATTTCTTTGCCACCAATAGTGCCCACAGGAATTTTCTCATTTAGAACCAAAACTGAATCTGTTACAGATTCCAAATATTGTGCCAACATACCTGCAACGACCCAAACCTCTTTTCCTTTTTCTATATGGATGCAAAGGTTGTTGGTAAGTGTTTGAGGAAGTAAATCTTTAAGAGAACGTTGACAGAGTGGAATTTCTACACAAGCCAACTTATATCACCACCACAATGAGGCCAATGTTTTGATGATTCAAGGTACTGAACACACATCTCTTTGGCTACACATACTTCTCCGTCTGGATAAAGATGGACAGGGAAAGTATCAGTCAAGATAGCAGAAAATATCGGTTCCAAAGTTAATTCTGAGATGTTCGTACTTTTTGAAATAATCATAAAATCACTCACATAAATATACGGTTTTTTAGTATTTGAACAGATTCTTGATTATTATAATTAATAATAACATAATTTAGTAAAAATTTTCTAAAAAATACTAAAAGATATTCAAATTTTGAGAATCATTCAGTTTTCAATTAAAAGGCCATATGAAAAATAAGACGTCGTTAACTCATCAAGCAAAAATTTTATATCTTAATCAAAAAGGGCAAAATTATGAATGATAATAAAGTTATTGCAACGGTTTTTGTTTTGATCACATTAGCAATAAGTATTCAATTAATTCTTTGAACCAGATTCTTCGGATTTAAGAGTTAATAGAAAATGAAATAATAGAACATAGTCTTAGAATTTAGATCAAAGTAACCATAATACTCAGTCTTTAGAAATTGAAAGTTTTTAGAACCAAAAGAATCATTTATGAATTTGAAATTCAAGTGTAAAAATCACATTTCATTTAAAATATGACAAGATTAACAACCAGTTATGAATTTCAAAGATAAAAAATTAATCATTATTGTAATAGTTTCAGGTCTCATTGGTTTGGCATCAATAATAGGGTTCATTGGGCAAGGAAATGTAAGACATGTAGAAATTTTTTGGCAAGAAAAAGTTGAACAAACACTTGCATTTGAAGACATAAATGGACAAGTCCAGATTGTTGGGATTTCAGGAGTAGGTGGAGACCCAAATCCTCATCTAATAAGCAGGACTAGCTTCGCATATGTTTTGACCATCATTAATAATGGAGACAGACATCATCGTTTCTACGTCGATGGTTTGGATATTCAAACAGACCTTCTTGAACCAGGCCAGCAGGACATAATAACGATTTTTCCTACTGAAGCAGGCACTTACAAATATTACGATAAACGAGAAGGATTAGAATATTTGGGAATTCTTGAAATCATAACAGTTGTTCCAAGCGATGAATTTACGGGATTTTTAAGAGATTTAATTTGAAAAATAAAAAAAGAAAAAAATAGACTAATTTAAGAAAATAAAAATAAAATCTTAAATTTAAGAAAATTTCCTGTCTATGCTGATTTTTTAACTTTTTGTGCAGCTGGTCCTTTTTTACCTTCGCCTACTTCGAACTCGACTTTATCGCCTTCATTGATGAATCCTTCAACATCTGTTTTGTGAACAAATAGATCTTCACCAGATTCTCTTTCGATAAAACCAAAGCCTTTAGTTCGGTTGAACCATTTTACTGTGCCTTGTTCCATTGAACTTCTTCGCAAGACTCCGTATATTAAGATAAGTCTAAAAATTGATCAAAAAAGGAAAAATGAACAATTTTTAAAAATAATTTCAACAAAAAACAGAATTTTTGAAATCAGAAATCTTTTGGTATGTGACCGTTTTGTTTCAACCAATCTACTTGAGGCAAGGTAAATCTCCAAACAATATCTCCCATCTCACTGTCCTTAAAGTCCCATGGAGCAATAATCACAATATCATTATCTCGAATCCAGACTCGTCTCTTTAGTTTGCCTCTGATTCTTCCACGTCGGGTTATTCCATCAGTACACTTTACCATTACATTCTCCCCCCCAAGCATTTTGAGGACTCTTCCAAAGAGTTCACCTTCTTCAGGGATTCGAATTTCTTTTAATGCACTTTCATTTTTTACCTGGCGCTTTCCCATACCCTACGTTACAGTTTTAAACATATAACTGTGGGGTTTTTGAAAAATTAAAAAGATCATCAAAAATATTAAAATCAAATTTATGTGAAGTCATTACAAATTAATTGTGGAATTCAGATGTATTGATGAATGTGCTCAATGTTGTATACAAAGAGAATATTTTCCTGAAAAAAAATTTGGCAAGATCGGAGTTTTAATTCTACCTGAAGAAAAGGAGAAAATTGAAACGATAGCAAAAGAAAAAAAGATAGATGTTTCAATATTGCCAAGAATCGGAATATCTAGTCAAAAAAATCTTGAATCAATTGAGGTATTAGCATTTCAAATGATGGGAGTAGAGGATAATGGAAATACTTGTCCATTTCTTGATACACATCCAATCAAAAAATCCCCACATGGAGGATATCCATGCAAAATATATGAAAACAGACCTCTAGCATGTCAAACTTATCCATTAATTGAATCACAACCAATAACTCTTGATGAAAAATGTAAATTTTGTAAAGAACATAAGACCGCGGATGAGAACTTGAATTCAGAAATAGAATCACTCTTGAAAATTAAAACCAAAATGACTACAAATGCACCATTCATCTGGAGATATGCAACAGGGATTGGAGAAGATGAAGACAAATTTGAAATTAAAAAAGGATGGATTTTAGAAGAATGAATTTTCTCAAGGATTGATTACTGCTCTACCAAGAATTTTTCTTGCTTTCAAATCTTCCAAAGCATTATTTGCCTCCGATAAGGAATATCTTTTTGTAATTATTGGATTTATGGTTCCTTTTCTAGTAAGATCTAATAGCTCAACCATATCATGATAATTTCCAGTGTAAGCGCCTTGAATAACAATTGATTTTAGAGGTATTGTAACCAAAGAGAGTTCAATTGAACCGCCAAACAAGCCTACCAAGACAAGATTGCCTCTCTTTCGCAAAACAGATATTCCTAGTTTGGCAGTGGGAGGCGCATTAACAAAATCAACAACACTGTCTGCGCCTTTATTGTTACAAAGGGAGATAATTTTTTGGGATGTTTCAGGATCTTTTGAATTTAATGTATAGTCTGCACCCATTTCTTTTGCAGTGTTTAGTTTTGAATCATCTAAATCGACACAAATTATTTTCGCTTTGGTGATTGCCTTTGCAATTTGTACACCCATCAATCCTAATCCTCCCGCTCCAATAATCACAAGAAATTCAGGAGAATTTGTATTTGATTTTTTAATTGCGCTGTAAGCTGTAAGCCCAGAACAAGCTATAGATGTTGCAGAATCAGGATTCACTCCAGATAACTTTGCAAGATATTTGTAATGAGGGACAAGTGAAAAATCAGAATAGCCACCATCTTGAAAAACACCAAGAGATTTTGGAGCATCACAAAGATTTTCATTTTCCACTTTACAAGCAGGACATTGTCCACATCCTATCCAGGGATAAACTAGTACTTCATCGCCTTTGGCAAAATCTTTAACGTTAGATCCCATCTCTTCCACGGTTCCAACGATTTCGTGTCCAGGAGTTACTGGGTATTTCACTCCTCGGTCGGTCACCTTCATAAATTGACCATCTCCTAAGTCATATCCACCCTCCCAGAGATGCAAATCACTGTGACAAACACCAACGGATTTTACTTTAACTAAAACTTGATTTTCTTGAGGATGAGGGGTATCTAGATCTATTATCTCTAAAGGCAAATTAGGTCCAACAATTCTTGCAGACTTCATTACAATGGATTTCAGAGTTGACAATATAAGAGTTGACTGGAAATGAGAAAAAAATAGAGCGTCTAGATATTATTGAATAAAAAGTGAGGGCATATGTGAGTGAAGAAGTACCGAATAGTATTTCGCAGGAACCAGTAAGTATCCTTTTCAACCCAAACTCCGTTGCAAAAAAGGACGTATGGGAAATAGATCTTATTAAAATCCTAGATTTGTTAATTAGAATTTTAGAAAAGACTGAAAAAAAAGACCTTCGTGTTGCAGGAATGGCTGCATTGTCATCTTCTTTAATTTACCGAATGAAAGTTGAGAGCATATTTGCGTTACAAAGAGCAGCAATGGAAAAGAAACCCATTCATCAAAGAGTTGATGTGGATATTGAATTAATTGACATTCCATATAGACATGAATCAACTTATCCAGTATCATTAGATGATCTTTTAGGATTGTTACAGAACTTGATTGGATCCATAGCTAATCCTCAATCACGTAGAAATAAACAACTCAACATAGAACCTATAGAACCTCCAAATTTTCAGGAATATTTCATTTCGCTTGAAAGCATAATAGGAAAATATGAAGACCTAATAGTTAGAAAAATATCCATAGAAGGTTTTGGGATGCTGCAAAACATCATTTCAGATTTGGATACCATTGACTCAATAAGATGTTTTTTTGCAATATTATTTTTGGCAAGAGATGAAAAAATAGACATCGAACAGATTGACGATGACATTAAAATCATCCTAATCAAAGAAGAGGTAACGAAATGATCAAAAAGAGAGAACGTAACTCAAAGTAATAGGTGAAGGAGAAGAAAAAGATGGTCAAAATAGAAGATGATGGGGAGGCAACAGCTAGAATAGAGGCAGCCCTGTACTCAGCAGGAAGACCACTGAAAATTGAAGAACTAATCAAAGCATCAGGCACAGAATCCAGAACTAAAACATTCACAATCCTTGAGAACCTTATGAAGAAATCAAAAACAGTGTTCAAAGCAATAGAAATTGTGACCTTGCCTGACGGATCTTATGTATTTCAATTGAAACCAGAATATAGCTCCACCGTAAAAAAATATGCTTCAAAACCTGTTCTTCCAAAAGCTACCTTGAAGACTTTGTCATATATTGCATACATGCAACCAATTTCATCGAAGCAGCTTGTAGAAACTCGAGGATCAGGAGTATATACGCATCTTAAAGAATTAAGACAGCTAGATTTTATCAATCATCAAAATGTTGGACGATTGAAAATTTTTACAACTACCGAAAAATTTCAAAAATACTTTGGGATACAAGGAGATGTGGAAAATCTTAAACAGAGACTATTTTCAAAAATTAGGAAAACCGCATCTCAATCAAGACAGTCATTGGAACCTCCTGTATTATCAGAAATTAATCAGTGATTTTATCATAAGGCTAATTTTTTGCGTTTTGTATAAATTAGAGTGATTAGAAGATCATTCGTGAGAAAATCAGTAGAAAATCTTGCTACAAGTAAAATTACTGGAGGAAGAAGACACCCATTAAGAATAAGAAGAAAGTATGAAACAGATAGATTTCCAAATGAACCAGTAACAGGAGCACAAATTACTGTAACAAGACATGTTCGAGGTAAAAATACCAAGACAGCATTGAAGTCAATTGATTTTGTTAATTTGTCTATTGGAGATTCAAAAGTAAAGAAAACAAAAATTCTCAAGGTTTTAGAAAATGCAACAAACAATGATTATCAAAGAAGAGGAATAATCACAAAAGGCGCAGTTTTAGAAACAGAAGATGGGAAATGCAGAGTGGTTTCTAGACCAGGACAATCAGGAACAGTAAGCGCAGTTTTAATTAAATCCTAAAATGAAAGATTATGATCACGTTGTGATCTGGTTAGATTACTTTAACAAAACATTACCCAGAAATAAAGGAAGAAGATTAGAAAAGGAAAAATGTGTTTTCGACCCATCATTAAAAGAATTGTCAGATGCAGCTCTTGCAGCAGGTTTTGAAATTAAAGAAACCGAAGAAAAAGTAAGATATCCACGTAGACCTTACGTAAGGTCCGGATACATTGTGTTACCAAAAGGATCTACTAAGACAAATATTCTTAACAAAATTTCGGAAAAATTAGTTTCGAAGAGGACAAAACAAACCAAATAAGATCAAATCTAGCTTTTAGCTAAAGTATTGTTGACAGAAGTCTATGAAAACAATATGATAATTATGGTATCTAATTGCAGGAGGTAGGCGAAATATTGCACCTTGCCGCTAGTGGCAGAGTGATCATTCAACTATCAGACGAATTGTCTGAAGGAATGATTCTTTGTGACGAGAAAGGAACAAGAGTTGCAAAAGTAATGGAATTGATAGGTCCAGTAAAAAGACCGTTTGCATCAGCTACTCCATTAACAAACAACATCAAAAAATACATAGGTAAAGCAGTATTCGCAATAGAATCTTCTCCTGCTAAAAAAGAAAAATTTAGGAGAAGAAAAAAATGAACATACTAGAACAACAAAGCTGTCCTGAGTGCAAATCATCTTTAGTGGATGACACTCAGAATGGTGAAGTAATCTGTTCTGGTTGCGGCGTAGTTGTTGCAGACCAGATGGCAGATTATGGTCCAGAAACAAAAAGTTCGAATCTTGAAGACAAAATGAAGCTTGCAAGAGCTACAGGACATACAACATATTCTCAACATGATTTGGGAATCGCAACTGAGATTTCAATCAGTGCAAAGGACTTTAGTGGTAAATCAATCAACCACGAAGTTATCAATCAGATGCACAATCTCAGAAAGTGGCAACAAAGAGTTCGAGTTTCCTCACCAAGAGAAAGAAGACTAGCAAATGTTTTAGCCAAAATGGGTGAAACATGTGATGGCCTATCACTTTCAAAAAATGTTTTGGAGACGGCTTCTATGATTTACAGAAGTCTAGACGGACATATAGAAGTCAAAGGAAAATCAGTGGCAAGCATTACAGCAGCTACAATTTACATGGCATGTAAACAATGTCACGTGGTAAGATCACTTGAAGAAATAGTTAGAGGAATTTGTGTGCCAAAAGATGTCAAATCAAAAACAAAACTTGCAGCAAAATATTACAGAACCATGGTAATGGAAATGGGTCAAATTACAGCACCTATTGTCACCATGGACAAATACATCTCAAAGATTGCAAATATGACGCAAACTGAAGTTAGAGTAGAAAGACTAGCCTTAGAAATTGCAGAAAAAACAAAGGATAGTTCTATCACTGACGGGAAGGCACCAAACGGAATAGCTGCAGCATACCTCTATGTTGCATCAGTCTTACTTGGACAAAGCATCTTACAAAGAGATGTTTCAAGCATTGCAGGCGTCACAGAGGTAACTATTCGAAATAGATGTAAAGAGATTCTTACAAACTACAAACTCAAAATTGCTTTGAGACCATCTCTGGCCAAAAATTAATTCCCCCCCCCTTTTCATTTTATTAAATCACCTATTGGTTAGGATTAGCTAAATTTCATTGGTATTATATATAGAAACAAAGCAAATTGCTCCATGGCAGTACTTGAAATCAAAGATCTACATGTTTCTAGGGAAGGTAAAGAAATTCTCAAAGGAGTTAATTTGAAAACAGGTCCAGGGGAAGTGCATGCCATTATGGGACCAAACGGCTCGGGAAAGAGCACGCTTGCATACACATTACTAGCTCATCCAAAGTACGAAGTTACAAAAGGAGACATTCTTTTGGATGGAGAAAGTATTTTGGATTTAACTGCAGACGAGAGAGCAAAAAAAGGATTGTTCTTAGGATTTCAATACCCAACCGAAGTTGCAGGTGTAGGATTTTCCCATTTTCTCAGAACCGCTTACAATTCATTAAGTAAAGCACTACAAGGAGACGAAAGAGAAGTATTCATTACCGTTAGAGAATTTCAAAAATATCTTAAAGATAATTTAAACAAAGTAGGGTTAAAAGAAGAATTTCTTTCCAGATATCTTAATGAAGGTTTTTCCGGTGGAGAGAAAAAAAGAGCAGAAGTTTTGCAAATGGCAGTTTTAAAACCAAAGATTTCAATTTTAGATGAGCCAGATTCAGGTTTAGACATTGATGCAGTTCAATCTGTAGCAAGAGCAATAAGTGAAGTAGCAGGAAAAGATGCAACAATAATAATTATCACCCATTATGCAAGAATTCTTAAATTTTTGAAAAAACTTGACTTTGTACACGTGTTTGCTCAAGGCAAAGTCCTAAAAACAGGAGATGCAACTCTTGCCGACAAATTAGAAAAAGAAGGTTATGAGTGGGCATTAGAACAACCTGCATAGTTTAAGTAATTTTTATAATCAATACCCAATTAATTCAACTTTGAATAATCATCATGCTATATGAAGTAAAAGTGGAATTCAAAAAAGATTTTTTGGAAATTTCAGGAAGCACAATAAAAATAGGAATTAAATCCAAACCTGTTAAAGGACAAGCAAATTTAGAAATAATAAAAAAATTATCCAATCATTTTGGATTACCTACAGCTAACATACAAATCAAAGCAGGTAAAAGATCAAGTCATAAAATTGTGAATGTTCTAGAATAGAGAATCAAGTTTTTGTTTAAATAGGGATTAACAAGTCGAAAGGTATGCAAGGAAATGATGATGAAAAATATTATTTCAATTTTTCATTTTTTCAGATAGATCCAAAATGGAGATGGATGGCAGATTTAGCAAAAGAGGAATCTGCAAAAGAAGTGGAAAATGTTATTAGAAATTCAGGTATAAAGTTTAGATCATATTCAACTCTAGGATTAAGATCTGATGCAGATTTCTTATTTTGGTTTGCTGCAAAATCAATAGAAGAAATACAAAGTGTAATTTCGAAAATTTATCTCACTGTTTTTGGAAAATACATTAATGCATCTCAAACCTTTGTTTCTTGCACAAGACCATCAATATATGCTAGAAAGGGAAGAACTATTTCATTTATTGCAGGAAATGAATCCAAAAAATATGTAATAGTATACCCGTTTACAAAAACAAGAAACTGGTATTTGCTTTCGCAAGAAGAAAGGCAAAAAATGATGGATGAACACATAGATGTGAGTCAAAAATATCCTGATGTGGTTCTAAACACGACTTATTCATTTGGATTAGACGATCAAGATTTTATGTTGGCTTTTGAAACAGATGAGTTGCGTGATTTTCAAAATCTCATCATGGATTTAAGAGAAACACGAGTATCAGAGTATGTCCAAAAAGATACCCCAATGATTGTATGCGTGAAAAAAGAAATTCAGCCCCTAATAGCAAGTTTAGGTTAAGATTACCGCTACTTTTGAGATAAAATTCTACTATCAGATGCAAAAATCTTGGATAAACATAAATGAACAAATTTCTGAGATAATTTGATTTTGAGAGATATGCATGCTTTTCAGAATCAGAATTGAGATAAAATGAAATACAAAATACTAGGAAAAAGTGGAATTAAAGTATCCGAGATAGGATTTGGAGCATGGACAATAGGCCTCGATTGGTGGGGTAAAAAAATTGAAGAAGATGAGGCAAAAAGAATGCTCAAAAAAGCATACGATGTAGGAATTAACTTCTATGAAACAGCAGATATGTATGGAAAGGGGAAGAGTGAGAAGTTGATAGGAGAAGTATTCAAAGGAATGAGGGATGAAATTGTTATTTCATCAAAGTATGGATACGATTTTTCAAATGTTGAGCAAATAGGACATTCTGAGTTGCCTCAACACTTTGATCAAAAATTTACTGAGAAAGCTCTGTCTGCAAGTTTAGAAAGATTACAAACAGATTACATTGATTCCTTTGGACTGCATAATCCTAAACTAGACCAGATTAGAAATAATGAGCCATTTGAAACCTTTGATAAATTAATTAAAGAAGGGAAGATGAAAACAGCTCAAGTAGCTTTGGGTCCTGCAATAGGTTGGACTCAAGAAGGTCTAGAGGCAATGGATAGAGGCAACGTATCATCAGTACAAACAGTTTACAATATTTTAGAGCAAACTCCAGGTAATCAATTAATACAAAAAGCAGATGAAAAAAATGTTGGAATTCTTGTTAGAGTTCCAGACGCATCAGGAATTTTAACTGGTAAGGTCAAAGCAGAAACAGTAATTCCAAGTAATGATCATAGAAAAGATAGAAAGCTAGAATGGAGGCAAGAAGCTTTGAAAAAAGTAGAACAGTTCCGTCCTATTGCAGAAAGAAACGGCTTGACCATTACCGAGTTTGCAATCAAATTTATTTTATCCAAAAAAGCAATAGCATCAGTTTTACCTACAGTTGTGAGTGAAGAAGAGATTGAATCCTTTGCAGAAATATCAGATGGAAGATACATCAACTCGTCAGACATGAAAGAGATTGATGATCTTTACAACACATGGCCACCTTATGAGCTAAAGGCAACACCACAAGCAAATTAACACATGAACAAACCAATAGATGGAAAAAAAACCATTGAAATTATTGAAAGACTAAAACTGGCTCGCATTGGAGAATACAAAAAATGGGAAAAAATAATAAGAAAAATAAAAAATGAAGAGATTTTATCCCCAACGGAATTAGGCTACTTTACTAATTTTACAAGAATTTACAAAAAATCAGAGACAGTGAATAGAAGTAAAAATTATCACACAAGGCTTTCAGAGCAGGACATCAAACCAAAATGCACAACATGTGGAGAAAAATCTGAATTTTACTGCAACATGAATGATCAATATTTTTGTGTCACTCATGTGGTTGGTCACGATGAAAATGAGTTTTAATCAGTTTGGAATTAATTGCTCAAGAGAAAAATCACTTTCTACGAAATATTCCACACGGGTCTTTTTGAATTCTCTTTCACTGAATAAAATACGATACTCGTTTACATTGATTTGATTTTGAATTATTTTTGCAACCTCTCCTGCCTCCTCAATTGATTTGCAATGAATCATAGAAAACACATTGTAAGGCCAATCAGGATAGGATGGCCTTTGATAGCAGTGACTTACTTGAGGAAATGCCCCTAGTTTTTCGCCAACCTCAGTTATTCGATTCTCAGGAACTTTCCAAACAATCATTCCATTTGCAACAAAACCTACATCCCTATGACGAAGAATTGCTGCAAAACGTCTCATTACAGCAATCTTTTCATAATATTTTGCTTTTTCAAATAATTCATTCTCAGTAATTCCTAACTTTTGGGCAGATTTTAAAAATGGTCTATCAATAATTCCCAGGTCCTTTTGAAGTTCCCGTATGTAGTTTTTATCTTCTTCAGTAGCTATAAAATCAACTTTCAAAATTTCTTTTTTTTCCTCAGATGGCTTTATTTCTTGTTTGTTTTTCTCACTCATATCGAGTTTAACTCCTATCTTAAACATCTGAATTGTAGGCAACATTCGAGTTTCTTTGACTCCAGATAATTTAGAGAATTTATCAACTTCGGTTTTTACATTTGTTCCAGGAGGAGTTGCAATTGTGAACCACAAATTAAAATCATGATTCCTTTCATAATTATGACTGACTCCTGGATGTTGATTTATGATATTTGCAACTTTAACTAATTTGTCTGGCTCAACAGTCATAGCGACAAGAGAAGATTTGTAGCCTAGTTTTCTTGTGTCAAAGATAGCGCTAAGTTGTCTTAAAACACCAGATGATTTTAGATTAGTTAGTTTTTCTTTAATAATTTCTGCAGATACATCAAACTTCTTTGCCAATTCATCAAAAGGACATTCAACCAAAGGAAATCGCCACTGAATCTCGTTTAAAAGTTCTTTATCCAAATCATCCATTGATGCCAATGTTAATTTCAGTAAGGATTTCAATTAAAAACCTAGCTAGAGTTCCATGAGTGATTTAAAATGTATAAATAGAAATTATCTTGCCTGTGATCGGTGATAATTAGCCTAAATCTACAAAATAAGAAGGTGTGTATAGTTGGTGGAGGAAATGAATCATTAAAACGGCTAACTCCTCTTCTTAAAGAAAATTGTAATATCACAGTCATTAGTGAAAGCATAAACAAACAAATCAAGAATCTTGCCTTGAGAAAGAAAATACTACTAAAAAAAACAAAATTAGATGACGCAAAATTCCTAGAAAAAGAAAAACCATTCATGATAATCACGACCACTAACAACAACAAATTGAATTTAGAGATTTTAAAAAAGGCAAAAAAGATGAAGATAATAGCATACAGTTCTGACAATCCAGTACAGAGTGATTTTTCAAACCCTGCCATAATCGACTATGAAAAGATAATTGAGATAGCAGTGTTTACAGGAGGGAAAAGCCCGATTATGTCAAAGAAGATCAAGGAACAATTAGAAAAATCGCTTAAAAAATCAATTTCAAGAGAAGACATAGAACAGATAAAAATCCAAATGATCGCAAGATCACTTGTAAAAAATAGCATTGATGACCAGAATAAAAGGAAAGAATTCCTCAATAGTCTCGCCATGGATAAAAAAATTAAACAGTTAATAAAAGACGGTCAGGGGAAAAAGATTGAAAAACACATCATTGCAATGTTAAGGGATTGGAAATGAGTAAAAAGATAATCAATGCACGTGTAACTTTTCGTAACTCCCCAATACATATTCTAGAAAAATTCACAATTAGAGATGTTGAAGGAGCGTATTCAAAATTTAAAGAACATTCAGAATTAGAAGAATGTGTCATCATCCAGACATGTAATAGAATCGAATTGTTTGGAAAGGCAAGAAAAGTTGATCAAGAAAAAATCAAGAAAACATGGGCATCATTGGCAGGACTAGATGAGATAGTCTTTGATGAAAATTTTGAAATGGAAGAAAATGATAAAGCATTTCAGCATTTACTTAGGCTTACTTCAGGATTAGATTCCATGGTGATTGGAGAAGAGCAAATATTGGGACAGATCAAAAACTCCATCACATCTGCAAGAAAATTAAAGGCTTCAGGCCAACACCTCAACACATTATTTGACAAGGCCATAAGAATTGGCACAAGAATTCGAAACACTAGTGGGATAAGCCAAGGTGGAATCTCAGTGGGATCAATGGCTGTAAAATTAGCAGAAGAAAATATAGACGAAATGAAGTTTAAAAAAATTCTTCTTATTGGCACAGGAGAAGTATCAACACTAGTTGCAAAATCTCTACAGAGGAGAGGATATGACTTTACGGTGACAAGCAGGACACTAGAGAGATCACAAGCTTTTTGCGAAACCATGGGAGGTAATCCAGTAAAATTTGAAGAAGTGTTATCAGGTTTTGAAAACTATGATGTTTTGTTTGTTGCAACAACTGCACCTTATTTTTTAGTCACATTTGATAGAATAGCAGGGGCAGCACAGAAAAGAAAAAATGGAATGATGATATTAGATTTGTCCAATCCAAGAACTGTTGATGAAAGAGTTGCAACAATAAAGGGAATAAAATTGATGAATTTGGATCAAATTGCAGAAATGGTAGAAAAAAACATGACAGCCAGATTAAACAAGGTAAAAACAGTTGAAAATATAATTAATGAAGAAGTTTCAGTACTACAGGCATCTATGAAAAGACTTGACGCAGAACCCCTTGTAAAAGACGTATTCAAAAATATCGATTCACTACGTAAAAAAGAACTAAAAAAAGCATTATCCATGCTTGATGAGAAAGACGAAGAGAAAATAAAAATCATAGAAGAACTAACCAAAGCAGTAGTTGAGAGCATAGTATCCACACCAATGAATAATATTAGAAAAGCCTCAGAACAAGGAGAGCCAGAATTTTTAGAAATTGCAGGCAGATTATTTAATTACAAAAACGATCAACAATAGACTAGGATTATATTTTACTCGAATGAAATTTTAGCATGTCCTTTCCCACTCGTCGTCTTCGTAGATTAAGAACATCATCAAAAATGAGAGAATTGGTTCAGGAAACTAGTCTTGATCCTCGAGATTTCATATGTCCTGTATTCGTTCAAGAAGATTTGAAATCAAGAGTTAAAGTAGATTCTATGGCTGAAATAGAAAGATTACCTTTAGATGATCTAAATGACGAAGTGGGAACAATTTCAGATTTGAATATACCTGCCATAATGTTATTTGGAATACCTGCAAAAAAAGACGAAGAAGGAGCTTCTTCATTTGATGATAAAGGGATTGTCCAAAAAGCAATTTCTCAAATTAGATCGAATTTTGGAGACAAGATTGTAATTATGGCAGATGTATGTCTATGTCAATATACATCCACAGGACATTGTGGAATTGTTCAAAATAATAAAATTGATAACGATTCAAGTATCAATACCTTAGCAAAGATTGCAACAAGCCAAGCAAGGGCAGGAGTGGATACTGTTTCACCATCTGCTATGATGGATGGACAAGTAGCAGCAATTCGAAAGGCTTTGGACGATGAAGGATTTACAGATGTTTCTATAATGTCACATTCTGCAAAACATAGATCCTCATTCTATTCTCCTTTTAGAGATGCTGCAGAGTGTGCACCTAAATTTGGAGATAGAAAGACATACCAAGTTCCGTTTACCAATGCAAGAGAGGCCATGAGAGAAGTGGAGTCTGACATCAGTGAGGGAGTAGACATAGTAATGATAAAACCTGCTTTGTCATATCTAGATTTAATAGCAGAAACAAGGAGAAGATTCAATATTCCTGTTGCAGCTTATAGTGTTTCAGGAGAATATGCTTTAGTCAAGGGAGCTGCAAAACAAGGATGGATTAACGAACAAGAAATTACCTCTGAAATTCTCCATTCCATTAAAAGAGCAGGTGCAGATATGATTGTAACATATTTTGCAAAATCAGCAGCAAAATTTCTTCAAGAATCATGAGAAATGATGAAAGATTTGAAATTGAAAGAGCCTTCGATGTTCTGCCCCATGTAGTAGGATCTAGTTGGGCCGTAATTTGGTTTAGACTTAACAAAATAAAAAAACCCACAAGACAAGAATATAGAGAAAAAGTTCTAGAATATCTTAAAATGCTTGAGCCAGTCTTTGATTCATATCCTCAAAAAGAAAATTTTTTCCCTATCAAAGAATACATAAATTTTAGGAAAGAAGATGAATTTAAAAAAATTCTCTCAGGCCTAAATCCAGATGTCGAAAAAAGATATGACAGGTATGTAGATTACGGATAAATTGAAAGCCCATTAGATTATCAGCCTATGATTTTTTCAAAATTACCAATCCATAGACCATTTTAATTACTAAAAATTCCAGATATTCAACAAAATCCCTGTAGTAAGAATAACACACCTAATCTTACAAAATCATCTCAAATGAAACAATTGTCATATTCATCAAAGGAAGGCAGAAATAGATTCAGACAGAGTAAAAATTAGTCCATAAACTAACAAATGGATTGATTTCTCCTACAATTCCTTTTTGAGTTCAGAGAGAAAATCTTTTAGAATTTTTGTCCTTTTTTTAGCCTCAGTTTTCCCTGAATTGGTATTCATACAAGATTCTAGAATAAGCAATTTTTTATAGAAATGATCCAAACTCCATTTTTGATCATCGGGTGATCTTTTTTTACAAAAAGGGTCCTCTGTATTGTAAAAGGGGCGTTTTTCAGAACCTGCAACAGCAAAAACCCGGGCAATCCCTATGGCACCTAGTGCATCCAATCTATCGGCATCTTGCAATATTTTTCCTTCAATTGTTGTTGGAATTTTATTCTGTGAAAAACTATGATCTCGAATCGCGTCAGAAATTATTTCAATTTCTTCATCAGAAAATTCATAATTTTTTAAAATTTTTTTTGAAAGCTCAGCACTCCGTATAGATGATAATTTTGATCTTTTGTCAGATTTAGGGTAAGATACAATATCATGAAGTAAAGCAGCACTTAAAACAAGTTTAGTGTTCACTTTTTCCTTATTACATATCTTTTTGGCGTTTTTGTACACCCTCATAATATGGTCAAAATCATGAGCAGGATCATTTGAAATTCTTGTTTTAACTTCTTCTTTTAGCAAATCCAGAATCTTCATTCACAATCTCCATAATTTGGGTTTTACAAACTTTAATTTTCTTTGAGTGATTAGAAGAGCCCAATTGATCGATGCAAAGAAGATAATTGCGATGATTCCGGTTAAATCAACTAACAGTATCCCCATCAATCTATCTTCGAATATTTCTAAAAATGGCTTCAGAACAGCATTTCCAAAATATATCATAACAATATAAGACAATACGCGGCCAAACCAAAAGCCAACATAAATCCCCAAATTTTTAGCCCTTATCAATCCATATGTGATAAAGAGAACATTGCTTGGGAGCGGAGTAGCACCAAAAAGAAAGGATGCGATAAGGTATCCAAATTTTTTTCTATTAAGATAGTCCCCAATGATATCTAAATTCGATTTTTGTTCTTCTCCTACAAATCTACGGAATAAACCGCTTATTTTTTTTAAAACGAATCTTCCAATAGTAGCGCCAGTTGCACCAATCATAGCAAGTAGAATTATGTTTAGAGTTGGATCGAGAAGATAAAAAGAGGTCAACACTATCCAACTTGGCGGCATTAGAATGGGAGATGCGTTAACTCCTATCAAAACAAGAAAAATTCCAAAATATGAAAACTCTCCAAATATTTCAAAGATATCAGTCATGTCGCTAATTTTATCATGATTATTTTGTTTCTAAACCCTTGCGTCAGCCTTTAATCATGAAAAAATTGCAAAAATTTCAAGAATTATCAAGAAATTTCATTAATTCAAAATTTGGATAGATGTTTTGTAACATTTTGAAATAAACATTCAATAT
>Ga0210081_1000019_pt1 | contig 39593 bp, 49 predicted proteins | sample White_ThreeSqA_D_FD_185589 | JGI IMG/M metagenome (GOLD analysis project Ga0210081, IMG submission 185589) | Wetland microbial communities from the San Francisco Bay, California, USA, that impact long-term carbon sequestration -... | ecosystem: Environmental > Aquatic > Marine > Wetlands ...
AAAGAATTAACTGATTCAGACATTAAAAATTTCAAAAAGAAACTGGAGATCAGCAAAATAGATAGATTTGCTACTTGTGCGCACATGCCATATTTACCAAATCTCTCCAGTCCAAAGAAAGAGGGATTTGAAAAGTCGGTAAAATCCTTAATTGAAGAGGTAGAAAGGTGTGGAAAACTAGGAATACCATATTTGGTTACTCACCTTGGAAGTCATTTGGGAACGGGTGAAGAAGAAGGAATTAAAAGATTGGTGAAAGCATTGACTAAAGCTGGACAAACAAAAAATGATGTTATGATTTTATTAGAAAATACTGCTGGGCAAAAGAATTCAGTTGGTGCAAATTTTGAACAGTTAAACGAAATATTTAATCAATTAAAACCAACAAAGAAATTTGGTGTTTGTTTCGATACATGTCATGCATTTGTTTCTGGATATGATTTAAGAACAGAAAAAAGTGTGAAAGAAACTTTTAATGAATTTGAAAGACATGTGGGCATGGAGAATCTGAAAATTTTACATCTAAATGACGCCAAAGGAGAGATTGGGTGTAATTTAGATAGGCATTATCATATAGGGTTAGGCAATATCGGGAAAAAAGGAATGGAATCAATTATTAAATTAACAATAAAGAAAAAAATTCCTATTATCTTAGAAACACCAATTGATGATGTTAGAGATGACTTTGAAAATATCAGAATAGTTAAGGAATTAGCATAAAGTGGAGATGATTAGATGAATTATGAAGATGTGATGAAGTTAGCTCTCGAACGAGGATTTTATTTCCCAAGTTGTGAAGTTTATGGAGATGCTCATGCTGGATTTTGGGAGTATGGTCCAACAGGTGTAGGACTCAAAAATAAATTTCTAGAATTATGGAGAAGAGAATTGATAAGAAGAGATGGAATGCTTGAAATAGATGGATCTCAGATAATGTCAAAATCTGTTTTTGAAGCATCTGGTCATTTAGGGAGTTTTTCAGATCCAATCATTAAATGCACTAATTGTAAATCAACATTTAGAGCAGATAGAACTATTGCAGATATTTCAAATGTTGAAATCCCAGAGAGTGCAGATCTGATAGAATTTGATAAGGCAATAAAAGAAAACAATATCAAATGCCCAAAATGTAAGGGAGAATTTGAGAATACCAAAAAATTCAACATGATGTTTAGAGTAGGTATTGGTCCAGAGGAAGAAGAGGCCTATCTAAGGCCAGAAACTTGCCAATCAATCTTTGTTGATTTTCCCAGATTGTTTAAAATAATGAGAGGAAAGTTGCCGATGGGAATAGCTCAAGTTGGAAAAAGCTTCAGAAATGAAATTGCTCCGAGACAAAGTTTACTTCGACTAAGAGAATTTTATCAGGCTGAAATTGAGGTATTTTGCAATCCAACAAAATTAGACAGTGTAGAAAATTTTTCAGAAATTCAAAATACAGTCATAAGATTACAGACAGATTCGGAACCAATTGCAATGACATGTAAAGAGGCTGTTGAGAAAGGAGTTGTTCCAAACAAATTTGTGGCATATTATTTGGGAATTTTAAATGAATTCTATGAAAAAACAGGAATTGATGTTGAAAAGAGTAGATTTAGGAAATTGGGAGAAAAAGAAAAGGCCTTTTACGCCGAAGTGGCCTTTGATTTTGAGGTTGAGACCACTATTGGATGGCTTGAACTAGTTGCATGTAATTACAGAGCTGATTATGATTTATCTAGTCATGCAAAAAAAAGTAAAGAAAAATTTGAAGTGATGGATAACGATGAAAAGGTCCTTCCACACGTATTTGAAATTTCAATGGGAATTGATAGAAGTTTGTACACTATACTAGAACATTCTTTGAAGGATGATCAAGAAAATGAAAGGACTGTATTGTCTCTTAAACCATACCTTTCCCCCATTCATGTAGGAATTTTGTCTCTAGTAAAAAAAGATGGATTAAAAGAAAAAACTGACGAAATTCATTTTAATTTGAAGAAGAGGTTTGATTCCTTTTTAGATCATTCTGGTGCAATAGGTAGAAGGTATAGAAGATTAGATGAAATTGGTTCACCCTTTGCAATTACCGTTGATCATCAGACTTTACAAGATGATACAGTCACTATTAGAATGAGAGATAGTATGGAGCAGAAAAGAATTAAAATTTCAGAATTGGATTCTATTTTAAGAGAGTATACTTCTTATCCATAATTTTATTTGAATTAGAAATTCTGTTTTTAAAATAATCAAGTTTATTCAAAGAAAGAAAACAAAAAGAGTGACTTTTCGCCTTAATCTTCTAATCAAATGTAGAAGATGAAGACTGAGACGAAAGTCCAGTTTGGGATGGTACAGATGGGAATTTGTCTCCTATCTGTTGCTCAGCAATTGCAGATGCTTCTTGAAGAATTCTTTCAGTTTCTTCACTTGAAGAATCAGTCTCTAGACTAAATGAGTCTCCTGCCAAAGAGTCCATCATTAATCCATTGAGTGTTTGTGTCATTGCATTCAATTCCGAGTCTGCTTCTGGCATAAATCTTCCTAGTGATGACTTTAATCCCTTCATTGTAGACATCGCTGGTCCAATTGCTACCATTGCATCGCCAAGGTCATGAATAGTTGTCAATCTAAGTTGAACTTGTTCCAATGACATTCTTGCATTGCCTAACATTTTTGTAACTTTACGAATTTCAGCTAATTCGTTTGACAAAACCTTACTTGTGCTAGTATCATGTTGCTGCATAGCAGTCACGATTCTCTTGAAGAGTTGCGCGTCTCTTTCGTGCAGTTTGCCTAACATAGAATCCATTTTACTAATTTGGACTTGTAGTTTGTTTACTGCGGTTTGAATTCGTGGTTTTAATGCACCTTGTGGTTGTACTGCATCACGTAATTTGCCAGTTACACTTTGAGTCTCTTGTCGAGCCCAAGTCTTTTCGAAGTTTGGCATGATGGGTGGTTTAGAAATTGATTCTTAATGAGAGGTGTGTATTTAGATCAACTTTAGACTAAATTTAGCTCACAAACTATTATGATGGGCTCAAAAAATGAAATTTATGGCTAAAATAGCTGTATTTGATTCAGGTTTAGGCTCATTATCAATAATCAGATCCCTTCAAAAAACTTGTAAAATGGAGATAATCTATTTTGCAGACCAAAAAAATTTTCCTTATGGAACAAAGACGGAAATAAAATTAGAAGAAATTATCAAAAAAACCATTAAAAATTTAGATGCAAAATTTAGTCCTGATTTGATAATAATAGGATCCAATACTCCAACTATTATTTTAGGGCTAGAAAATAGAAAAATAATTGGTGTGAATCCACCTCTTAACGAAGCAATAAAAATTTCTAAAACCAAAAACATTGCAGTTCTTGCCACGAAATCCTTAGTTAACAGTAATAAATTTTTGAATTATATTGAAAGTTGTAAATTACCAAATCAATTTATAATTCATAAAATAAATTCTTCAAATTTAGTTGAATTAGTTGAATCAGGAAAATTTCTAACAGATGAAAATTATTGTAGAAAAATAATTAGACGGTCATTAAAAAGAATTTTTTCACAAAACAAAATAGATGTAGCCACTTTATCAAGCACTCATTTGCCATTTCTAAAAAAAATTTTAAAATCTGAATTTCCAAATGTTCAATTTATTGATCCCGCAGATAATCTTGCAATAAAAATCTGTAAAAAAATAAAACAATCTAATATTCAAAAAAATTCACTTAAAATATATTCTTCAGATCAAACTGGATTATTCCAAAAAAACTTAATTAAAATGGGTATCAAAAAGAAAATAAAATTTCTTTCTATTTAATTTTAGATTTTCTATATCCATGACTGAATTTTTTATCATATAGTTTTGAATATTCATATGATTTTGAATCAATTACGTTGCTTATGATTACAATTGCAGTTCTTGTAATTTTTTCATCTCTTACTTTTTTTACAATATTTTCAAGATTTCCTTTTATGATTTTTTGATCCTTCCATGTTGCTCTATACACTACAGCTACAGGAGTTGTTTTATCATATCCTCCTGCTATTGATTCTTTTACAATATCAGATAAGAGATGAACACTAAGATAGAAAATTAAAGTTGCCTTGTGTTTTGCAAGTTCTGATATTTTTTCTCTTTTAGGTACCTTAGTTCTAGATTCCGCCCTTGTTACAATAATGGTCTGAGTTATTCCCGGAAGAGTCAATTGAGTTCCTAATTCAGCAGCTGAAGCCAGAAATGCAGTTACACCAGGCACTACTTTTGAGGAAATTCCATTATCATGTAAATTATCAATCTGTTCCTTAATTGCTCCATAGATGGAGGGATCTCCGTCATGTAATCTTACAACTAGTTTTTCTTTCTTAGCATTTTTGTATAAAATATCAAAAATTTCTTCTCTTACCAAACCTGCGGCATCGTATAATTTCCCTTTCTTACAGAGTTTCAAAATTGAAGGAGGAATTAATGATCCAGAATAAACGATGACGTCAGCCTTTTGAATTAATTTTTTTGCTTTTACGGTAATAAGGTCTGGATCTCCTGGGCCACATCCTACAAAAAAAACTTCAGACACGTTTTACCACCAATATAGAAAAATATTTTGTAGTCAAGGTTCCATCATTAACTTCTCCTAAAGTTAATTTTCTAATTATTTCATTTTCTGTTCCCAAATCTTGGCCGATTGCAAAAATCGAGTTGTCTGGGAATCCAGCTTCTTTTAGCAATGTTATGACTTGGTCAAAATATCTTCCATCCTTAAGAAAGACCATTGTTTCAGAATTTTTTGCAATTTCTTTTACTGTACTTAAATCGTAACAAGATGGAATGATTGAAACTTTTTCTGCTCCTTCAGCGATACTTACACCAACTTTTGAGGCAAATGTGAACATTGAAACGATTCCAGGAATAACACTTATTTTCATTAATGGGTGGTTTGTTTCAATTTCTTTGTGCATGTAAATCCATGTGCTATAAAGATAAGGATCACCTACTGTAAGATAGACAACATTTTTTCCTGACAGAACTTTTTCGGCCATAATTTTAGCATTTTTTTTCCATGTTTCTTCTAGAATTTTCTTATCTTTGGTCATTGGAAAAACTAGTTTGACAATTTCCTGATTTTTGGATTTCTCAATAAGTGGAGAAACCACAGACAATGCAATACTTGGTCTATCTTCTTTTGATGCAGGGCACATTATTACATCGGCATTATGAATAGCCTTAACAGCCTTAACTGTAAGTAGTTCTGGATCACCTGGTCCAACACCAATTCCTATCAATTCAGGCATGAAAATTATGACTTTGTTCCCAATTAAAAATCTAGATTAAGTTTTAGTAGCCGAAATAATTGTTATGGGATTTCTAGCAATCATCATACTTCCTTTTGTTGTTTTTTTGCTTTTAGAAATGGTAACTTGAGTTATATCAACTGAATCAAATTTTAATTTTTCAATCACTTGTAAAACAGAGTAAAGTGTTTCTATAAGGATGGTAGCAACTACAATTCTACCCCCCTTTTTCAAATTATTTTGAGATAGTTCTATGATTTCAGAGGTATCCCCTCCGGTTCCTCCAATAAAAACAGCATCTGCCATATCTAAATCTCTGATTTTTTCTTTTGCATTTCCAAGAATTAATGAAATGTTAGAGATTTCAAATTTATGAATATTTTTTTTTGTTAATTCTATAGCATTAGGATCATAATCAATTGCATAAACTTTACCAGAATTTTCCACTTGAATTGCGGCTTCAATTGATATTGAGCCACTTCCACATCCTATATCATATACAGTTTGCCCTGGCTTTAATCTAGCTTTACTTATTTGAATTGCTCTTACTTCTTCTTTTGTTATTGGAACTTTTTCTACTCTTTCAAAAAACTCATCTGGTATTCCAGGAGTTTTATAATTCCACAAAAAATATCACCTCAGTTAAATGGAAAATATTAGATATTTACTCCATTAGAAATATTTCCAGCATGTACTATGGTATAAGTTACAATCCACGTAAACAAATACAAGAAAACATAGCTTCCAATTCCTTGTGTAACAATTTTTTTCCTATCAGATGAAGGTAATTGCATTTTCATATTCTTTGCAACTACAATGGTTCCAGCAAAAATAATGATCATAAATATGATAGAAGCCCAACGTCGTTCCTCTCCTTCAATATCTTCAAAAATAAAAGTTGCAATAGTACCTGCAACAACAGCCAGAATTACTCTAAGCCAAAACAATTTGTTTAATTTTCTTTCTTTTTCAGTATTTTCTGTTTGATTTTCTGAGGGATCGGTTGGTGGAATAACAGGAGAGGTGCTTGTCTCAATTTCAGGAGTTTCTTCGGAATTATCAACATCTGATTCATTAACGGAATCTTCAGGTCCAGAAATTGGTTTTGATGTCTTTTTTTTGTGTTTGGCCAAGTAAATTTCTAGTGTGTCTCCAATAATCCTCGTTTAAAATCTTTGGTCATAAAACAAGCATGTAAAACAGCAAGAGTATAATTTCCCATTTAAAACATTTTATCATGACACTCGCAGGCATAGAGCTAAATTATCTTGTAAATAGGATATCCTCTGAAGTTCAAGGGTATTATGTCAGCAATATTTGGGGAATTACCAAAGATAGTATATTATTCAAATTACATCATCCGGAAAAATCGGATATTTTTATGATGATTTCTACGTCTGGTGTATGGTTAACTTCGGTAAAGATTGACCCAATTGAACCAAATAGACTACTGAAAAGATTAAGGAATGATCTTCTTAGATTTAAAATTAAAAAAATAGAACAAATAGATTCGGAGAGAATAGCGTATTTCACTTTTGCAGGTTTTGACAAAGAATTTGTAATTGTGGGAGAATTTTTTGGAGATGGAAATATTCTACTGTGCAATGAAGAAATGAAAATTCTTGCATTGCAACATTCGATTGATGTTAGACATAGAAAATTGAGTGTGGGAATAAATTATGCAACTCCACCTCAAAGCGGATTAGATATATTCAATGTAAAAGAATCAGACTTTTTTGATCTTAAAACTTCAGATCTGATTGCAGGTAAATGGTTAGGTAGAACATTGGGATTACCAAAAAAATATGTTGAGGGAATATTTGAGATGTCGGGAATAGATTCAAAAAAAATTGGCCAAAATTTTTCAGATGAAGAAATTGAAAAAATTTTTAACACTACAAAAAAGATTGTTGAGGATGTAATTTCAGGTAATCATGATCCTGTGATAATAAGAAATGAAAAAACCGAAGTTATTCCAATAAAATTAGGTAAACTGGATGAAAATTGTTCAGGTGTAAATAGTTTCATGGAGGGGTTAGATATCGTATTTACTGAAAATATTGTTCAAAAAGGAAAAAGTCTTCAAACAAGTGAATCAGATAAAAAAATAAAAGATATTGAAAACCAGTTGCTTGAACAAGAAAAAGCAATAGAAGTTGTAAAAGAAAAATCAAAATACATAACTGACTTGGCCAATTCCTTATACGAAATGGTGGCTAAAGGGATAATTTCTATTGAAGATCCTAATGCAAGTATTATTCTAGATAAACATAATGCAAAAATTGTAAATGAAAAAGGCATTTCTTTAATTACAATAAGAGATGAAAAAATAAAGATCAATCTTCAAGCTTCATTGCAATCGATTGCTTCAGTTTTATTCAATGAGGCAAAACGTCAATCAAGTGCCATTAATTCTATTGAGCAGATTAGAAATAAGACTCAGAAAAAACTTGACAAATTAAAAAATAAAGCCAATTTAGATATGAAAGAAATTTTGGTTGAAGAGGTAAGGAAAAAAAATTGGTATGAGAGATATCGATGGTTTTTTACTTCTGATGGTATGTTAGCGATTGGAGGAAGAGATGCCCCATCAAATTCTGCTGTTGTAAGGAAACATCTTGAAAAAAATGATAGAATTTTTCATGGGGATATTTTTGGATCGCCTTTTTTTATATTGAAAGATGCAGAGAATCCACCTGCAAGTAGTATGAATGAAGTTGCTCATGCTACTGTTTGCTTTAGTAGAGCTTGGAGAGAAGGTATGCACGGTTTAAGTGCTTTTTGGGTATATCCGGACCAGGTAAAGAAATCAGCACCAAGTGGACAATTTCTCCCAAAGGGATCTTTTACAATTGAAGGAAAAAGAAATTTTGTAAATATTCCCTCTCTAAAATTAGCTGTTGGCATTATACCTCAAGAAGATTATTATCTTTTAACTTCTGGTCCGCCTGAACCTATTAAAAAAAATTCTTTATGTTATGCCATCATTGAACCACATGGTTCAGACATGGTAGATGTAGCTAAAAAAATTAAAATGGAATTTTCTAAACTTGAGGAGGAAATTGCAAAAAAAATCAGCATAGATGATTTTGTGCGTGTCCTTCCAGCAGGCCAAAGTCAGATTAAGGAAGTGTCTTATGGAGATGCTGTTTGAAAATTCATCCCCTGTGTTCTTTGTTGATGCTATGTTAGGGAATATAGCAAAAAAATTACGAATGATGGGTTTTGATTGTATGTATGATGCTAATATTGAGGACAATGAGTTGATTAGGTTAGCAAAAAAAGACAGTCGAATAATAATTTCTAAAGATTTTGATTTAATAAAAAAATCTTTGAAATCTGGAATTAGATCTATTTTTCTTGAAAAAAAAGATGAATTTGAACAACTTTATGAAATAATTTTAAAATTAAAATTAAAAAAAATAGAGATAGAGGGTAATAATACAAGATGTCCTAAATGTAATTCTAAAACTGAGTTTATTAAAAAAGAATTTGTGTCCAATAAACTTCCATATGGAGTTCTAGATCATAATGAAAAATTTTGGATTTGTAAAAACTGTGACAAAGTTTTTTGGGAAGGTTCACATATAATTAATCTAAAGAAATTAGCTGAGAGATTAAATGAAAGATTATAAGAAAATTTCTTTGGAAGATGGATATCATCTAGTTAAAACTGCAAGAAGGATAGTAACAGACTTTTTGATAAATGGTAAAAGAATAGTGACGGAGAAAAAATTCCAAGAAGATTTTTCATTTAAAGCAGGAGTTTTTGTAACTTTGAATAATCAACAAGGTTTACGTGGTTGTATAGGTTATCCCCTTCCAGAAAAAAAATTATCTGATGCTCTTGATGATGCGGCTATTGCAGCAGCTACTGAAGATCCTAGGTTTTCTCCTTTGAGACCAGAAGAATTAGACTTCATTACCTTTGAGATTACAATTCTTACTCCCCCAGTTAAAATTGAAGTTAATGAACCTAAGGAATTCTTATCAAAAATTAAAGTTGGTAAAGATGGATTAATCGTGAAATACAGATACAATTCAGGATTGCTTTTACCTCAAGTTCCAATTGAATATGGATGGAATGAAAAGGAATTCTTAGAGCATACATGTGAAAAAGCAGGATTACCTAAAGATTATTGGACTAAAGATGGAATTGAAATAAAAAAGTTTGAGGGTATTATATTTAAAGAAAAATCACCAAATGGAGAAGTTATTCAAGAAAAGTTATCGGATTAGAAGATTCAGTATCTAAAAATATTTTTTGACCATCTTCTAGTAGAGAAAATTCTTTTTCAGATACTGTAATCAAGGGTATATTTGCCAAAGCACAACCAGTAGCAACAGTTAGATCCACTTTCTCACAAATCATTGCAAGAGGAGAGGAATTGTTTGATTTTATGGAATAAATTGTATAAGCACCAACACTACTTCCTACCCCATAAGGAAATACCAAGATTGAATCTTTGATTGATTTTTTGAAAAGGTCGTGATTTTCGTCACTAATTATTCCAGTTTTTTTGTCCACAGTTCCTAGGAAATTAATTGGTTTTTGAGATTTTAGAATTGTGCCCTTAACTTTTCCTTTAACCAATATTTTTTTCATCGAGTTTCATCTTTAATTATTTCAGAAAGAGACTTGAGATTTACACCAACTCCATTAGAATTTTTAAGATAATATGCCCCTTTGATACTGTTAGTAGTTACAGAATCAACTTCATCTTTTTTAATTAAAGGAGTTAAACAGGTACAGCAATCAGATAAGATCTCACAGCCAGCTCGTTCAAGTTGATTTGTATGACCTAATTTTGTTGCTTGTTCTTTTACAGCTCTGGGGCAAAATATCATACATCTTTTTTTAAACGATCTTCCTTTTAGTTTGATTGCAAGATCAGATATTTCTTCTAGTCCAAGTTGAGGACTTCCCAGAGTAATTAAATCGCCTTTGTCTGATGTGTTTAATTCATCATAAACTTTTTTCATTTCTTGTTCATCAAAATCTACAATTTCAGAATCTTGTTCTTCATCAAAATTGAATTTGGCGCAAGTTCCAGAAGTTCCCATCCCTCCACATAATGATTTACAGCTTCGACGGTCCATTTGTTCCACCCCAGATATATTCACAGATTCATTTCCTACTTTTCCTGCGAAAAACCCAAGCATTCCATAAGTCAATTCGTCTGGATTTTCAACTTTCATTCGTATAGTAAGATTGGATTTTGTTTCCTTCCTTAATGCAGAATATGGGCTTTTTCCAGTTAATGCGCTTGCCAAAGCACTAAAAGCACTTTCTTTGTTTGTTTTTAGATTATCAAACGAATTGGCATGTATTGCTGCATTACTTTCAGCAAATGAAACTTGAGTTCCCATTTCTGGAATATCAAAAATTTCATAGGGTATGCATGAGAAGGAAGGAATAACGCCCATTTCTTCATATGATTTTTTAATAGAAAGTTGTTTTGAAATAAAATTATCATCTAGATTATAGTTTGAAACATTGTCTATATCAAATCCCATTGGATTAAGACTTGTTTTTACCTTAACCCGTGCATTCTTACTAATACTTGCAAGAAATTCCTCTCCTGCATCACCAATTGTGTTATAATTAACTCCAGAAAGGTGAGCCCATTCTATGGGTACAAGTTTTTCTGCATCAGTGGCTTCTCCAGTGGCAACTAAAATTCTATAGGCCATCTGCATAATTTCTCCTTGTTCACCTTTAAATGCAGATTCTTCTTCTTTTGTTAATTCCAATAATCATAGTTGGTATTTACAGATATAATACTTGTACGTAACAGTCTATCTAGAAATGAAAAAAATTCTAAAAGGAATGATAGATACCATGAATTCAGTTAAACCTCCAAGAATGACTGCATTAAGAGAGCTTCATGAAGCTGAGACTGGAGGACCGTTTAGTATTCTTATAGGAACCATATTGTCAGCTAGGACAAAAGATGAAAGTACAACAAAAGTTGTAAAAATTTTATTTTCAAAATATAAAAATTCTAAAGAATTGTCAAATGCAAAGTTAAAAGATGTTGAAAAAATCATCAAATCAATTGGATTTTATCATGTAAAGGCCAAAAGGATCATTGAAGTTTCTAAAATTATTCATTCTAAATATGGTGGAATAGTTCCGGATGAACTTGAGAAATTAGTTGATTTGCCAGGTGTTGGTAGAAAAACTGCTAATTGTGTTTTAGTTTATGCCTTTGATAAGCCTGCAATACCTGTTGATATTCACGTTCATCGAATTTCAAATAGATTAGGATTGGTTAAAACAAAAACTCCAGAGGAAACTGAATTTGAATTAATGAAAAAAATTCCCAAGAAATTTTGGCTTGAAATAAATGATACATTTGTAATGTATGGGCAAAATATTTGCAAACCAATTTCCCCAATGTGTGATGTTTGTAAAATTAAAAAAGACTGTAACTATTATAATACTAAGAACGCTTCTTAGTTAGATATAGGATCCCTACAAGTATTCCTATGCCAGCTGCTAAATAAAATGGAAATAATGCCATTACATTTTGTGAGGGATCACCTGAGAGAAATTCAATTATTACCTTTCCAGAATCCACTGCTGGGGGATCAGTAGAACCTTGCATGCCATGGACCGAATAAGAATCAATTTCGAAAGAACCAATATTCAAACTTGAAACAGTGATTCTTGCTCCATTGTTTACCGTTAGACCTCCCCTTTCAGTGTAAGATATTATTAGCTTTGTTGAAGGATACCAACCTCTTTCAAGATCCCTCTGAACAACAACATATCCTTCTTTTTCAGTATTCACAGCAACCCAAAATTTTTCATCTGGTGGAGCACCCATTCCTATTTCTATGAATTTATCTGAATTTTTATCATAAAACTTGAGAACTGCATTTCCTTCTGGATTATTGTATGCTAGATTGTTATCGATTGTTATCTGCCAGCTTATTGCATGTGTATTTTCTAAATCAACAACAACAGCATCACGAGAAACGGTGTTAAAATCATAAAATGGAATTTCAATTGTGTCGATAATAATAGAAGGATTCTTAACATCTTGGGCAAATGCTGGAACAGATAGAAATCCAAGCAAGAAGATTATAGTTAACAAATATTTCATAAGTAAAATCAATTTTGATTGAATAAATATCTAGTCAACAAAAGGATGAGGATAGTCCAAAATTACCTTCGCGACTTCTGGTCTTAAGATAAATTCTGAAGGAGCTTGTCCGTTTAGTATCATTTCTCTAAGTTTAGTCCCGCTGATTTGTTCTTTGTCTTCATCATTATGAGGACACGTTTTTGGATTTGTATAAGTAAGACATTTTTTACAGTAAAAAAATGCTGGGAAAAATACTGGAGATATTTCTAATTCTGGATAATCATCAAATATTTTTTGAGCAGCAAATGGATCGTAAAAAGTACCTACTCCAGCATGATCCCTTCCAATAATAATATGAGTACATCCATAATTTTGCCTCATGATTGCATGATGAATGGCTTCTTTTGGACCTGCATACTTCATTTCAGTGTGTAAAGTTCCAAGTTTGCATCTATTCTTTGGATAATATTTTTCAATCATAGTTTCATAACATTTTATGATTACTTCGTCAACAAAATCACCTGATTTTTTCTTGCCAATAATTGGATTGACAAATACCCCATCCCTTGTTGTTATTGAGGTTTTTTGTAGCATTTCGTGGGCGACATGTGGTGGATTTCTAGTTTGAAAGGCACATATTGTCTTCCAACCTGATTGAGAAAATGATTCTCTTGTTTGGAGAGGTGTTAATCTATTTTTTCTAATTTCAGTTTCAGGAGGTCTTTGAATGTAATCAATTTTACCACTTACAAGGAAATTTTGCATTGACATAGTTTTGGCCACACCAGGATGTGAGACATCTGTTGTTCCATATACGCCTTGACAAGTTTTTTCTTTATCAAAAGCAAAAGTTTCTTCAACATGAAGAATAGCAATGCCTAATCCCTCATGGTTTTTTAATAAAACGTTTTTAGCTTCTTTCATTTTTGTAGTTGTTGATTCATCAACATCTAAAACAATTGGAATGGTCCAAGCTAATCCATTTGCTAATCTACCATTTTTTATTACACTCTCAAAATCTTGTTTTCCTAAAAATCCCTTTAAAGGGCTAAAAATTCCATCAGCTATGTTTTCTACATCATTTGCAAGATCTTCTGTAATGGATATTGAAAATAATCCAGACGGATCACTATTTTTAATCCTGTTTATTAGTATTCCACCATGAGGTTTTATTTGATTATTCATGATCATAATCCCTCCGGTGCATGCAAACCACATTCTTTTGTTTCATTTGTTTCCCACCACCAACGACCAGCTCTTAAATCTTCACCTTCCTTGATCGCTCGAGTACAGGGTTCGCATCCAATGCTTGGATATCCTTTGTCAATAAGGGAATGATAAGGGACATTATTGTCCTTAATGTATTTCCATACTTGATTCCAGCTCCAATTAAGCAATGGGTTTACTTTTACTATTCCATCATATTTGTCGTCAATTTCAAGCATTTTGGCATTTTCTCTAGTAGATGTTTGATCTTTCCTAATCCCTGTTATCCATCCATCCAATCCAGAAAGCATTTTTCGAAGTGGTTTTACTTTTCTAATCCCACAACAAAGGTGCCTATTTTCTACACTATCATAAAAGAGGTTAATTCCTTTTGACTCCACCATTTCCCTAACGTCATCTGCTTCGGGAAACATAACCTCAAATGTCACATTGTATTTTTTTGAGAGCTTATCCATTATACTGTAGGTTTCTTCTGGAAGTCTACCTGTATCAAGAGTGAAAAATCGAAAATTTGGATTAATTTTTGTCATCATATCAATTAAAAGAGAATCTTCAACACCAAAGCTAGAAGCCTTAGCAACTTTAGGATGCAAATTATCCGATGTCCATTTCAAAGCATCCTGAGCAGTTTTTAAGGTAGGATTAATCTCATCGAGCTCTTTTTGAGTAAATTTAACCATACAAATAATCAAAGTGACTTGTTTTATATTGATTACCGGGTATTTTTGTCCTAAATTATAAACAAGTATTTCAAAAATAAAAAAGATGGAAAAAATTTCTTACGTGGTAGTATTTCCAACAGTATTTTCTAAAAATAAAATGCCAGATTTGATTTCAAACATAAAAAATATTTTAAAAATAAGAAATCAAGAATTTTCATCCATAAAACGAGATGGAGACATCATTCTAGTAAAGACAACTGATCCGGTATTTTCTTCTTCAGCAATTAATCTAATTTTTGGAATTGAAAAAGTAGCAATTGCAAAACAAGTTACAAATGATTTTAAAACAATAGTATCAGAAATTACTTCAATTTGTGGAAACCTTCTTCTTAAAGGAGAAAAATTTTTAGTGAAAGTAGAAGGAAGATCAAAAGGATTTTTTACAAAAGATGTCGAAATTGCTGCGACTTCATCAATTATTGAAAAAAAATCAAATCTAGGAGCAAAACCAGGAACAGAAAATGATTACGATAAATTACTTTATACTTATTTGACTAAAAATAATGCATACATTTGTATTTTTATTGATAAGGGATTGGGAGGGATTTCATCTAATTCTCAAAAAGAAAACTCTATTTGTTGTGTCTATGATGAATTATCTGCAATTTCATGTTATGAAACAATCAAACAAGGATACAATTCTAAGATTATAATTTGTTATAGAAAAAAATCAGAATTGATTAATTTGGTTAAAACAATTAATCACATCATTCCTAGATTATTAAAAGAAAAAATTGTTTTGGATTTTTTTCAAATAAAAATTAATTCTAATGAGACTAAAAATTATCTGAATTATTTTGATTCAATTATAGATATTTTGGTTCAGGAGGCTAATTTTGGAAAAATTGATTATATTTCATTACCATTGTCTCCCGTGATCTTTTCTCAAAAAACTATAGAATTTTTCATGAAACGGATATTTCAAAATAAGAAAATTCCAATATTACCAATTTTTGGTTTGGATGACAGATTATTTGATGATGCTAAAGAAATTGGATTGGAGAAAAATATTCATAAAATTCATAAAATAATTTCTTTGGATCTTGACAAAATGCCTAAAAATAGTGGAAAAGACTTGAAACTAGATTTGAAAACTAAGGAAACCGTAAATGTCGTACTGGGACCAAATAACGTTCATGATATTTTAGACTCTTTAGAAGAAAATCATTGAAAATTTAAACACCTTCTCTAGATTCCTTTACATGTTCAAGATAGGAGAATTCATCTATCCGTGGGGAAGTGGTCATTATTCAAGGATGATGAGATTCCATGCATCATTTTCTGACCTTATGAAAAATGATCTGGAGGTTCACTTTGTAAGCAAGGATCATGTTTATCAAAAACTAATCGACGAATTTCCTAACGCAAAAAATCAAATTCATAATATTTTGATGCCAACACCAATTGATGGAAAAAATGGTCCTAGTGTGTTTTTGTCTTTACTAAATTTTTTACTCCCAGTTGAACAAAATCCACCCCTTGTAAATCAGATTATTGATTATTTACGTGAAGAAAGAAAATTGTACAATAATGAAAAATTTGATTTGGTAATAAATGACGGGGATATGGGTTCAAATATTTTGGCAAAAAATCGAAACATACCAAGTCTTTTCATCACCAATCAATTTAGGCCAAAATTGTATAAATCTAGATTTTATCTTTATCCTTCTCTTCATTTTATTTCAAAGCAAATTTCTAAGGCAGATCAAATTATTGTGGCAGATTCTCCTCCACCGTATACTTTGTGTGAATACAATCTAAATTTTACAAAAGAAGTGGAGAAAAAAGTTTCCTATGTTGGTCATTTCACCTCTATACAAAAAACTCAAATTAATCCCATTTCTGACCTAGAAAAATTAATTGAGAATTCTGATTTTGGATATTGGATGAGAACTGGAAATAAATCAACAAATGATGGAACAGGAGAACGATACGAACATGTATTTCATCAAAATGAAATGAAAGATGAGAAAAGGATAATTTCTCACGCTAAAAATGACCCATCGATTAATTCTGTACTGAATAAAGAAGGAAAAAGATTTACTATTTTGGAAGCTTTAGAAAAAAAAATTGATTGGATACAGATTGATATTGGATATCTTTCTGACCAAGAGAAAGAAAAAGTTTTGAACTTGTGCAAATATGCAGTTGTAAATGGATCCCATACTGTGATGGGTGAAATACTAGGAGGAAAATCCAAGCCAGTAATTGGAATTCCTGTTTATGATGAGCATGAAAATAATATCAAATGGGCTGAAAAAAGGAATTTGGGTATTCTAGCAAAAAAAACTTCTCATGTATTAAAAGGCATAAAAACAATCAAAGGAAATTATGAAAAATTTGAAGAGAGTTTGTTAGAATTTTCAAGAAATTTTGTTTCAAACGGAGCAGAAAATACTTCAAAGATAGCCCATAAAATTTTAGAAGAAAAGAGATAAAGGATTATTTCCAGATTTTAGATTATCTGGCACGCGGGAGTTCGATGGGCGAACGGACCGAAAGGGATGACGATAAAATCCGCGTGTCAGATCTTAGAATTAGGAGTAATAGTTAGGTGGGAAGGCTTTTATGGAAAAAATTAAGCCAGATTAACAGTGCCTAATTGTCCAGAATGTGCAGCAAGGGAGAAAAAGAAAATCCAAGAAAGATATGAAGCAGAGACTCCTGAAGAAGATAGACAAAGAGACGATTTGTTCAAGTTGTTTGACCAGATAGATTTTCCAATGAAAATGGATTCTGCAACGAAACACTTCATTTGTAAAAGGTGTGGACTTTATGCTACCAGGGAACAAGTTTCAGATATTAGGTATAAACTAAATCAAAAAGAAAAGACAAGAGAAGATAAACAAGATGACTATTTAGAATGGTGGCAGAAAAGTAAAAAAGAAAAAGAGCTTAATTAGAGCTGGTATTTATGGTAAAAAAGAAAGATGATATTCCGGATTGGGTTTCTGATGAAATTCAAAATGCAAAATTTCAAAAGCCAGAAGAACTAAAGAGAACGGGATACATCTTAGAAATTTATGAGGCAGACAATAAGATAGATGCTCAGTTGTATGATCCAGTTGAGGATGGAAGACATATTGTTACCATGGATTTGCCAAAAAAAATCAAACCTTCTGAACTAGAGAAAGGAGTTGTGTATGAATTCACATTTGACCAACATAAGGCTCCGTTGAGCAAGAAAGTCACAGAATATTTACAGAAAGAAAAAGAGATTGATATGGCAGCTATCTATCAATTTGACTTAAAATCTTTAGAATTATTGGATGTAGGATCAAGTGAACCTGCAGACATGGATGATGAAGAATAAGTTATTTTGATTTTTTTAATTGTTTGTTAAATGACATGCCTAAAACTGGATTAATAAGATAAGGAATTGTGTTTTTGATCCATACTGCACCTCTAACAAATCCAGGGACGATAATTTCCAGTCTTGGAGAATTTGAAGCTCTTAAAATTGCCTTGGCTACAGTTTCAGGGCTGAGTGATGTTGGAGAATATTTAGGCATGTTATTGAATGATGGATGATTAAAGAAATTTGTTCTAACCATAATTGGGCTTACCACACTTATGTCTACACCTGTTCCTTTTAGTTCATGTTTTAGGCCCTCAGAAAATCCTAACATGGCAAATTTTGAAGCACAATATGAGGCAATTCCAGGTAAACCAAAACTTGCGGCGACTGATGCTACGTTAACAATATGACCTGATTTTTTTTCTAGCATTGAAGGAAGAAAATTTTTTACGAAATAAATCATTCCAAAATAATTAGTTTCCATTTGTGATTCAATTTCTTCTATTGTTAAATTAGAAACAGAACCATAAACCGCAAAACCTGCATTATTTACAAGAATATCAATAGAGCCAAATCGATCTAAAATAATTTTTGAGATTTTATTAACTTGTAGTTTATCTGAAACATCACATTCATAAGCAAAAGTAGGAACGTTGTATTTTTTAAGATCTTCGGATACTTGGTTTAATTTTTCTTTATTTCTTGAAACCAGGATTAATTTTGCACCTTTTTTAGCGAATTGAACGGCCGATGCATAGCCTATTCCAGAGGAAGCTCCCGTTATCAAAACCGTTTTTTCTTTAAAATTCATAACCTAAAAAATCTCATTAAAGATAAAGTGGTTTCTATTTACTGAAATGCTTATACAATATAGTAGAAAGTAAGTTGTATGAAACTGGGAACAAAAATTGTGATATTTGCAATTGTAGCAATTCTTGTACAAATGTTTGGCATCCTCCTGCTTTAATGAAAAATTTATTCTAGTTAGTCTGAAGCAGATTCATTTTTATCATATTTACTTAATGCTAGTTTAACAAGTAAAAGCCAAGTTATAGCTATTGGCACATAATAAGTAGCAATTCTCCATCCAATTACTGTATTCCAGATTGTATTGCCATTTGTGATTTGAATTTCAAATGGGTTTTGGTTGTCTAAAAATGCAACAATGCCAAATTCAGCAAGACCTGATCCTCCAACAGTAATAGGTAGATTTCCAATTGCATTGGCTCCCATTACAGCCATGATTGAATCAAAAATTCCTATAACATATCCTGTTCCAAATGCAATAAGCATAAAAGATACTCCATAAAAGGACCAAGAAATTAATGCAATAATGAAAGAAGTGGTGAATATTTTTTTTGATTTACTTGTTCTAAGATTATTTTTACTCATGACACATACTTCTTCCATCCACATGTTGGTTTTGTCAATTATCCTTGTACCTTTTTCTTTTCCAAATTTTGCAACTAGATGTGAGATAATTTTTGGAAGTTGAAAAATTCTTTTGGAAGACAAGAAAAACAAAACCATCCATAATGTAGTCACAAAAATACTAACCGATAAAATAATGACGCCCACGATATATGCTCCATTAAGTATTGCAATAATTCCAGCCATAATTGATAACAGTCCTCCCGCAAAAACTTCTGTCACTATATCCATAATTGCAATCCAAGTAGATTTTGAAGGAGGAACTCCTTTTTTATGTAAATAATAAATTATAATGAATTCAGCTCCTACAAACATTGGAGTTGTGAATTTTATGAATTCACTTCCAACTCTTACTCCAGATAATTTCCAAAATGAATCAAATTTTCCTAGATACTGTCTTGAAATATATGCAAATTTTATTCCTTGTAATCCCAATTTTATCATTATAGCCATGATTGCCATTGCAAAAGGAATAATCCCGATAGCCACAACATCTTCAATTTTAATATCAAACTGAAGAATAATGAAGATGATTGGAATTAGGGTAGCGGGAATGGCAACAACTCTCCAATTCATTTGAATTTTTTTTTACGGATTCAAATATGAAAGTTGACCCAGATTATGGATTAGATGTGACTGTTTTCATCTAGCTTGAAATATAAGCAAACATGAAAAAACAAGACAATATTGAAAACAATTTTTGTAACTGGAACAGCTGGAGCAGGTAAGTCTCTTCTCACATCTAAAATATACGATTATTACACTCAAAATAGTGCTTTTGCAGCTGTTTTGAACTTAGATCCAGGTGTAGAAAATGTTCCATATACTTGCGATATTGATGTTAGAGATTATGTAGATATTGTTTCTGTTATGAAAAAATATGATCTTGGTCCAAATGGAGCTCTAGTTATGGCAAATGACTTAATTGCTTCAAAAGTTGATGACATAAGAAATGAAGTAGAAAGAGTAAATCCGGATTATTTGTTAGTTGATACTCCAGGTCAAATTGAATTATTTGCTTATAGATCAAGTGGAAAATTTATTATTGAAAATTTAACATCAGAAGAAAAAACTAATATTTTTTTGTTTGATGGTTCGCTAATTACAACACCAATTAATTTTGTATCTCTTGCGCTTCTTGCAACATCAATACGATTGCGACTTAATCTTTCAACAATAAATGCTATTACAAAAATCGATGTAATATCTGAAAAATTAAAAGAAATAATTCAATGGTCAAGTAACATTAGATCACTAGAAAGCGCCATAGCTAAGGAAGCAGATGGTGAGGTATATTCTCTAACAACAAATATCCTACGAGGTTTAAATTTGAGTGGGTTTGCTCAGGGATTAATTCCAATTTCGAATGTAACAGGAGAAGGGTTTGTGAATTTAGAGGGGGCTTTAAGTAGGATTCTTAATTTAGGTGAGGAGGTAGAAGATTAAATGGTTTTAAAAGTTACAGTTACTGCACCATCTTCAACTGCAAATTTAGGTCCAGGATTTGATGTGTTTGGATTGGCAGTAAATGCTTTTTATGATGAAATCACTTTAACTAAAAAAAATACAAAAGGAGTAAACATAGTTACTAATGACGATATACCAACCAATCCAGATAAAAACACTGCAGGATTGGTGGTAAAAAATATGATTGATAAATTTAGAACTAAAGACGGAATTGAAATAAAAATCAAGAAAAAAGTACCTGCTGGATATGGAATGGGTAGTAGTGCAGCTTCTGCTGCAGCCGCAGCAGTGGCATTTGACAAACTGTATAATCTCAAATTAGACGGAAACACCCTTGTTGAATTTGCAGGAGTGGGTGAAAAGGCAAGTGCAGGATCTATTCATTATGATAATGTTGCAGCTTCTGTTTTGGGAGGTTTTGTAATTGTTAAGACTAATCCTTTAGATATTATCAGAATTGATCCTCCAGGTGACCTTAGAATGTGTATTGCAGTGCCAAAATTGGATGTTCCAAAAAAGAAAACAAAAGTTTCCAGAAGTGTAATTCCAAAAAAAGTTAGTCTTAAAGATAGTATTACTAATTTATCAAATGCCACAGCGATTGTTGCAGGTTTTATGAACAAAGATTCTGAATTAATTGGACGATCAATAAAAGATGTAATAATAGAACCTGCAAGACAACATATGATACCTGGATTTGCCAAAGTAAAAGAAAATGCGTTAAAGGCTGGAGCTTTAGGAGTCACAATTAGTGGGGCAGGGCCATCAGTTATTTCTTTTTCAAAAGGTTCTTCAAAGCTTACAAAAATTAGTTTAGCAATGGTTAATGGATTCAAATCCTCCAAAATAGAATGTCAAACAATCGTTTGTAAACCAAGTTTAGGAGCTTCCATTAAAAAGTAATCTGGAGAAAAACTATTGGAAAAGGCAGTCGTGGTTTACAGTGGTGGAATAGATTCTGTTTGTACAGCATCATATTTGAAATCAAAATATGATCTTTATGGAATTTCATTTTCTTACGGTCAGAAAGCTAATAGAGAAATTATTGCCGCTAAAACATTTGCAAAAAAAATAGGTTTTAAACAACACAAAATTGTAGATATTAATTTCATGAAAGAACTTTATGGAGAGTCCAATGCTCTGACCAGTTCAAAACACAAAATTCCAAGTGAATTTGATTATTCTATTGTAGTTCCTATCAGAAACGCTGTTTTTTTGTCTATGGCGTCTGCATGGGCCTTTACAATAAATGCCAAGATGGTTGTTTATGGGGCTCATACAGGAGACAAAAACTATCCAGATTGTAGACCAATATTTTCAAGAAAATTAGAATCTGCGTTTAATCAAGGAGAAATTGATGGAATAAAATCAGGTTTACGAAAACAAATTAAAATTTGGTCTCCGTATTCCCAAAAATTATCAAAAAGTGATTTGTTGAAAACAGGCTACCGTAACCTAGGAGATTTAATTTTTCAAACTTGGAGTTGCTATTCAAATGAAAAATTCCATTGTGGTGATTGTGAATCTTGCAACAATAGAAAAATTGCTTTTGAAAAATCTGGAATTAAAGATAAAACAAAATATCTGAAAGTTTAGTAACGATTTTTAAGAATTTTCTTTTTCAGAATTAATCCTCTAATAATGATATACCACACTAAGAAACAAGCTCCAAAAGTTCCTGTAAGAATCCAATTACCAATTTGTGGTGAAACTTCAAATGAATCGGCAACAGTAAATGAAATTACAAATGAAATTACTATTACCAACACTGCTTCGATTGCATACCATATCCAGCTTGGAAATGATTCCTTAGGAATGTGTATGTTATCGTGAGCGACCATAAAACAGGGATAAAATGATGAATATTTAATTTTTGAGATTCTAAAACGTTGAATTTGACGTTTGTTTTCTTATCATAGCCATAATACTCTCTTTTTCTTCTTTATTTTCATAAATTCCTCTAGAAGCAAATGAGGTTAAAGTTGCATCATTTCTGACTCCCCTCATTCGCATGCAGAGATGTTCTGCATCAGCTACTACAACCACCCCTTTTACTCCTTGAGCAAACAATTCATCTGCAATGTTTTTGGTTAACCTTTCCTGAATTTGTAATCGCTTTGAATATTTCTCTACTAATCTAACTAATTTTGAAATTCCAAATACTCTGCCATTTGGAGAATATGCAATGTGAATTTTTCCAAAAAATGGTAACATGTGATGCTCACACATTGAGTAAAACTGGATATCGCGTGCAATGACAGTATCAGAGTCCTCGGAAAACTGTACGGATAATTCAGAATCAGATTCATAACCACCAAAAATCTCTTTGTACATCTGAGCAATTCTACCTGGTGTATCTTTCAAACCTTCACGAGTAGGGTCTTCCCCAATTTCTATGATTAATTCCCGCACTAGTTTTTTTACGCGTTCTTCATCCATTAGATATCCTCAAAGATTTTTTCTAGTATTTGAACCTAATCGGTTAACTTGTATGGTGGTAAATTTATGGTGCCCCAATGAATTTGTGTAATTGAGGTACTACTTTAACGTGTGAATAGAAAGGAAAAACAGTATCATATAGATTTAGGAGATGCTCTAACGATGGTTCTGATATACCATAGGTTGGTTGAATAATAAAACCATCAATTTTATTCTCTGAAACTGAATTAAAGATACGATTAACCAAATTAGCAAATTCTTTTAATTCTGTTTTTGAACTTACAACAATTTTGATGTAAGTAGTTTTTTTTGCTGCTAAAGACGATTCTAGGCATTGTATTGCATTGGAAATTAAATTTTCATAGTGTTTTTGATCAACAAATTCTGAATCTTTTGTTTTGAATTCGATTTTAGCAATATCAATGTATGGAAGAATATAATTGAATTTTTTCAGATCAAAACAAGATGATTCTAAATATGTGGGGATTTTCTTGTTTTGAATATATTTTGCCATTTCAGTAACTGCCTCATATTGGATAAGCGGATCTCCTCCGGTAAAATTGACTTTGTAAGTTTGATTTTTAAGATTGGAATCAATCAATTGAAATGCATCTTTAATGTCATATTCTATTCCAGAATCTAAAGGGAGTGACTCTTTAGTATCACAATAAAAACAAGTAAAAGGACATCCTGCTAATCGTACAAAAAGGGTTTTAGTTCCATAGAGTATTCCTTCTCCTTCTATTGATGTAAAAATTTCAAAAATTCTAACTTTCAAGTGATAGTATTGTATTTTTTCATTATTTATTCAATGGGTTTAGTTAATGCATTACGGGTTCTTTTGTATAAAATAAACCTGAAATGAAAAACACTACACCTAAAATTCCAATCAAGCTTCCTACAAATTCTACAATACCTTGCATTTCAGTCTCCATAGGAGCCCATAACCAAGCCATTAAAGCCCCAACTACTATCATTGGAATACCTACACCGACAGTAATTTCTTTAGAAGCCAATATCAATGCTGTTTAGAAAATGTATATGAAGTTTATGATAATTTGTTCCTAAATTTGGAATTGGTTAACAAGTATTGTTAATGATTTAATTAATTCACTTGCAGATTCAAATTCGCTTTTCGATGTTAGATCTTTAATGGTTTGAATTGTTCGATTAAATTCTTGTTGTGAATCTGGATCTAATTTATCAGATTCATTAAGATCGGAGATTGTTATTTCTAATTGTGAAGTTCTTAATTCTAGAAGTTTATTTTCTGATAATTCATATTGTTGTTGAATCAACATGATATTTCTTACCTCTTTTATTATTTCAGAAGGAGATGAGGCTGAGAGAAGATTTTCTTTAGAAGATTCAAGTTTCTGAATAATTTCTTCAGATTGTCCTGTAGATAGAGCATGGTCAATAAGCCTATCTAGTTGAATTACATATTTTTGGGCAAATGATTGGGCTCTGGTCTGTTCTTGTTGAGATGCTTCTTTACGTAGACTATCGTTAATTTCTATGATAGTCTTCTTGATTTCTTTAATTGATTGAGTTGCTTCATCATATTGGTGATTTTGGATTTCATTTTTAGCAGTTGCAAGTAATTGATCTATAGAAGAAAAGTCGATTGATGAATTGTGTTTTTGAGCTATAGTTTTGAGGTTGTTAATGTAACTATACATTCTAAGAAGTTCATTTGTCGGGTTGTTTTGAGTGGTTTGGGTAGTTTTAATTTCATTATTAGATGACTGATATGAGGCCAATTGTCGAGAAACTTCACTAAAGATCTTCATAGCAGATAGGAAATGTTCCTTAGCTGATGTAAGATCATTATTTGAAAGTGAGTCTTCTAACGCCTCAAACTCTTTTTCACCTTCTAAAAATAATGACTTGGTGTCTGATGGAGTTTTGTCAGTTATTTGATTTTGAATTTGATCGTAAGCACGTTTTCCAATTTTGATCAGGATCGAAGGATTGTCTTGAGCATATATAGTATTTACAGTACTTCCTAAAACCAAGGTTGTAGTGATTATTAAAAACAAGAAAATAGAAATAGATTTCATTCTTCTTCCTCCAAATCTTTCTTTAGGATAACAAGGTTTTGCATGTCTTTTTTATTGATTTCAATTACCCCAAGTCTTTCTAATCGTTTAACTGCTCTCCACATGGTTGTACGGGGTTGAAGGAATTTTTTCCTTAGTTCGCTTTCAAACACTTGACCACCATTTTCGGAAATAAATCTGACAATTTTTTTATCATCTTCACGCATGTCTGGTACATAATCAAAAATTCTTTGAGGATCAACAGGCTCATTTTTTGGTTTTTCTTCTTTAATTTCAGTTTGGATGGACGATGACTTTGTCTTATTTTTCTTAATCATTATAGATGCACCTCCAATTCCTGCTGCAGCTATTCCACCTATTATTATTGGAATGGTGTAATCTTCTGTTGGAGTTGGTTGTGGTGGAGGTGTAGGATCAACTGGAGTTTGAGGAGTGCCAAGGATATAATTTATTTCGGTTTCACCGCTTGATAATTCTAGCATTGTTTGTTCATCGGTTATTTCCATATTCTTTGGAATGGTACTCATTCCAACAATGATTGAATTTGAAGGCATTAATAATGAATAGTCAGATGGCGAATCAAAAGAAAAAGTCCAAATTCTTCCCTCTTTTGAAATCAAATCGTGAATATCATAATCTATGGTTATACTAGAAGAGCCAAAAGTATCTACAATGGCTGTATTATTAACTATCTCGCTTGTGAGTAAAAATCCATTTTCTCCAACAGCGACAAAATTATCCACTGATGGCCCAAATAAGTTGATTTCATAATCAGGAGAAAAACTGTCGACTTGTATTTGAGAAGATATGTGAGTAGAACCATCTGAGTACATAGTAAGTTCTAGGGTTTTAGTAGTGCTGAATGAGGACTGAAAAGGCATTCCAATAGCCATAACTATCAAGCCGGCTAGAATAAGGGGGGCCCTAATCATCGTATTGACGATACCCTCCGTCCTTACAAAAAGCATTCCATCATCTACTAGTGATTCGTTCCTATGATACGGAAAGATTTGGGGATTCAATGGTTAATACCTTAAATTCATGCTTTCAACGAGTCCCTGGAATCTCTTAAATTCCTGGAAAAATTGAAGTCCTTTTTCAGTTATCAAAAAGACTCTATTTCTATCGTTTTTGACAGACTCGACTAAGCCAGCTTCTACCAATTTCTCACATTTGTCTAGTACTGCATAGTGAGACAGGTTGGCTTTGCGAGAAATTGCAGATATAATGATTCCATCTCGTCCACCATTTGCGGTAACGTCTAGGATATCACCCATTATGCCCATTTCGGACCTGTATTGTTGTTTTGACATGTTCTAGTAATAGATTAGTTTGTTTATGAGGAATATTTTGAAACTTTATAGCGGAACGCATAGCGGAACGTCAAATTCTATCCATGAAATGATGAATTTTGGGAGTTTTTGTTGCGGGAGAAAAAAATTGATATTTTTTGTGCCTATAATTTTGATACAAAAATTAGGAGAATCTTGAAAAATTCTACAATATCTAATTTTTTGAAAACTTTGGTGATTTTATTTTTTTCAAAGTCATTTTGTAGTTTTTTTGTATATAAGGAACAGGGTGTTTCACTATTGTTTCTAGATTTTTCTTGCAAATATACTCGAAAAATGAAAAAACTGGTCAAAAATGAAGAGGAAAAACCTTGAACAAAACGACAAATCTAACGAATAAATCTTGCTGGTTTGAGAAATACACTAATCTGAATCGGTTGAATAGAATTTATTGATTAGTAATTCCCTACAAATCTTCAAGATAATCCAAATTAATGGATTCTTTGATGGGATAATTCGATTTTTGGTTAACGTCATTACATTTCAGATTAAAGGAAATTTAGGGACCAAATTTTTGGCCTTATTTTTTATTAACAAAAAATCATTCAACAAGTCAGTTTTGAGTATACATAATAACTTTTTATCCTTATTTTCTAATTAAATAATAAAATGTTTGATAGGTTAAAAAAACAAGAAGGGGAGGAAATGGTAGAAGAAAGACCTAGTGAGGAAAATAAAATAGAATCTACCGATAACAAGGATTCAGCTTCATTTTTGGATAATTCGAGTCAAATAGGAATTGGGGAACTCATGGATAAAAGAGCCAGATTGGATGAGGCTATTGATTATGTAGGTTTAATGATAAAAAATTTGAAGGATAAAAGGACTAATTTAGAAAAGGATATTGAAGAAGAATCTGTAGACATAAAAAATCTAAAAGAAAAATTAGAAAAGGTTAGTGCTTACATTGACGAGGAAAATCAAGGAATTAAAGACCTGGCTCGTAAAAGGCAACAGGTAGAAAATGAGGCTGACCAGGTAGGATCATTGATCAACAGTTTAAAAGACAAATTATCTGGAATTGATAAAATAATAGACGATGAAGGACTCAGGGTAAAAAGAATTAAAGAGTCAAGGGATTCTCAAGAGATTTAATTTTAGATAAATTTAGAACTTGAAGATGATTTTGTTGATGCCGGTACAGATGGGAATAGGTCTCCAGTAGAGTTTTCTGCAACAGCTGCTGCTTCCTGTAAGATTTTTTCAGATTCCATACTAGTTGAACTATCAATGCCGAAGGCTCCGTCACCTGAGAAACTTTCTGTCATAAATCCACCTAACATGTCTGCCATTTGACCAATTTCTTGCTCTGCTCCTGGCATAATTTTTCCCAGTGAGGATTTTAGATTCCTCATTAATCCCATGGTTGGCATAATAGTCATGACAGTATCACCAAGATCATTTGTGGTAGTTAGGCGTAATTCTATACGTTCTAATGCGATTCGGGCATTGCTTAAAATTTTTGAAACTTTTCTAATCTCAGCTAATTCATTTGATAAAATCTTGCTGGTTTGAGTATCATGCTGTTGGGTAGAAACTATAATTCTTTGAAAAATTTTTTTATCTCGTTCTTCTAATTTTATCAACATACTATCTAACTTTGAAATTTGAAGGCTTAATTTTTTAATTGCAGCCTGAACCCTAGGCTTTAGGGGTCCTTTGGGTTGTATTACATCATTAATTCTTTCAGTAATTCCAGGTTGTGGTTGTTTAGTCCATTTATCTTGAAATTGTGGCAATGCCAACTTTCTTAAAATTAATACTTAATTTCACAGGTGAAATTTGATTCACAGTAGACCCAATTTCTCTAACAAAATTAGGTCAGTATTTAGAATTATGAAAAATCTAAGAAATCTATTTTTATAATATTAAGTAAATTCAAAGAAATTGAATAAAAAACTGATAATCTTTCCTCTTATGATTATAATTTTAGTAGTATTTTCTTTAAGTTTTCAATCAAACGATAATGTGGAAAAAAGAATATCCCCTTTTCATGTCACACTAGCCAAGCCTAGTCAATATGAAAACGGAGTTTATTCTTCAAATTTTATTCTAGAACAAGGTGAATATTCATTTTCATTTGTTCCTAATGGTGATAGTCCACAAAAGCTTGACATAAAATTGAGTGGGGAAGCTTTTGAATTTTCGGAAAATTTTAGGTTAAATGGAGAACTTCATGAAACAGGGATTTCTGAATATTATACTTGGGATTATGACGGAATGAAATCTTTTACTGTTGAGTCTCAACAAGAGGTAGTTATACAAATCAATCCAAATGGAAATGTTATCGGTAGTGTTTCAGTTGATATTATTAGAAATTAGTAGGCGTGCCCCCTTTTTCGCAGAACTGTGAGAGATTTCCTCTCGTTGTCAGATTCATTAAATCTGATGCCTTTTCCGTTCTGCGGGGCCACGCATTTTTAGTCGATAGGAATTATGTCCTTCGGCATTATTTACTATAATAATTATAACTATTTAATATTTATCAATAAATTTTATATAATATTTAATTTTTATTGAAATTTTCAAATTGTTAATGTAAAATAAAATCATTTCAAGAAATTGTTGAATAATATTAAAAATTCATTTTGGTTTTTTAGACTGATGATTTTTTGTTTGTTTAGAAAAGATTTTGTTATGAAAATTCAAAATGTAATTTAATTTCAAAATAAGAAAAAAATTACATGGTAAAAATAGATAAAAAATTTGATGTAGTATAAATTACGAATTTTAAGGATTAAGATATTGCAGTTAAAGGGAAAAGTTGCCATAATAACTGGTGGAAGTAGAGGAATAGGATTTCAAACTGCAAAAATTTTTAGTGAGAATGGAGCCGATGTTATTATTTCCTCAAAAAATTTGGGCCAACTTAAAATTGCGGCCAATCAGCTGAAAAATACAACTCCTATAGCAGCTGATATTAGAAATGAAAAAGAAGTTCAAAATGTAATTGAAGAAACAATAAAAAAATTTGGAAAACTAGATATTTTAATTAATAATGCGGGAATTTTCCCTAGAATAAAACAATTACACGAAATATCTGAAACAGAATGGAATGAAGTTTTAGATGTAAACCTAAGTGGGCAGTTTAGATTCACAAAGTTTGCGATACCTTACTTGCAAAAAACCTCAGGTTGCATTGTGAATGTTTCATCTGATGCTGGACTAAAGGCTTATGAAGGATTTAATGCGGATGCTTATTCAGCGACAAAAGCAGCTTTGATTGTCCTTACCAGATGTTGGGCTTTAGAATATTCAAAATACAAGATTCGAGTAAATTGTATTTGTCCTGGAGTTGTAGATACAGATATGACGAAACCCTTTTTGAAAACAGAAAAAGATAGAGAATTTATGGATAATGACCATCCAATAGGTAGAATAGGAACCCCAGAAGAAGTTGCAAAATCCATCTTATTTTTAGCATCCAGTGATTCGTCTTGGACTACAGGTGCCGTTCTTGCGGTAGATGGAGGTCAATCAATTAAATAAATTCACAGGAGTTTAATATTGCTCAAAATATAGTAAATACGATGAATGATAAAAAGAAAAAAGCAAAATTGATTATTTTATTAGGTATAATTTGGATTGTAATCACTTTACCACTTCCTTGGATTGTCAATAATCCTCAGGTTTCTGATTCTCAGTTTAATACAATATTATCAATTATTGGAATAATGTCTATTCCATTTATCATGCTCGGAGTTGCATGGACTTTAAAGCCTGAATTAACTACATAGGGAGAATTTTGAAGAATATTCCAATCAGTAATAGATTTTCAGAGTTAGATGTGGCCTTAAAAGCTGCCAGACAAGCAGGTGATGCTATTTTAGAAATCTATGGAGGAAGTTATGAAACTTCCACAAAACGTGATGATTCTCCTATTACCGAGGCCGATCTAAAGAGTAATGAGATTATCAAGAAGATTTTATCAGAAACAAAGCACCATATTTTGTCTGAAGAGGATAAGGATGATCAAAGTAGATTATCTCAAGAAACTATATGGATTGTTGATCCTTTAGATGGAACTTCTGATTTTATTGACAAGACGGGGGAATTTACAGTGATGATATCTCTTGTAAAAAATAAAAAACCAATTTTAGGAGTTATTGGTTGGCCAACTGAAAACAATATTTTTGCTGCTCAAGTTGGATGTGGGGCCTATAGATATTCTCAAAATGATTGGTCAAAAATTTCTGTTACTAAGATTGCAGATTTATCTAAATGTAGAGCAGTTGGTTCAAGACACCACCTTTCAGATAAAGAAAAAATGTTTATAGAAAAACTTGGAATCAAAAATTTTACAAGTATCGGAAGTTCCTTAAAGGTAGGAAAGATTAGTTCTGGAGAAGCTGAGGCATATATCACTACTACAAATAAAATGAAGGAATGGGATTCAGCAGCTTCTTATTGTATAATTAATGAAGCTGGAGGAAAAATGACAGACATGTTGGGTAATGATTTAACTTACAACAATAAAATTGTGAATCATCAAAATGGTATTCTAGTGACCAATGGTCTTATACATAATAAAATATTGGAAGAATTTAAAAAATTAGATTAAATTTCTTCCTTTTAGGAATTCTTTGACCTTCTCTGAACTATCTGAAAGTGGTTCATTTTCTGTATCAACAATAAGATCTGCTTTTTCTGGAGCTTCATAAGGATCATCAATTCCTGTAAAGCCTTTGATCTCACCTTTTCGTGCTTTTGCATACATTCCTTTAACATCTCTCTCTTCACACTTTGCAAGGGAACATTTTACATAACATTCTGCAAATTGGTCACCTGCATTGATAATCTCTCTTGCTTTTTGTCTATTCTCAAGATATGGAGAAACGAGAGAAACAGCACTTGGAACACCATGTTTTAGTAAAAGTTTAGCTAAATGAGCCACTTTTTTATTGTGTTCATCTCTTCCTTCTTTAGAAAAGTCCTTGGGTGAGAACCACTCTCTTAATTCATCACCATCTAGCATGGCCAAATTGGGAATGTCTTTTTGTAAATCTTTGACTATCGTTGTCTTTCCTGAACATGGAAGACCTGTCATCCAAAGAACAAATGGTTTCATGTAAGTTAGTGGGCAAAATTGGACATAAAGAGGTTACGTTAAATTTGGAACCAAGGTTGAGATTCTAAATTATCGATTTCTTTTATCATATCCTCTTTCTTCTTTGTAATCGCAGTCACTGAACGGTATTGTTCATACATCTCAATTTCTTCCTCTTTTGATAGCACTTCTGACTCAGCTTGATCGAAAAATTTGTTTTCCTTGTTGAGATGGTCAAAGAGGTAAATTGAATATGTTCTTAAGAATCTTGAAACTGGTTCTCTTGCATCTTCTCCTTTTTTCCATCTCTGTAAATGTTTTGAAATTTCTCTTGCAATGTTTCTTCCAAATTCGTGTTCGATCATAAATTTTCTAATTTCTTCTTTTAAGGTGTCATAGCTTGCAACACATGGAAAGTATGAGTTTTCTTCCCTTGAGTGATGTATGGTATCTACAAATTCGTAAATAATTATGGTTATTTTTTCAATATCTGCAAAAGGAATGTTTGATCCACTTGAAATTTTTTCTGCACATTTTTCAATTACTTTTTGTAAACGTTTTACTTGATCATGATCAGCACGAAGTTCTCCAGTTGCACTCAATAATATTCTAAACCTAGGGTAAAATTTAATGTGTTCTAAACAGGTTTGGAAATGCTATATACAATGAATCAATCTAGATTGACTAATTTGGCTTTTAATAGAACTTAATCTATTCAAAGAATCATGAATGTTTCATTTTTTTCATTACTTGAATTAATTAAGGGACAAATTGGGGATATTTCCTCATTAGGAGATATTGACATCAATGCCATACTATCAAAAATAAATGAATTTCAGAGCTTTATTGGAACTTTTAGTCAAGATGGACCAATTGCTTCGGCACATGTAATTTTGCTTGCTGCTGGAGTAGTCATATTTCTTGGAGTTGCAGGGGAAGCTTTTTTTAAAAAAACAGGAATTCCAGATGTCGCATTTTTAATGATTCTTGGTGTAATAATTGGTCCTATTCTTGGAATCATTCAACCAGAAGCAGTGATACAAATTGTTCCATATTTTGCAGCATTAGCTTTGATAATTATCATGTTTGATGGGGGATTAAATTTAGATCTAAAACATATGGCAAGAACAGCACATTTTGCCTTTGCCTTAGCAATTCTCGGATTTGTTTTATCAGTGGCCATCGTAACTATTGCAGTACATTTTATTTTAGATTGGTCTTGGTTAGAAAGTATTTTGCTTGGCTCAATAGTCGGTGGAAGTAGTTCAGCAATTGTATTTGGTCTTGTAAGAAACATCAGAATTTCTGATGAAACTAAAAACATGCTTAGTTTTGAGTCAGCATTAACAGATATCTTAGCTACAATTATTGCATTCATTCTTTTTGGAGCAATTCTTGCAGGTCAATTTGATCTTCAAGTTTTGGAGGAAACCTTAGGCAGATCAATAATTGTTGGATTAGTTCTTGGTTTTGGAGTGGGAATTCCATGGATGTATGTTTCAACAAAGCTTGCTAATGTTCAACATGCCTATATGCTCACTCTAGGAATTTTGTTTGTTCTTTTCTTCTTGGCCAATTCATTTGGAGAATCAGGAGCTCTTACAGCATTGGTATTTGGACTTATGTTAGGAAATAAACATCATTTTGCAAAAATTCTCAAGTTCAAACTCCCAAGAATAGATGTGGATGATCCTACGCATAATCAATTGACATTTTTGGTAAGAGTTTTCTTTTTTGTATTTGTAGGATTGATGGCAACCATAGGAGAATATTCGTATGTAGTTATAGGTATAGCCATTACAATTGTAATTTACATTGGAAGAATGATTGTAGGGAAGATAACATTAACTAAGAGATTCTCGAAATTAGATAAACAAGTAACATATTCAATGATTCCCCGGGGTTTAGCTGCTGCTGTACTAGCAACATTTCCTTTGACACTAGGATTACCTAATGCTGAAGTATATCCCCAAATGGTTTTCTTTATAATTTTGACTTCAGTAATAATTACAACAATTGGTTTGGGAAGATCAAAGAAGATTCCGCCTCCAGAACCAAAGGAAGGAGGTTTTATCCAGAAACCTCCAGAAGAATCGCAAAAATGATTAAACTTGAAAATAGGGAATTCTATTATTTTGATTGAAGTTTATTGTTTATAGTTTGGATATATTTTTGGCTATATTCTGTAAATAATCTAATTTTATCCTGAGCAAGAGCCATAGCACCTGGTCTACTATTTACATGCTTTTCTGCAATTTTTTGTTCTTCTAATAATTTTTGTAAATTTTCAGTAGTTTTTGATTCAAGATTAAAAATGAGTTTCTTTAATTCTTCTTCAAGTAAATTTTTTGTATCAGGTATTGCTGGAGGTGAAGAGCCAATAATTTCTTTGGTGGTAATTTCTCCAAAAATTTTTCTATCAAGTTCTGTCAACATGCTCTACTTTCCTTATTAGTTTTATAAATTAAATTTAAAGAGATATTTATTTTCAGCATTTTATTTTGTTATTGCTGAAAAATTTTATTATTTATTATCCTAGGTAATTATCAACTCTGAGATTAGAATTTATAATATAATATAATCAAAATTAAAATAAAATAGAGTGAAGTTAAGTGACTTATTGTGTTGGTAAATGCAAGGATTACAAGGCGCAAAAACCTTCCAGGATAGGAAGATATGCTGCAGGACAAAAGAGATGTAATTATTGTGAAATTTTTGTAGATTATGAAGGAATAACATGTCCATGCTGTAATAGACAATTGCGGTGTCTTCCTAGAAGCAGAAAAGGAAAAGAGAGATATTTAGAACAGATTATTTCCTGATTATACTGGAAAAATAAAGCGCTTATTTATGAGGACATGATACTACTGGTAGTATGACAATACCAGAAGATATTCAAGATTATGTTGAAAAGCAGATAAATTTAATGATTTCACAAACTGAAGCTTATTTGCCATTTATCAAAGTGGCTTTTCCTTATTCAAAAAATTTAGCAGATGCTTGCTATAATTTGATTGTAGGTAGTGCAGTTTCAATTTTTGTAAATCAATATGCTATGAGATTAAAATATCCTACAGCCGAAGATTTCAGTGAATTTGGAAAAATTACTGTAAAATACAGAGATCAGATTGATAAATTTTTCAAATAATTATTTGATTTTGATTTTCTGACCAGCAGTTAGTTTTGGAATTTCTATAGTTAATCTTCCTTCATTGAATTTTGCAGTTGTACTTTTACTGTTTATTTTTCCTGGAAGTGTAATTATTTTTTTAAAATATTCAAATTTAGTTTTTGTTCCCAATTTCTCTTCAGAATAAACTTCCCTTAGTTTTGCTTCAACAGAAATAGTATTTTCATTAAATGTAACTTGAATGTCTTTCTTATTTACAAGAGGAAGATCAAATTCCAGTATCCAATTTGAACCAAATTCTCGGAGACATGATAAAGGAGAAAGAATTTGCTTGTCAACATCATCATTTAAGAATGAATTGATTATTGGTGGAAGGATATTTAATTTGAATTCATTGTTTTTTTTGTTCATTTCATCATCTATAAATTTGAGGAACTCTTCCTTGTGATTTTTCTTGATTTTGTAATTGTAAGGAGCGAATTGTTTCCTCCATCAGATTTCTGTGTTGAATTCTTAGCCATTCAATTTTTTTCTGAATATCAGTTGTGTTTACCTTAACATCTAAAACTTTAGCTAATGTAGTAATGGCAATAATAGATGCTTCTGGATCTGGAAAAAATGGATGACATTCTGCATATAAAATTAAAGCTGGTGTTTTGGATTTTCTAAAAGCTGTTATCATTGCTGCGTCTGTGCCATAAATTGAACCTGCTAAAAATTTTGAAATTCCATTTTTATAAAGAAGCTCTTCTAGTGATTGATGAGTGACTAGTCCAAATATTTTAGGAGATTTTGGATTTCGGTTCATTGATTCCATTCCACTTATTATGATAATTTTTTTAATTTTATTTTGTTTACAATAATCTAAAATAGAATCGGCAAAATCATAAGCAACAAAGGGATCAAAAGGAAGATCTGACAAAATAACAAATAAGTTATTTTTTTTATAAATTCGAATGGGTGGAAGAATTTCTCCGTCTTCAACAAACAGAGTGGGTGGAAGGTCTGGATGATCTATCTCACCAATTTGTTTCATTTCTAAGTAATGAACTAAGTATGAAATAGTAAAAGTTCCAACAAGGCCATTACTTGGAAACCCTACCAACAATACATTTTCTTCAGCTAGATTTTTGCTAATTGACATAATTAGAATACAGGTAATCCCATTTTTCTAATACTAGTTTTTGATCTTTGTTTTGCACGTTTGGACAAATTTCTTAATAATTTTTGGCTCAAATCTTCTAAAACTTCACCAAGGTCAAAACCAACAGACTTGTAAATTAATGGTGAATGATGAGATGTAGAAATCATTATTGTCACATCAAATTTTCCTTCCTTCTTTCCTCCAGTTCTCTGTTTTTTAATAGATACTCTAGCTTCATGAATTTCGGAATAGGTTTGTTGTAATCTCTTTAGAGTTTTTTCAAACTTTGAGGTAATCAAATTGGTATCACGTTGATCTTCAGGCATTCCTACAATGTACAATGGGATTTGAGTTTCAATTTTTGAAGCAAGCAATCCAAGTATATCCTTGAAAGTGATTATACCTTGTAAATTATCCCAAAGATTAACTAAACAACATGTTGTGTCTGTTTTGAGCATTGATTTTAAAATTTGATTCAAGTCATCATTAGGTGAACATTGAGGAATTCTTGTACTTCCAATATTTCCTATTTTTGATTCTAAATTACGAATACGATTTGAACCACTTGACAATCGTCCTAAACTCTCTTTTGGAATTATTACATCAATTAGGTGTGAGGATGTAAGAACCTGTTTGATTTTATCTTTATCAATAACCGGAAGATGGTCAATCTTCTTGTTGGTCATTATTTTTTTAGCACTACTTAATGGTTCATCGGAAGTAATAGTAACAGGATTTTGTGTATAAATCAGATTAGCTTTTATCCATTTATTATCCTTGGAAGAGAGTACTTTGATAATTTGTTTTGCTGTTACAACTCCTATAATTTTATTTTTAGTTACGACAGGAACTTCTCTAGTTCTATAATGAGTCATTATATGAGCAGCTTTACGTATTGAATCAGTTGGGGAAATATAAGGAACAGGAAAGAGAAATGGTTCAACTTTCATAGTTGTAATATTTTTTGCGTTCAATAAAGAAAGTATGTTGGTAGAGAGAGTAGTTTTTCCGTTTAAACAAAATGCATCATATGCATTGTTACGTTGAATTTTATTAATTACAGATGATAGAGTTTCGGTTGGTTCTATGATTGTAGGTTTTGAAATAAGGTCTTTTACTTTGGTAGATTGTACATCTTTGAGATGCTCATGGATTGTATCTGTAATCATCTTGCTTAATTGTAAACTCACCCATTTTTAAATTAAAAGAAAGGTCTAGATTTTCAAATTTGATTTTCATGCGTGAGATTTGAGTTCATATATTTAACCCAAAAGCAAGAATGGATTTGTTGTTGTTAAAAAAGGCAGATCTAAATCAGATAATGATCAAGAAAACCGTTACTATATCTCCCAATACCAGTCTTCTTGATGCTCGTGAAATTTTACTTAGACATAATCTAAAGCGATTAGTAGTAATTGACTCAAAAAATAAGCCGGTTGGAATCATAACTGAAAAAGATATTGCAAAGACAATATATGCTCTAGGTGACAAACCAATCAAATCTGTAAAAGTGTCTGGATTCATGTCAAAACAACTATTTACAGTTAAAAAAACAGCTTCAATTTATGATTGTGCCAAATTGATGAAAAGGCATCGAGTAAGTTCAATAATTGTTTTAGGGAATAATGGAGTTTTAGAAGGATTAATAACAAAAACGGATCTTGCTTCAATTTTTCTGACTCATGCTGTATCTCCAATTAAAGTTTCAAAGATTATGACAAGAAAGGTAATAACTGCTATGCCGGGTGATTCTCTACTTTATGTTGAAAGTTTGCTAATACATAACAGAATTTCAAGGATTGTTGTACAAAGAAATCAAGTTCCGGTAGGAATAATTACTTACAGGGATTTTGTTCCAGCAAAATTACCACATTGGATTGCTCAATATGCAGATCCAAAAGAGGTTGAAAAATATAGAATTAAAAAAGATCTAAGTGAATTTCAAGTAAATCAGATGAGTCATCTGCTTCATTTTAAAGCAGTTGATATTATGGCTCCTAATCCTATTACCGTAAATGCAGATGAAGATGTTGGAGTTGCAGTTTTATTAATGATAAGAAATAGAATAAGTGGATTACCGGTAGTAAAAAATTCAAAGCTTGTGGGAATTATCACAAAAGCAGATATCGTTAAAACAATCGCTGATGCTTAAATTATTTTACAATTAGTATTGAGCAAGGTGAATTATTTGCTAGTTTATTTGAAACACTTCCAAGAAAAAAGCGAGCTGCAGCACCTAAACCTTTGCTTCCAATTATAATTAGATTACATTTTTTATTTTTGGCAATCTTTACTATTTCATTTGAAATGTCTCCTTCTTTCATTATTGTGGTTGCATCAATTCCTGCTAATTTGGCATTTTGTTTTCCTTTGACCAAAATTTTTTCTCCAAATTTTCTTAAAATATTCAAGTATTCTTTTCTATCCAACAAATTCAAGGAAATTGGTTTATCAACAACATAAACCAAAATAAGATTAGATTTGTAATTTTTTGCGATTTCGCATGCCTGAAGGAGTGCTTTTTGAGAGTATTCAGAACCATCTATCGGTACAAGAATATTCATGTACAGGGATTTTTTCATAGTAGAAAATAGAAACTATAGATATTAAACTAAACTCTCTTGTTCCAAATTGAAATTATAGGTAGTATCTAATATTCAAATTAGATTTTAAGTTATTTTTGAATTCTTATAGATAATTAAATGATCTAGGTATTATGCAATTTTCTGAATTAGAATTATGGATTTTATTTATTGTAATCATTTGCATCATGCAGATTTTTGACCTTGGATTTGTCGCTAAAATAAAATCTAAAATAAAAAATGACCCAATAAAATCTAAGACTGTTGAAAGTGTAGGATTATCATTCAGACAATCTTTAGTACGTTTTATAATTTGGATTTCATTTGCAGGGATTTTCGCGATTCTAATTTTTACAAGTCTTGGAATTCATAAAATGCTAGATTTTATCACAGGTTATGTCTTAGAAGAATCTCTTAGTGTAGATAACATGTTGTTGTTTTTACTAGTTTTCACAACACTTGGAATTCCTCACAAATTTCAACAAAAAATTCTCTCCTTAGGAATTTTGAGCGCAATATTCATGAGAATTATGGTTATTTTGATTGGTTCTTCACTTCTTCAAAGTTTTCATTGGATGATCTATGTTTTTGGAGGGATTTTATTGATAGGAGCATTTAGAATGATCCTCAAAAGAAAGGAGGGGGAGATTAATGTTGAAAATAATTTCTATGTTAAGACATTAAAACGAGTCATTCCTATTCAAACCAAAATAAAAGAACCAAAATTTCTTGTCAAAAAAAATGGTGTTCTATATGCTACACCTCTTTTGATTGCTTTGATAATCATAGAAATGACTGACCTAGTTTTTGCGATGGACTCCATACCTGCAGTTTTGGCAATCACATCCGATCCATTTATTGTAATTACTTCAAATGTTTTTGCAATTTCAGGGTTGAGGGCATTATATTTTCTAATAAGTGATATGATTCATAAAATTTATTTTTTAAAAATTGGTTTGATTCTTTTATTATTTTTTATTGGTATAAAGATGATAATTTCTGGATTTTTTGAAATTTCAACTCTTTTTTCATTTATAATAATTGTTTTAGTTTTAGCTTCTGTTATTATTGCTTCATTAATTAAATCATTTATGAAAAAGGACAACTCAAATCTGTAAGTACCACAATAACTAAAACGTAGGCAAGATTACTTTACATATACTAATTATTATTGTTGATAATCTTGATTTAATATTAAATTCTAAAAATAAAATTGAAATACGATGATTATGAATAAAATTAAAAAAATTCTTGTTCCGTTAGATGGATCAAAAAACTCATTGAGAGGTCTTGATGAAGCGATTTATCTTGCTAGACAGTGC
>Ga0210081_1000020_pt1 | contig 38666 bp, 41 predicted proteins | sample White_ThreeSqA_D_FD_185589 | JGI IMG/M metagenome (GOLD analysis project Ga0210081, IMG submission 185589) | Wetland microbial communities from the San Francisco Bay, California, USA, that impact long-term carbon sequestration -... | ecosystem: Environmental > Aquatic > Marine > Wetlands ...
CGCCCCGCCCTTCAACGTGTGCAGGTGGCGTTTGAGTTCGTCCATTGGCTGGGCGGTCCGTTCCTTGACCCAGGTCGCCAGCGCTTTGTCAGCAGCTTCCAGCAGTTCCGCAGACTCTTCGGTAAAGATGGCGGCGATTTCGGCGTCGTAATCCGCCTCGAAATCCTCCTCTTCCGCTACCTCGGCGGGTGCGGTCGGCGCCACCGGCGGTGTCGGTGCCGGTTCCGGCTCGGGCGCCGTTTCACGGTCGTCGCGGGCCGGTGCCTGTACGGCGTTGGTGAGCTTCGTGATGTGCTCTATCAACGCCGTGTAATCGGCGCGATTTCGCTCCGGGTTATTGATGTCCCCGACGATGGTTGCAAGCGCGCGGGCGGCCGCCTTCAGCGCGTCGAGCCCGGAGGCCTGGAAACCGACCTTGTGGTCATAGACGCGACGCACAAAGCGATTCAGCGCCGCGGCGACGGAAACACCGCGCTGCACATTGGCCATGTTCGCGCTGCCGTGCAGTGTGTGGCAGGCACGATGCAGTTTTTCAGTGACGTCGAACGGCGGGCTGTGACCCTCGCAGGCCGCAAGATAATCGGTAATGACCTTGAGGTGCCCGGCGGTCTCTTTCGAAAAAATATCGTACAGCACCGGATCCATTTCCAGCGCGTGTTCTTCTTCGGCGGCTTTTGCTGCGGCCGGGCGGGCCGGCGTCAGGACCGCGGCATTGGGATCGCCTTCTGCAAAGGCATTGGCTCGCGCGATCAACAGGCTGATGTCGGACTGCGGCTCCGCCCCCACTTCCAGCTGCTCGACGAGTTCGGGCACCGCTGCTGCCGCCCGCATGACAAAGTCGACCATCGGCGGCGTGCGCACCAGCGTCCGGTTGATCAGGCGGTTCAACAGGTTCTCGACGGCCCAGCAGTATTCGCCAATGCGCTCCGCGCCGACCATGCGACCGCTGCCCTTGAGCGTGTGGAACGAGCGCCGCACGGTGATCAGCAGCTCCATGTCGTCCGGCGAATCCACCCATGCCGGCAAGTGGCGCTTGATCGAGGCGATCTCTTCCTTGGCTTCTTCTATGAAGAGTTCGAGCAGCTCGGGATCCATGTGCTCCGCGTCGGGAGCGACAACCGGCAACGGCATGACCTCGGTTGCCTGCATCTGCCGGAGGTCGGGCGCGTCCGCGCCTTCCTCGAGCGCTTCCGCCGCGTGTGCTTCCAGTTCTGCGACCGACATGCGCTGCGTGTGTGTCAGCGACGCGGCCTCGGTCGCCGGTTTTTCACGCAGGCGTTGCTCCACGTCGCGTAGTACCGCGAGGCACGCCTCGGCATTGTCGAGCATGTACCAGGGCTCGCTGCGACCGGCCTTTACCGTTTCCATGTAGTACTCGATGCTGACGATGGCATCGGCGAGACGATCGGTCTCCTTCTGCGTCAGTTGCGCGGGCCCGCCGCCGTTGAGCATGGCGGTCACCAGGCTGCCAATCCGATCGACGACTTCCATCGCCCGCGGCTTGTTCAACATCTGCAAACCGGCGCGGATGCCGTGCACCAGTGACGGGACGCTGTCCAGTCCCTGCGACGGCGCCTGTGCCGCAACGCTCTGGCTGATGGTTTCCTTGATGCGCGCAAGATTGATGATGCACTCGCGCATGACAGACTCGGCGACCTTGCGGAATTCCTCGTCGTCTTCGTTCTTCGCCGCCGCACCCGGATCCTTGTCCTGCGGCATCGTCAGCCGCAGCAGCTGCTGGTCGAGTCGGTCTTCCACCCGTAGCAATGTCGATGCGATATCGAGAATGATCTGGTCGTTGGCCACGCCGCCACGCTCGACCACTGATTTCAGCCTGTCGATTTCGCCGTCGATGTCGCCGCGCAACTCGCCGAGCCCGAGAACACCAAGCGTGTCGCTGATTTTTTTCAGCAGTTCGAGCTGCGGCACCAGTTCTGACGACTTGTTGAGCCCGGTGCGAACGAAGATATCCAGCACGTCCTTGACGCGCGCCAGGTCCTCGCGAATCGCCGAGCCGACCGTCTCCATGAGTTTCGCACTGGGCGCCGACAGCGCATCGCGCGCGGCTTCGACCTGCTCGTCGCCGGGCAACAGTTCCGAAAGATTGAATGCCCTGCGGATTTCCCCGATACGCTCGCCGGCACTGGTCGAGCGGGCAACGTAATACAACAGGTTGTTCAACAGGTCATCGACAGGATGATGGTCATACGCTTCGAGACCTTCATCGATCACGTACTTCATCTGCCGGTCGGCCTGCCCGAGCAGGCGCTTCACCGCGATCGAGGTTTCCAGCCCGCCGTTTTGCAGCGACTCGAGTACACCGCCGACGACCCACCACAACTGGTACATATCGTCGCGGGTCGCCGAGTTTTCCAGCGCCGCCGCGACTTTCGCAAGTGCGTCCAGGTGACGGCCGCTGTCGCCACCCTTGATCCAGCCGAGCAAAGCGAGCTGGAACTTCGGTCGCAAGCGCTTCGCGACGATAACCGGGTCTTCTCCACTGCCCGTGCGTCGCGCCGCCTTGTCCTTGGACCGGGTTGGCGACAGGTTCAGCAGTAGCAGCGTGCCTTCCGAAAGCAGGGGTTCACCGCGTGCCGCGCGCAGGTCATTGAGCATCGGCAGCAGCACCAGCGCGATGTCGCGCCCACCGCCAAGCAGCCGCTCGATGTAGACCGGCAACTGCACCATCGAACGGGTCAGCGCGTCGAGTCCGTCTTCACGTCCCTTGCCGGAGCGAATCGGCGCCAGGTACTTGCACGTCAGCTCCATCTCTTCGACCAGCAGTGCCGCACCGTAAGTCTCGCTGATGCGAAGCGCGCCGCCGGCCTGGTGCAACAACTCGCCGGCGCGGGTCAGTGCGGCTGTACCGCCACGCCCGTCGACGCAGTCCTCGAGAGCGAGATGCGCATTCCGGATCGTCTCCATGAGCTCGGCACTGATGATAGACAACGCATTGACGTCGCCCTGCGCGTCAGCGGCGCTGCCCAGCTCATGCATGCCCGTGTTAGCCGTCATGTCGTCGTCCGTGTCCCTTGCGCACTCCCGGCGTCTACCCGGCCTGGCCCGCCTTCACCTGTGGTTTGGCTGGCGCCGGTTTCGCAGCCGGCCTGGCGCCGGTGCGCGTCAGCGCACTCGTCTGCATCATGTCCGCCGGCAGGGCAAACCCTTCGACCGTCTTGCGCAGCTGGGTCGCCAGTTCCGACAGTTTGGAAATCGAAGCCGCGGTCGCAGTCGTTGCCTTGCCGGTCTGGTCGCCGATTTCGCGCAGGCGCGTCGTGCGCCGCGTCACGTCGGCCGCGGACCCGGCCTGCTGGCGGGCTGAACTCGAAATGTTCTGTACAAGGCTCGCAATCTGGTTGGAAACCTGCTCGATTTCGTCGAGCGCCGCGCCCGCATTCTCCGCCAGCAGCGCGCCGCCGACTACGTCAGTGGTACTACGCTCCATCGAGATCACGGCCTCGTTGGTATCTGCCTGGATCGTACGAACCAGCACCTCGATCTGCTTGGTCGCATTGGTCGAGCGCTCGGCCAGGCGCTGTACTTCGTCAGCGACGACGGCGAAACCTCGCCCGGCTTCGCCGGCCATTGACGCCTGGATCGACGCGTTCAATGCAAGAATGTTGGTCTGCTCCGCGATGTCGTTGATCAGTTCGACGATGTTGCCGATTTCCTGCGAGCTTTCACCGAGCCGCTTGATGCGTTTCGACGTGTCCTGGATGGTCTCACGAATCGTGTTCATGCCATCGATCGTGCGCCGTACTGCCTCGCCGCCCTTGTGGGCGACTTCGACCGAGTGGCGGGCGACGTCCGAGGAACGCTCGGCATTGCCCGACACTTCTTCGATGGACGCCGCCATCGATACGATGGACTCGGTCGCGGCGTTGATTTCCCTGGCCTGGTTGTCGGCAGCGCGCGCAAGGTGCGCCGCCGTATTCTCGGTCTGCTTGGTTGCCGCATCCACCATGAGCGCCGTTTCATTCACTGTCGCGACCAGCTTGCGCAGTTCTTCAATCGCAAAATTGAACGAATCCGCAATCGTCCCTGTGATGTCTTCGGTGACCGTGGCCTCGACGGTCAGGTCGCCGTCGGCCAGGCTGCCCATCTCGTCGAGCAGGCGCAGGATGGCCTGCTGGTTGCGTTCGTTCTGCTCGGCATGGTCGCGTGCCGACTGCTCGAACACGGCGCTCTTCGAATGCAGCCACATCAGGACCAGTAACAACAACAAGGCAACGCCGGAAGCCCCGATCGGAATCCAGGGATTCGACAGGAAGCCCGGTACCGCGCTGCCGGCGGTCGAGTCGAACGCCGAGTCCAGCAGCTGATTTGCGCTTGCAACGAGCTCTGCCTGCGTCGCGGCGAGGCCACTAATCTGGGCGGCGCTTGCGCCAAGCAGGTTCGACTGCTCCTCGAGGCTCAGCAGGGCGCCCATTATCGGCACCAGCGCTACCTCCCGGCCAGCATCATCGAGTTGCCGCACGTCCAGTGTGGACGGCTCGCCAGCCAGTGCGTTGGCAACTTCCCGCAGGAAAGCGACATCGCCTGCAATGCTCTCCGCTGCCGCTACCGGCTCGTTCGGCAACGACGATGCCACCTGCTGGATGCGCACGGTCCGCTGCTGGAATTCGAGCATGATGCCGGCAGAGCCAGCGCGATCAAGCAATTCGTCAGTCAACCCGAGGATCGTCGCCGCGTCCTCATCAATTTGCGTTGCCGCCGCCAGCACGGCTTCGACGTCTCCACGCTTCGCCAGTATTGCCGCCGCCCGGGATTCGAGTTGCTGCCAGTCCGACGAACGGCCTGGTGCACCACCGCGACGCATTGACGCGACCTGCTTGATGCTGTTATCCAGTCGCTGGAAAGCCCCGGCGTCGCCGCGTAACGCAGCGGCCCCCTGCGCCGGTATTGCCTGCGACAACGCTGCAAGTTGCGGCGCGTTCGAACCGCCATCGCTGCCTTTGAGGTAGACGAGCGCCGCTGCGATGATCAGGCACAGCGCGATCAACCCGGTGACAATTCTGAATGAAGACGCGTTGTCAATTTTGTTGGCCATAATTCCGGACCTTTATTCCGCAGCAGCCTGCAGAAACATGTTGCTCTCGACCAAGTCGAATAAATTAAATACGGGCCAGGACTCATCGTTTCGCCTGTACACCCCGTCCAGGAAACGATCGCAGCGCACAATCGTCTCCACCGTCTCGTTCGTAAATTCGTGATCCATGAAGCGCCGGAACCCGAGTACCTCGTCGACGACCAGCCCCGCTGGCACTTCGCGATGATTGACCGAGATAACCCGCGTCGTCCGCCGCAGCGTGGTGCGGCCGCTGCCCAGCAGCAACTTGACATCGACCAGTGGCAGCAGGTGGCCACGCAGATTTGCAATTCCCAGCAACCAGCGATTGGCGCCCGGCACACGAGTCATGGCATCGGGCAGCATCAGCACTTCACGGACCTGCTCACGACTGGCCACGAATTGTTCTTCACCGATACGGAATCCCACCCCGACCCACTCGGCGATGTTGGCACCGGCTGCCTGGCCCGCATGCGCGACGCGACTGCGGCGCTCTATCTCCTGGAGTAACGCAAACGGTTGCTCGACGAGAGAGGCAAGATCGGGCGCTTCAATCATTCAGGCAGCCATGACCGATTTGATTTTGCTCACGAGGTCCTTGTCTGCGACCGGCTTGACGAGGTACTCGACGGCGCCCTGCCGCATGCCCCAGATCTTGTCGGTTTCCTGGTCCTTGCTGGTAATCATGATGACCGGTATCGACGAGGTCATCGGGTCTTTCGTCAACCGTCGTGTCGCCTGGAAGCCATTCATGCCGGGCATGACGACATCCATCAGGATGCAATCCGGCCGCGCTGTGCGCGCCTGCCGCAGGCCTTCCTCGCCGCTGTCAGCCACCAGCGTCTCGAAGCCGGCTTTTTCCAGCATGCTCTGGAACAGGTGCAGCTCTGTCGGTGAATCATCGATGATCAAGACAACAGCCATGCAGAGATTCCTCAGTTGATCTGGTTGGAAATGGCGCCAAGCAGTTCGTCCTTGGTGAACGGCTTGGTGAGGTACTGCTCGGAACCGACGATGCGGCCACGAGCCCGATCGAACAGGCCGTCCTTGCTGGACAACATGATGACCGGTGTGTCCCTGAACACCTTGTTGTGCTTGATCAGCGAACAGGTTTCATAGCCATCGAGGCGCGGCATCATGATGTCGACAAAAATCAGGTCCGGCTGGTGATCGGCTATTTTCGACAGCGCGTCGAAACCATCGATCGCCGTGAATACCTGGCAACCTTCCTTGGACAACAAGGTCTCGGCGGTCCGGCGTATCGTTTTGCTGTCATCTACGACAAGAATCTTGAGTCCGCTCAAAGAGCGGGTAGCATTACTGGACACCGAATTTCCCCACGTTGAAAACCGACTTTTACCATATTGACATAAGTCCCGCTACGACGCCTGCCACGAACCGCAAAATCGTCCGAAATCCGATGCTTACGCGAGAATTCGCGGTATAGTTGGCCGCCTCCCGACAATTGCCCGAAAGATACGCGAACGATGGCGACGAAACCTCTCAAGATTGGCATCGTGATGGACCCGATCGGGTCGATCACGCCGAAGAAAGACAGCTCCCTTGCAATGTTGCTCGAAGCCGAGCGACGCAAAGCCGCGATTTACTATTTCGAGCAAAAAGATCTCAGGCTGCTGTCGGGCGAGGCGCTCGGCCATGCAAAACACCTGCACGTCCGGGACGACAACGACGACTGGTACGAATTCGGCGACGCGGAAGAGATCGCACTTGGCAATCTCGATGTGATCCTGATGCGCAAGGACCCGCCGTTCGACATGGAATACGTCTACACGACCTATATTCTCGATCGGGCAGAACTGGCCGGCGCACTCGTTGTCAACGCACCCCAGGCGCTGCGCGACATGAATGAGAAGGCATACACGGCGTGGTTTCCGGACTGCACGCCGCTGACCCTGATCACCCGATCGATGGCCGGCATGAAGGCGTTCCTGGCCGAACATCGCCAGATCGTCGTCAAGCCGCTCGACGGCATGGGCGGCCGTTCGATCTTTGTCGTCCGGCAGGGCGACAACAATGCCAACGTCATTTTCGAGACCCTGACCAACTACGGCAGGGTATTCGCGATGGCCCAGGTCTACATTCCCGAAATTACCGATGGCGACAAGCGCATCCTGCTCATCGACGGCGAGCCCGTGCCCCACGCGCTGGCGCGCGTGCCGACCGGTGACGACAATCGTGGCAACCTGGTGGCGGGCGCCGTCGCCAGGGGACAGGAATTGTCGGCCCGTGACCGCGACATCTGCGCCAGGGTGGGGCCGGTGCTACGGGACGCCGGCGTCCTGTTCGCCGGGATCGATGTCATCGGCGACTACCTGACCGAGGTCAATGTCACGAGCCCGACCGGTATTCGCGAGCTCGATCGGCAGTTTTCGATCAATATCGCCGGACTGATGTTCGACGCCATCGAGAAAAAGCTCGGCTGAGAGCCAGGTCCTTGTTTCCCTGAATAAAATGGCGGAATATTCGCGCGCATATGGCGAATCCTGCCCCGCATACAGACCCTCTGGATGAACTCCGGCTCCTGGCCCCGGTCGTGCCCGACCGCCTGCCGGCGATGCTGTTCCTGGCTGCCCTCGTGCACGGCATCCTGATTATCGGCGTGACCTTCAACGCGCAACTGACGAACCCGTTCGCCGATGCAATTTCGCTCGAAGTGACGATCGTGGCCGATCCCGACCAGCAAATCGATCGGCCCGATGAAGCCGCGTACCTTGCCCAGGCGAGCCAGCAGGGCGGCGGCAACACGACGGACCAGGTGCGCCCGGCGGCACCGCTGCAGAGCGCGATGCCGGTGGACAACCAGGGGCGCGAGGACGGCACCGCGATAGACGATGCGACGGCGCACGAACGTTCGGCGGACGATGTCCTGACTTCGCGGGACGAAAGCGACCGACAGGCCGTGATCGACCCCCGCAGCGAGCCACAGCCGGAAGACAGTATTGCTGTCGCGATGGAAGCCGGCAGAGACGTGACGCTGCCGCTGCCCCAGGAAGAGCAGGCAACATTGCTGATTCATGACGATGAACCGCGGCAGCTCATTATCAGTGCCGATACCCGGGAATCAGTCGTTGCCGCCTATCTCGATAACTGGAAACGCCGCATCGAGGCGGTGGGCGACGCTTACCTGCCGGAACTTGGCGATCTCAAGGGCATCACCGGCAGCCCGACACTGATGGTCAGCATTGCCGCTTCGGGCGACCTCGAAGAAGCCGTTATCCGCAAGAGCAGCGGCTCTCCGGTTCTCGACCTCGCGGCGCTGGATATCCTGCAGCGCGCCTCGCCATTCAATCCATTCCCGGCCGAGATTGCCGCCGAGTACGACACCGTCCGTTTCGAATACAAGTGGTTGTTCGCTGACCAGGCGATCCAGACACCCGGGGACATCGAATAAGCCACCTTGTACCCGGCGCCCGTAGCACCGATACTGTAGCCATGGTTCTCGACGGCTCACTTGCGAATCAACTCCTTGTCGCGATGCCCGGCATGGCGGACCCGAACTTCAGCACGACCGTCACACTCATCTGCGAACACAACGAGGAAGGCGCTCTCGGCATCGTTATCAATCGACCGCTGACCCTGAAGCTTGCCGGGCTCTTCGAACAACTCGCGGTCGATAATCCGACAGCCGCTGCCGCCGACGAGCCGGTGCTTGCCGGCGGCCCGGTCGGCATCGAGCGTGGTTTCGTGCTGCATGGCCCGGAATTCGAGTTCCAGAATACGCTGGCCGTCTCCAGCGAGATCAAACTGACGCTATCACGCGACGTCATCGACGCGATTGCGGCCGGCAGCGGCCCGCAGCGCATCCTGGTTGCGTTGGGCTACGCCGGCTGGCAGGCCGGGCAACTGGAAGACGAGATGCTGGCCAATGCCTGGCTCAGCGTCCCGGCCACCTCCGAACTGGTATTCGACACACCGTTCCAGGAACGCTGGAACTCCGCTGCACGCTCTCTCGGCATCGATATCTCACGGCTTCTGCCGGATGCCGGCCACGCCTGAGTTGGCCCCGACCCGAACCATACTCGCCTTCGACTTCGGGCAGCGCCGTATAGGCGTTGCAGTCGGTCAGGATGTCACCGGATCGGCAAGTCCACTGGGCGTGGTCGCCAATCGCGGCGGCGGCATCGACTACGAGCGAATCGCGGCACTGGTCCGCGAGTGGCGGCCCACCGGGCTCGTCGTTGGCATGCCGCTGCACGCCGATGGCACAGAAAGCGAGATGCAGGTGCCCGTCAGAGAGTTTGTCGGAGAGCTTGCGCGCTACGGCTTGCCCATTGCTACCGTTGACGAGCGCTATACCTCGATCGAGGCCGAACGTGTGCTCAAGAACGCGCGCCAGGCGGGTACGCGGGGCAGGATTTCGAAGGAGATGATCGATGCGGCAGCGGCCGTATTTATCGCTGAAAGATACCTCGCCAGCGAGTAGAATTGCGTCGCCATGAACGCCGCCAACCCCAGCAATACCCTCCCCGACGAAGCCGCCCTGCAACTCGATCGCAACGGTAACCTCCGACACCTCCTGACGCTGAAAGGACTCGACCGCGGCCTGCTGCTCGAGCTGCTTGGGGATGCCGAAAAATACCTGACGAAACCGGGCACCCCGCCGGCACGCAGCCAGTCGCTGGCGGGCCGAACCGTCGCCAACCTGTTTTTCGAACCGAGCACCCGGACACGGGCATCGTTCGACCTGGCCGGCAAGCGGCTCGGGGCCGATGTGCTGAACCTCGACGTCAATACATCGTCCCGCAAGAAAGGCGAGAGCATTCTCGACATGATCTACACGCTCGAAGCCATGCAGGTCGACGTCATGGTCGTGCGTGACGCGAGTGCCGGCGTGCCGGCCTACATCGCTCGCAACGTCGCCGACCACGTATCGATCCTGAATGCCGGCGAGGCCGATGTGTCGCACCCGACGCAGGGGCTGCTCGACCTGCTGACGATGCGCCAGCACAAGGGCGACACGGCCAACCTGGTCGTGGCAATCGTCGGCGACATCCGGCATTCGCGCGTCGCGATGTCGGTGTCGCAGGGTCTCGACACGCTCGGCGTCGGCGAACTCAGGCTGATTTCACCGCCGGTGCTTGCGCCCGATCCCGGTGCAGTGCCCGGTGCACGCATCATGCATTCGTTGCGTGAAGGCCTGCGGGACGCAGATGTCGTCATGGCCCTCCGGATCCAGCGCGAGCGCATTGGCAATCTCGATGGCATCCCCGGTATCGACGAGTATTTCGCCACCTATGGCGTCAGCCGCGAAAGCATGAAGTATGCGAAGCCGGATGCCATCGTCATGCACCCGGGGCCGATGAACCGCGGCATCGAAATCGAGAGCGCCCTCGCCGACGGGCCGAGCTCGGTCATCACGCGGCAGGTCACCAACGGTGTTGCGGTGCGCATGGCCGTTCTGGATCGCGTCGGTCGGTCGATGGCCGCACGTTGATTTCCGCTGCCCAGGAAAAAGCGCAGCAGAATCGCGGCACGATATTCGTCGAGGATGCGGTCGTTCTCACGGTCGAGTCGTATCCCGGCGATCAATTCATCCAGCGCCTGCACGCTCCCAGGTGCGCCGCAGCAGCCGCGCCCGGCAATTTCGTGCACATTACCTGCGACGCATCGCTGCCGATGCGTCGGCCCCTGTCGATCATGCGTGTCGGCGACGACTGGATCGAGATTCTCTACAAGATCGTCGGCCAGGGCCTGAGGTTGCTGTCACAGAAGGCGCCAGGGGATGCGATCAGTGTGCTCGGTCCCATCGGCAAGCCATTCGTCGTGTCGCCTGACCGACCGAACGCGTTACTGATCGGCGGTGGCGTCGGCATCCCCCCGATGGTGTATATCGCCGACTACCTGCGGCAACACGACCACACGTGGAAACCGCTCGCGATCCTGGGTTCGGAGATTCCTTTTCCGTTCGAACTCGTGGCCTCGAAACTGGATACACCATGGCTCGATGGAGCGATCGACAGCGGCATGCCCTTGCTCGAGGAGTGGGGCATTACCAGCCGCCTCGCGACGCTCGCTGGATACAAGGGCTGCTTTGACGGCTACGTAACCGAGCTTGCAGAGGCCTGGCTGAAATCATTGTCGCGCGATGAACTCGCGAAAACCGCGGTATACGCCTGTGGCCCGACGCCAATGCTGAAGGCCGTGGCCGAACTCGCGGCGCGTTACGAACTCCCTTGCCAGGTCTCGCTGGAGGAGTTCATGGCCTGTGCCGTCGGCGGCTGCGCCGGTTGCGCCGTCAGGATAGAGACACCCGAAGGTCCGGCGATGAGGCGCGTCTGTGTAGACGGCCCGGTGTTCGATGCGGCGAGCGTGGCCTGGGACAGCTAATTGCCGCGCCAACGTCGCCGCAGTCAATCGGGCGGGATTTCCAGAAACAGCAATGACCGCTTGAAATCTATCGTCACGATGAAATGCTTGAGAACACCGTAACCGAGAATTCCCGCTGACGGGTCTTTCCGAATGCGGCTGGAGCTCCGGGAGTCATCCTGTCCGATATTTGCATTCTGGCCTTCACCGGGCACGGTCACCGTCACGTTCTCGAGAACAAACGGGCCGATTTCTACAGTTGGCAGCGTAAAGCGCTCGACGCTGGCGACCGATGTGACGCCCGCCGAATACCCTGCATCACTTGCGTACTTGTCGAGCCAGCCAAAGCGCTCTGCATCGAACCGTCGCAGCAACAGCCCGCCGTTGCTACCTGTATCCAGCGTAATCCACGGGTCGTATTCGCCGTTGAGGTTCAACTGGACGATCGGGTGCGCCGATCCCTTGGCGCGCTTCATTCTTACGTTCGCGACCTGTTTCAGGTCCAAAGACTCATGATCGATGAGACGCAAGTTGCCGCGCGGATAGTCGATCTGGATGATGAAGTTCTCGAAGAACGGCAGGCCAACCACCAGTTCATAGCCGCCAATCCGTGCAGGCATGAGTTGATCGAGCCGGAACTCCGAGCCGAACATCTCAACCTGGATGTTGTTGATGAGATTGACACGCCGACTGCCATAAGCGCCGTGCACAACGATCTGTTTGCCTTCCCCGTACTCGCCTTCGTGCCGCTTCAGGAATGCTTCCGAAATGGCGTTGCCCGACGCCCCGCTATCGAGAATGGCCTCGCCGGACTCTCCGTTGACAATTACTGGGATGACGATATGGCCGCCGGAGTTATGAAAGGGAATCCACGAAGAAACGCCGGCCAGTGCGATACCTGACCAGAAGAAGCACAGTACCGCCGGAATTCCTCTCACCGATATCCCCCGATTCGTGCCACTGGTGCGTAAATTCGCCCATATGCGGCATTGCCATGACTCCTTTTTAGTTCAGAAGTCGGCCGGAATCAAACCTGGGGACACGGCGTCAGCCGCCGAAATTGACCTTTGCTTCGAGGTTGGCGCGCGAATCCGCGTGAGACATCGCCTCTTCCATCGTGATCGTGCCATCCTTGTAAAGCTGCAGCAGCGCATCGTCGAAGTTGCGCATGCCCGCCTCGCCACTGTCCTTGTGGGCTTCCTTGACGGCGGAAATATCGCCTTTCAGGATCAGGTCCTTGATGTGCGGCGTATTCAGCAACAATTCGACCGCCGCCACGCGCTTGCCATTGCGGGCACGCACCAGGCGCTGCGACAGGATTGCACGCAGGTAGTGTGCGAGATCCATGAAGACCTGGGCATGCTGCTCCTGCGGGAACAGGTTGATGATGCGATCGAGCGTTTCCGCAGCATTGTTCGAGTGTACGGTCGCCAGCACCAGGTGGCCGGTGCCAGCCATGTCCAGTGCCGCGCGCATCGACTCGAGGTCACGAATCTCGCCAATCTGGATCACGTCGGGCGCGGCGCGCACCGCACTTTTCAGCGCGCGCGCATAAGACATCGTGTCGAGACCGACTTCACGCTGGTTGACGATCGATTGCTTGTTGGGGTGCAGGAACTCGATCGGATCCTCGATCGTGATGATATGTGACGAACTTTTCTCGTTACGGTGATTGACCATCGCAGCCAGCGTCGTCGACTTGCCGGCACCGGTCGCACCGACCATCAGGATCAGGCCGCGGCGCAGCATGACGAGCTCCTTCAGCTGCTCGGGCATCCCGAGTTCGTCGAGCGTCGGCAATTCCGACGTAATGTAGCGCAGTACCATCGCCACGTTGCCGCGCTGGTGAAAGACGTTGACGCGGAAGCGCCCCAGGCCCTGTTCGGACAGTGCGAAATCGATTTCCAGTTCGCGGTTGAACTGCTCCATCTGGTCCTCGGTCATCAACTCCAGGGCCGCCTGCCTGACCATCTTCGGCGTCATCTCGAGCTTGTTGACCGGCATGATCTTGCCTTCGATCTTGATCTTGGCCGGCGTGAATGGTGCGAAGAAAAGGTCCGATGCCTTTTTCTCGACCATCAATTTGAATAGCGGTTTGACATTCATTCGTCAGTCGTCCCTGCGCGCTCAGAAGGTCCTGGCGGTGTCATCTTCCATGATGCGGAGACTCTCCGATTGCCTGTCGGCGATCGACGAGTCGCGTTTACTTTCGAGCTTGACACGCAGGCGCAGCTCGTTCTTCGAGTCGGCGTTGCGCATGGCTTCTTCATAGGAAATCGCGGCGCTCTCGTACAGGTCGAACAGTGCCTGGTCGAAGGTCTGCATGCCGAGACGCGTGGACTTGGCCATGATTTCCTTGATCTGCCCGACTTCGCCTTTGAAGATGAGGTCCTGAACCAGCGGCGTATTGAGCATGATTTCCATGGCCGCCACGCGACCGATGCCGCCCTCGCGAGGAACCAGTCTCTGCGAGATAAATGCCTTGGTATTCAGCGAGAGGTCCATCAGCAATTGCTGGCGACGCTCTTCCGGGAAAAAGTTGATGATGCGATCGAGTGCCTGGTTCGCACTGTTGGCATGCAGCGTCGCCAGGCACAGGTGGCCCGTTTCGGCAAACTGGATACCGTATTCCATCGTCTCCTTGTCGCGAATCTCACCGATCAGGATGACGTCCGGCGCCTGGCGCAACGTATTCTTCAGAGCCGCGTGCCAGGTTTCCGTGTCGACACCGACCTCGCGCTGCGTGATCACGCAACCTTTATGCGGATGCACGTACTCCACCGGATCCTCGATCGAAACGATATGGCCACGCGAATTCTCATTGCGGTGGCCTATCATCGCCGCCAGCGTGGTCGATTTACCCGAGCCCGTGCCACCTACGACGATGCACAGGCCGCGCTTGTTCATGACGACGTCTTTGAGGATCGGCGGTAGTTCGAGATCCTCCAGCGTCGGAATCTCGGTGGTTATCGTGCGCAGCACCGCACCCACCATGCCTTGCTGGATAAACGCACTGACGCGGAAACGACCGATACCCTGCGGCGCGATGGCAAAATTGGCCTCCTTGGTCGCGTCGAATTCCTTGATCTGCTTGTCGTTCATGATGGAGCGCACCATCATTGCGGCCTGGTCCGGAGACAACGGTGTGTCCGTCGCCTTGTGGATCGTGCCGTCGACCTTGATGGCAGGCGGAAAGCCGGCCGTCAGGAACAGGTCCGAGCCGTCGCGTTCCACCATCTTGCGCAACAGGTTCTGAGTCAGTCGTACCGCTTGTTCGCGTTCCATGTTTCCTTCTCTCCCAGCCGGTCTCCCGCCCTTGCGGAGGACCCTAGAAATTCTCTTTGTTAACTGCCCGGAAGCGCGCCTCTTCCTTGTTGATCAGGCCCTTGCGCATCAGCTCGGCGAGGTTCTGGTCGAGCGTCTGCATGCCTGAGCCGTGCCCGGTCTGGATGGCAGAGTACATCTGCGCAATCTTGCCTTCGCGGATCAGGTTGCGGATAGCCGGCGTGCCGATCATGATTTCATGTGCGGCGATGCGACCGCCACCGACTTTCTTCAGCAATGTCTGTGAAATGACTGCGCGCAGTGATTCGGACAGCATCGCCCGGACCATTTCCTTTTCCGCGGCCGGGAATACGTCGACGATACGGTCGATCGTCTTCGCCGCCGAACTCGTGTGCAGCGTGCCGAATACGAGGTGACCGGTTTCGGCCGCCGTCAGTGCCAGGCGGATCGTCTCGAGGTCGCGAAGCTCGCCGACCAGGATCACGTCCGGGTCCTCGCGCAACGCCGAGCGCAGCGCCTCGTTGAAGCCGAGCGTATCGCGATGTACCTCGCGCTGGTTGACCAGCGACTTCTTGGATTCATGTACGAATTCGATCGGGTCTTCGATGGTCAGGATGTGATCCGGCTTGTTCTCGTTGACGTAATCGACCATGGCCGCCAGCGTCGTCGACTTGCCGGAGCCGGTCGGCCCGGTCACCAGCACGATGCCGCGCGGATGCATGGACACATCCTTGAAGATTGGCGGTGCGCCGAGGTCATCCAGCGTCAGGATCTCGGAGGGAATGGTACGGAACACGGCCGCCGAACCACGGTTCTGGTTGTAGGCGTTGACGCGAAACCGGGCAAGCTTCGGAATCTCGAACGAAAAGTCCGTCTCCAGGAACTCCTCGTAGTCCTTGCGCTGCTTGTCATTCATGATGTCGTACACCATGCTATTGACGTCTTTGTGGGTCAGCGCCGGCATGTTGATACGCTTGATGTCGCCGTCGACACGAATCATCGGCGGCACCCCACCGGACAGGTGCAGGTCGGATGCGTTGTTCTTTACCGTGAACGACAACAGTTGGGCAACGTCGACGGCCATATTTCTCCCTCATTTCATGCGGCCGGACTTACCATAACCCGGACCAATATTGAGCCTAGTATAGCGAAGCAAACGGACCAAAACGTGATAAGAGTCACGGAAAACTTAAAGCTGATCAGAGATTTGCTGAAAGAGTCGGCAATCGACGCGGGCCGTGACCCGGACAGCGTCCGCCTGCTCGCGGTCAGCAAAAAACAGCCCGTTGAGAAGATTCTCGAAGCGGTTGCCGCGGGGCAACGCGATTTCGGCGAAAACTTCGTCCAGGAGGGGGTCGAGAAGATCGAAGCACTGGCCGGCAAAGACCTCACCTGGCACTTCATCGGCCACCTGCAAAGCAATAAAACACGGATCGTCGCCGAATACTTTGACTGGGTGCACACAATCGACCGGCAGAAGATAGCGACACGGCTCAGCGAGCAGCGGCCTGCCGGGCGGCCACCACTGAACGTCTGCCTGCAGGTCAATATCGACGACGAAGCGGCAAAATCCGGGCTGCGTGTTGACCAGGTGCCCGCGCTTGCTGCAGCCTGCCGGGAACTGCCGGGAATCCGCTTGCGGGGGCTGATGTGCCTGCCCGCGATTCGCGAGGGCTTCGAGGCACAACGCGAGCCCTTCAGAAAGCTCAGCAACCTTGCCGATTCGTTACGCGCCGGCGGGCTGCCGCTGGATACGCTTTCGATGGGCATGAGCGGCGATTTCCGCGCCGCGATTTTCGAGGGCGCGACACTCGTACGGATCGGCACCGCCGTGTTCGGCGAGCGGCACTAGAACGAACCAGGGGACCGGTATGGACTATGGAAAAGTAGCATTTATCGGCGGCGGCAACATGGCGCGGGCGCTGGCCGGTGGCATGCTCGCGGCGGGCTACGAGCCAGCACACATCCTGATCTCCGACCCGCTCGCGGAAACGCGTGAGCGCCTGCGGGAAGAATTCCCCGGCACCGTGCTCTGCGATTCGAACGCCGAGGTGGTCAGGGACGCGGAATGCGTGGTTCTGGCGGTGAAGCCGCAGATCCTCGCCGACGTCTGCAAGCCGCTCGCACCCCTCGTGCAACGCACACGGCCATTGGTCATTTCGGTCGCAGCAGGTGTGCGCAGCGGCGACATTCAGCACTGGCTTGGCGGCGACCTCGCCGTGGTTCGCGTAATGCCAAACCAACCGGCGCTGCTTCGCCTTGGCATCTCAGGCCTGTTTGCCAACGAGAATGCGAGTGCCACGCAAGTCAGGGCGGCACGCAATATCGTCTCGACGACGGGCCCGGTCGTGCCGGTCGCAAGCGAAGCCGATATCGATACCGTGACCGCCGTTTCCGGCACGGGCCCGGCATACTTCTACCTGCTCGTCGACATGCTGGTGAAAGTCGCCGAGGAGCTCGGCCTCGACCACGACGCGGCGCTGGCGCTGGTTCTCGAGACGGCCCGCGGCGCCGGTGAAATGGCCGAACAGTCGGGCGAGACGATGGATACGCTGATCCAGCGTGTGCGCTCCCCGGGAGGAACGACCGCGGCGGCCTTCGACTACCTCGACGCCACGAACTTCCGTGATATCTTCAGGAACGCGGTTATCGCGGCACGCGATCGTGCGGTCTATCTCGCCGACCAGGCCCATGCGGCAGGTCAGGACTAGCAGCCTGCTAACCAGGTTTCAGGAGGCTCATTCAAATGCTCGGAACTTCTTCTTCAACAGGCTGCTGAACATGCCCTCCACCGTTACATCTGCCGTCGTCTTTATTGTCAATTCCCTGGCCCAGCTCTACCTGCTGGTGTTGTTGCTGCGGCTGCTGCTGCCCTGGCTCGGCGCCGATTTCCGCAATCCGATCGTGCAGGCGATTCTCAAGCTCACCTCACCTGTGGTCGTTCCGCTGCGGCGCATCATTCCCCCCGTCGGTCGCCTCGATACCGCGACCGTGCTGGTTGCGATCATCGTCCAGTATCTGACGATCGTCGTGTTGCTGATGATCACCGGCACGATTGGTCAAGCCGGTTTTGTGCCGATTGCCATCACAACGGTCGTCGACCTGGTCATCCTGGTGCTGAACCTGTTCGTTTTCGCGATCCTGATCCGGGTCGTGCTGAGTTGGATCTCGCCGGGGGGCTACAACCCGGCGGTGGCCATTATCAATACGCTGACCGACCCGGTCTTGCGTCCGTTCAGGCGCATCATCCCTACCCTGGGTGGGCTGGATCTGTCGCCGCTGTTCGCCATGATCCTGCTGACAGCGTTGCGGATCATCATTACCGGGTTCAAGTTATTACCCTTCTGACCGAATTGCTGGGCGACAGCGCGAAGCCGCGAGGCGATGACCTCGTGGTTGCAATTCGCGTCATTCCTCGCGCCAGGCACAACGCAATCGTCGGCGTCGTCGATGGCACGCTGCGAGTACGTACGACGGCACCACCGGCAGATGGCAAGGCCAACAAGGCCGTCATCAGTCTCATCGCGAAGCACCTCGGGCTGGCGCCGTCGCGGATCGAGGTGCTGCGCGGGCACACGCAGCGCAACAAACAGCTGCTGATAAGGGGGCCGATCGCCCGCGCCGCCAGTGAGAATAGTTCGCGACAAGCGACGAATGGGCTATAGTGGCAGGAAAACAGGGGGACAAGTTTCATGACTATGACCAGGACTCTGATCTCTTTATTTGCGCTGGGCCTGCTCGCGGCCTGCGGTGGGCCGGGGGAGTCGGCCAAGGTACCTGTCGCTGAACCCGCCGGCGCTTCGTCTACCGATATCGGCGATCACATTGTGCACTTCAGCGCACAATCCACGGATCAACTGACGCCCGAGGTTGCACGCGCCTACAATTTTGTACGCAGCAAGAACCAGGCGATGCTGAATGTGTCCGTCATCAGCAAGGCAGACAACCGTCCCGTCGCGGCGACCGTCACCGTGGAAACAGTCAACCTGACAGGCCAGATGAAGAACGTCACGATGCGGGAAATTCGTGAACAGGGAGACTCGACGGGCATCTACTACATCGGCCAGACGCCTATCGCAAATCGGGAAACACTGATTTTCGATATCAGCGTGACACCCGAGGGCAAGACCCGGCCGGAAAAGATCAGATTCAAGCGCCAGTTCTACACCGACTAGGAAAATTCGAAGATTGACCAAGCGGGCGCTACGGCGCCCGTTTTTCTGTCAAGGGCAAATTCTCAAAAAAACTCGAAAAAAACAGGCTTTTTTGCCTTACGCAGTCGAAATACATGTGGTATCGTCGCGCTGCTTTCAAGACGGGCTGACGCCCGTTTTCACAACGGGCCGACGCCCGTTTTTCTTTTTTTTGTAGGAGTCAGTTTTTCATGGCAGCAAATACACCAAAGCCACCCACCAAGTCGGAAATCTACGCAAAGATCGTTGACGACACCGGTCTCACCCGCAAAGACGTGGCGGCAGTTTTCGAATCGCTTAACGCCCAGATCAAGAAGAACCTCGGCGGCCGTGGCGCCTCGGGCATGTTCACCGTTCCCGGCTTGCTGAAAATGCGCGTCGTAAAGAAACCGGCTCGCAAGGCTCGCAAGGGCACGAACCCGTTCACGGGCGAAGAGATGATGTTCAAGGCGAAGCCTGCAACGAAAGTTGTCAAGGTATCTGCACTGAAGGGCCTGAAAGACATGGTCTGAGCGTTCGGTACCCGTACCGAACGTCTTCAAGAAGAGCCGGGGCACGCCCCGGCTTTTTTTGTTTGCGGGCCGGCCACCCGGCTCCAAGAATCAGGTAGCTGACTCCGGTCTGCCTGCTCCGTTCACAAAGTCGGTGACGGCGTTGCGCAGTTCGACGAGCCGGCCGTGAAAGAAATGCTCGGCGTCCGTCATGATCAGCAACTCCGGACCTGGCTCCAGGCCATTGACCCAGTCGATGGTCTCGTGCACATCCACAAGTTCGTCGACATCGCCTTGCACGATCAGCCACGGGCATTGCGGCTGCGTCTCGAGACCCTGGGCGAAACGCGCGACCGCTGGCGCGACACTGACCAGGCCGTCGACCGGGCGTACCACGGCCGCCCGAATTGCGATCGCAGCTCCGAACGAAAATCCTGCCAGCCAGAGCGGCAAGTCCGGATATTTTTCATGCATCCAGTCAAGCGCTGCCAGTGCATCGTCGAGTTCCCCGACACCATGGTCATATTCGCCGTCGCTGCCTTCGGTGCCGCGGAAGTTGAAACGCAGCGCCGCGAACCCGAGGTGCACGAATGCGCGCGCCAGGCTATGCGCCACCTTGTTATGCATCGTCCCGCCATGCTGTGGATGCGGATGACAGACGATCGCCGCACCGCGCGGTTCGCCGTCCGGCGGCAACTCGAGCAGGGACTCGAGACGCCCTGCCGGTCCATCGATGAACATTCTTTCCAAAATCGGTGCTTTCGCCATTATCAGATCCGGGACTGATTGACTCACAGGTGGCCAGGTGCGAAGTTATTGCTGTAAAATTATAACCTTACGAAACAGTGGCCGCAGATATCCAATCCTGCACAAGACAACGGGTGCCGTCATGAGTTCCAGTATGGACCTGGAAGCGCGCTATTGCGCTCACAATTACCATCCCCTGCCCGTTGTCCTGACACGCGGCGAAGGTGTTTTCGTCTGGGACGAATCCGGCAAGAAATACCTCGACATGATGAGCGCCTACTCGGCCGTCAGCCACGGCCACGCGCATCCACGCCTGGTAAAGCTCGTGCAGCAACAAGTCGCACGCCTGAACGTCGTATCACGCGCGTTCTATTCGGACACGCTCGGCCCGTTCCTCGCGCGCGCCTGTGAACTGACCGGCCAGGACATGGCGCTGCCGATGAACACCGGCGCCGAAGCGGTCGAGACCGCCATCAAGGCTGCGCGCAAGTGGGCTTACACGGTCAAAGGCGTAGCCAGCGACAAGGCGGAGATCATTTCCTGCAAAGGCAACTTCCATGGTCGCACGATGGCGGCCGTCGCCATGTCCGACGAGCCGCAGTACCGCTTCGGGTTCGGTCCGTTCCCGGAAGGCTTCGTCAATGTCGAGTACGGCGACATCGGCGCGCTGGAAGCAGCAATCAATGCCAACACGGCGGCGTTTATCGTCGAGCCCATCCAGGGGGAAGGCGGCATCATTATCCCGCCGGCCGGGTACCTGGGCGAGGCCGCGCGGATCTGCCGCGAGAACAACGTTCTACTGATCGCCGACGAAATCCAGACCGGGCTCGGACGTACCGGGAAGTTGCTCGCCTGCGATCACGAGGGCGTCAAACCCGACGGCCTGATTCTCGGCAAGGCACTCGGTGGCGGCATCCTGCCCGTTTCGATGTTCCTGGCGCGGCGCGAGGTGATGGACGTCTTCACGCCCGGGGATCACGGCAGCACGTTCGGCGGTAACCCGCTGGCGGCGGCAGTCGGCCTGGAAGCGTTGAATATCCTGGTCGAAGACAGGCTCGCGGAAAACAGTGCGGCGATGGGCGACCACCTGCTCGGCGAACTCCGGAAGATAGACAGCCCGATGATCTCTGATATTCGTGGCCGGGGCCTGTTCGTCGGTATCCAGATCGATCCCACCCTGGCGAGCGCTCGCAGTGTCTGTGAGGCGCTCAAGGAGCGCGGACTGCTGAGCAAGGAAACACACCAGACCGTCGTGCGCCTTGCACCTCCCCTGGTTATCGGCAAGCGTGAGATTGACTGGTCCCTGCAGCAGATTCGCGAAGTTCTCGCCGCAATGGACAAGGTCAGGCTCGCCTCATGACAACATGACAAACGGATACGCCGCATGCCCGAAATTACCGTAACGCACATCGTCATCGTCGTCATTGCGATCGTTATCGGGATCGTGATCGGCTGGTCGATGCGCGGCAATCGCGGTCGGCAGGAAAAAGCGGCAATCAACGCCGGCTGGCAGAATCAACTCGATGCCCAGCAGCAGGAACATCAACGCCTGGTGGACCAGAACAAGGGACTGATGGAGCAGATCAGCCAGTACCAGGCATCGAACCGGGATGCAAAAAACCGTGCGAAGGAGTTGTCGTCCGCGGTGCAGGAAGCATTTGCCCGGCGCGACGAACTGCAACGTGAAATCAAGGATATCCGCAGCAACCTCGAAGCAACGCTCTCCGAACGAGACCAGTTGCAGTCCGACCTTGCGGCAAAATCGAACCTCGACAGTGCGGTGGGAAGCAAGGACGAGAAGATCCGGAAACTCAGTCGCGAACTCGAGAACTGGCAGAATCGCCTGCCTCCGTTGATCGAGCGCTTCCGGGCGCGCAACGAAGAGGCCACACAGCTGGAGGCCGATCTCGCGGCCGCGCGTGAGCGTATCGAGGAACTGGAGGCACTGCTGCGGCAGAGCCTGGAGGCCAACGAAACTCGCATCGAACCGGTACGCGATCCTGGCGCGCTGACCGATGGCCGCGACGCGTCCAACGATCCGGAGGACGACGACGATTTTGATGACGTCGACGAAGCAGACGCAAGCGGTGGTGACGGCGCGGTCAATGACGAAGTCATCGACGAAGATGAGGACGAGGACGAGGAGATGCTCGCGGCCAATGACGCACCTGGCCTGCGCAGCCTGCGTGACGACCTCAAGGAGATCAAGGGCGTCGGGCCCGCGATAGAAAAGACGCTGAACGAAATGGGCATCTTCCGCTACCAGCAGATTGCGGACATGAGCGAGTACGACATCGATCGCATCGCCAGGCGCTTGCGCGGTTTTCGCAGTCGCATTTACCGTGAGGACTGGATCGGCCAGGCGCGCCAGTTGCTGGATCTCGCCGCGCAGGCCTGAGCTTGCCGCGTACCCGTCGACACGCGCTTGCCGGTTTGTTGCTGCTGGCCGGCATTGCGCTCACGTCACAGCTCTCTCCTGGCCTTGGCAGCGATAGTCGGCCGGTGGCCGGTCCCTCGGCATACGAACCGCGATTCGAGATCAACTGGTTCCAGGGCGCGCTGGCGCTCGACGGCCACACGCTGTCAACCGACCATGAGGCGCTGCTGACCCTCTCAGCGCGGCTCACCTTTCCGGATCGGCCGGTACACACCGCATTTCGCCCGCTCGGCGTCGCGCCCGGCTACTGGCAGGACGTTACGGTCCAACTCGTCGAATTGCTCGGCAATACACTTTCCGCCGCCGCGACTGTGACCGGCAGGCAGGTCAGCGTCAGGGGCATTGTGACCGATACGAGCCTGGGAGAGCGTCTCGCATCCCTGCAGAGCCTCTTGCCCGACGATGTAGCCCTCGATACCGACGTAATCGTCGTCAGCGACTCGATACCCTTGCCGGAGCGCTGCGAACGTATCGCCGCAATGCAGGAATTCGGGCCGATCAGTTTTCAGGAATCCAGCACCGTGTTTCGCTCATCTGCCTACGCGGTACTCGACCGGATCATTGCACTGGCAGACGCTTGCCGCTCTGCAACCGTTGAGATTACCGGGCACTCGGACTCGACCGGTGATGCGGTATTCAACCAGCAGCTGAGCGTGGCCCGCGCGCAGGCGGTCGCGGATTTCGTGGCCGACCGCGGCATCGCGCCCGTGAGGCTGGTGGCACGAGGCGCCGGTGCGGCGAATCCGATCGCGGACAACAGCACGCGCTATGGGCGCAGTCTGAATCGCCGCATCGACATCGACTTCACTGTCGCCGCCAATGGGACCGCGCGCGAAGACCGTTAGGGCGTGGATTCAGCCTGGCCGAGAAGGTTGACCAGCTCGATTTCGAACAGCAACGTGGCGTTCGGCGGCACCGGCGGTTTACCCCGCGCACCGTAGCCTAGTTCAGGCGGAATCTTCAGTTCGCGCGTCTCGCCGAGACTCATGCAGATCACGCCCAGGTCCCAGCCCTGTATGACCTGGCCGGCACCCAACTGGAACTGGAAGGGGTTGACTCCGCCGGACGTCCAGATCTCCGTGCCTCGCCCGCCCTCGGCATTTTCATCGTACAACCAGAGCGTCGTATGCACGTCGGCGTAGTCACCGGCGACGGCAACGCGGCCGTAACCCTTGCGGGTAATCGTCGCTTCGAGACCCGGCGCGATCTCGATAATGCCAGCCTCATTCGGTGCCGGGCATTGCACCGTGGCAACGGAAGCTGCCTCCTCCTCCGGGGCGGCATCGTCAGCAGACTTGCCGCAGCCGATGAGGGCTGTTGCCAGGCAGAAGCCGAGCAGCAGATGACGATATTGCATTATCAGGCGTCCTTGAAATCCAGAGAGGCGGAATTGACGCAGTATCGCAGACCAGTCGGCTGGGGACCATCCTCGAACACATGCCCCAGGTGGGCGCCGCAATTGCTGCAAACCACTTCGATACGCACCATCCCGTGGGACTCGTCGCGGTTGGTGCGCACTGCATCGCCGGCTAGCGGCAGCCAGAAACTCGGCCACCCGGAACCCGAGTCGTACTTGTTCTCAGAACTGAACAGCGGTGCATCGCAGCAGACGCAGTGGTAAGTGCCATCCGCCTTGTGGTCGACGTACCTGCCGGTGAAGGCGCGCTCGGTGCCGGCGTTCTGGGTCACGTGAAATTGTTCGTCGCTGAGCTTCTTCTTCAGCGTTTCTTTGTCCATGTCAGTCATCGGCGTCTCCAGCTTGCATGTCGAGTAGCAGCTTGTTCATGCGCTTGACGTATTCGGCCGGGTTATCGAGATGCGACCCTTCGGCAAGCAGCGCATGATCGAGCACTATATGGGACAACTCTTCGAAACGGGTGTTGTCCGTCTCCGCGGACAGGCGTACCAGCAGTGGATGCTCGACATTCACTTCGAGAATCGGTTTCGCCGGGGGCAGGGACTGGCCGCTCGCCTCAAGCATACGCCTCAACTGCGGATTGAGATCGTCGTCCGCCGCCACCACGCACGCGGGAGAGTCCACCAACCGGGTGCTGACGTTGACGGCTTCGACGCGGTCGCGCAGCACTTTCTTGATTTTCTTCAGGAGCGACTTGTGCTCCTTGTTCATGGCTTCCCGACTGATGGAACCGTCCCCGTCGGGTAAATCGAGCTCCGCGCGCCCGACATCGACGAACGTCTTGCCCTCGTATTCGGAAATGCTGTCCATGACCCACGGGTCGATGCGATCGGTCAGCAACAACACCTCGAGGCCACGGGAACGAAGTTGCTCGAGATGCGGGCTGCGAATCGCGGTCATGTAATTGTCCGCAACAAGATAGTAGATCTTGTCCTGCCTGTCAGTCATCCGGCCGAGGTAATCGTCGAGAGACTGGTCCTGTGACGGCGAGTCATTGTGCGTCGTCGCGAACCGCAGCAGCTTGAGGAGGTCGTCACGGTTTGCCGTGTCCTCGATCACACCTTCCTTCAACACCTGTCCGAATTCGTCCCAGAATTTCTGGTAGTCGTCTTTGCCGGCCAGTTTCTTCAGCATTGACAGCACCCGGCGCGTTAGCGCAGCTCGCATCGATGCGAGTTCGGGGTTCTTCTGCAGCAGTTCACGCGACACGTTCAACGGCAGGTCGGACGAGTCCACGACGCCCTTGACGAAGCGCAGGTACAACGGCAGGAACTGCTCCGCGTCATCCATGATGAATACGCGCTGCACATACAGCTTCAGGCCGCGTGGCGTATCGCGATTCCACAGATCGAACGGCGCGGCCGCCGGTATGTACAGGAGGCTCGTGTATTCGCGCTTGCCCTCGACGCGGTTGTGGCTCCAGCACAGGGGTTCTGCGAAATCGTGGGACAGGTACTTGTAGAACTCTTTGTACTCTTCATCGGTAACCTCAGTCCGCGGCAGCGTCCACAAGGCTGTCGCGGAGTTGACTACCTTTGTCTCATCGTTGCCCACGATGCGCAGCGAGACCGGGAAACCGATGTGATCGGAGTATTTCCGGATCAGTGCCTCGATGCGCAGGGGCTCTGCGAACTCGGCTTCGTCTTTCTTCAGGTGCAGAGTCACCCGGGTACCGCGCTCACTTCGTTCACAACTGTCTACCAGGAACTCGCCCTGCCCGTCCGATTCCCAGAGCACTGCCTGATCGGACCCTGCACGCAATGTCTCGACCGTGACCTTGTCGGCCACGATAAAAGCGGAATAGAAGCCGACGCCGAACTGGCCGATCAATTGTGCGTCGTGCCGGGCATCCCCGGTCATTTGCTCGAGGAACTCCGCCGTACCGGAACGCGCGATCGTGCCCAGGTTGTCGACGAGTTCGGCGCGCGACATGCCGATGCCGTTATCGGTGACGGACAGCTGTCGCTTGTCCTTGTCGATTTCTATTTCGATCGCGAGATCCGCTTCGTCGCCGAGCAATGCCGGGTTTGCGAGGGCCTCGAAACGGAGCTTGTCCGCCGCGTCGGATGCGTTGGAAATAAGCTCGCGCAGAAAGATTTCCTTGTTGCTGTACAGGGAATGGATCATCAGCTTGAGCAGCTGACGTACCTCTGTCTGGAAGCCCAGTGTCTCCCGCTCTATCGTCTCCGCCACGTTTTTGTTCTCCCAACCAAAGCGGGACAGGTTGGGGTCGCGGGCTGTGATTTCAACCCCGCGAGCATGCGCCCGGCGTTAATTGGTGTGTTGCGGGATCAGGCGAGGGTCGGCGGCGGTACCTTGGGCGCCGTGACCGAGCGGTACAGCAGCGTAACGAACAGCACGGTCGACGTTGCCAGTGCAATAGGTGGATGGGCAAAGGCCAGCCACATGCCGGCACCTGCAGCGGTCAGCAGCAGCAGGACAGAGATCAGGAACAGCGCCAGTCGTCGCAGGCGCTCCACGATGAGACCGAACGCGCCGACCAGGTCGTCGATGTCATCCAGGTATTGCAGTATGAATTCCACGACGGGCTACCGAACGATCGTCAGCAGGGGGCTGGCGCTTTCCGGGTCCCCACTCTGCAGGTCGCCTTCGACCAGTGAGGCGTTGTTGGCTTCTTTCGCCTTGGCGATGGCACGATGAAACAGCTCCCAGCGCTGTCTTGCGGATTCGCTCGTCAGCGCATCAAGTGGAGATTCTGTTTTCTGATGCTTGTTTGACATACTTTGACATCAACTCGAACAGTGATTTATGGCGACTATAGGACCGCCGGATTTATCCAGCCGTGAGGCAGATCACAGCTTGTTACATCGGCATTAAAGAGCGGTGTTGGGAACACGAAAACCAGACACAGTTCCCGTTTGCCGCGGGATACCGGTCACATCGATTTCGCGTTGCCGCACCCGTGGCGAAAGCAAAAAAAACGCTGACTTCGAGTCAGCGTTTTTTTGCAGTCTTGTTTGACAATAAGCGTCGCTTAATCGTTGTCGTCGGAGGTTTCCTTCGACCAGTTGCGTTTCACCTGGTCGCTCCAGTCGCGATAGCCCTTCCAGGTATAGAGTGCCGGATCGATACCGGCACGCCTTTCGCGCGGCGCCGGGGCCTTCGAAATCCACCGCCGGTACTGTTGCCAGCCATCGGCATCGTTGGCAGCCGGTTGGGCGCTGTCCAGCGTCGCGTTCTCCGCTTCGGGATCCAGGTCGGCGTCCGTGCCGAGGCTGTGTTCCCATTTCAGGTGCTTGTTGTCCGGCATAGCATTTGCCTTGTCATCCTTTAGAGCAAATCCTAAGTGCCACGAGCCGAAATTCACAGGAACTACATCACAGTCAAGTTCGGCATTATCCCCTTTCAAAACAACATATTATCCGTTGGTTTTACTTAATCACGTAACACGGGTCGTATTCGCCGGCCGAGATCTTCATGCGTTGCTGGGCGACGAATGCCGATAGCAATTCGTCGAGCAATCCCATGATGCGAGGTGATCCGTTGACGACAAACGGCCCCTCGCGCTCGATCAGTTCCGCCGTATCCTCGCGCACATTGCCGGACACGATGCCCGAGAACAACCGGCGCAGATTTGCCGCAAGTACGTGCGTCGGCAGTTTTTCATCAAGATCGAGCGCGCCCATGCTTGCCTGAGTCGCGACGAACGGACGTTGAAAGTCGGCGTCGATCTTCAGGCGCCAGTTGAAATAGTAGGCATCACCGTGGCGGTTACGGAATGCCAGAACGTCCTCCAGGCCATCGCGCATGCGGCGCGCGACAGCGCGTGGATCGTCGATAATGATTTCGTACCGCTGCTGCGCCTCAGCGCCCAGCGTCGCCCCGATGAAGCTGTCGATGCGTCTGAAGTAGGGCTCCGACGACGGCGGGCCGGTCATGATCACCGGGAACGGCTGGCCCGCATTATCGGGATGCAGCAGGACGCCGAGCAGGTAGAGAATTTCCTCTGCCGTGCCGACCCCACCGGGGAAAACGATGATGCCGTGCCCGACACGAACGAAAGACTCCAGGCGCTTCTCCATGTCCGGCATGATGACGAGCGAATTTACGATCGGGTTCGGTGACTCGGCAGCGATTATTCCGGGTTCGGTGATGCCGACGTAGCGTCCATCGCGGATGCGCTGTTTGGCGTGGCCGATCGCCGCACCCTTCATCGGTCCCTTCATTGCGCCAGGGCCACAACCGGTGCAGACATTCAATGCTCGTAAACCCAGCTGGTAGCCAACCACCTTGGTGTAGTCATACTCCTCGCGACTGATCGCATGGCCACCCCAGCAGACGACGAGATTGACCGCGGCTGGCAGCGTCATCAGGCGGGCGTTGCGCATGATGTGGAAGACGGCATTCGTTATACCGTCCGTGGTCGTCAGGTCGAAACGGCCGCTTTCGATGATGTCGTTACTGGTGAAGACGATGTCGCGTAACACGGCGAACAGCAATTCGCGGGTGCCACGGATCATCTTGCCATCGACGAATGCTTCGCCCGGAGCCCCCTGCACAGATATCTTCAGCCCCCGGTCCTGCTGGATGAAGCCGACCTCGAAATCCTCGTAGGTCCGCAGCAGTGCGCGGGCATCGTCTGCCTGACTGCCGGAATTGAGTACGGCCAGCATGCAGCGTCGCAGCAACGGGTAGAGACCACCGGCGCCGCTGGATTTCAGTTTGTCGACTTCGTGTTGCGACAGGATCTCGAGGCTGCCCTCGGGCCAGACCTCGGCATCAACCGTCTCGCGGACAGTCTTCATGACGTCACAGGGCCTGCCTCACGGACGTATTTCAATGGGCGTATTTTCATCCGTCATGAGCCAGATATCGATCATGTCGGAATTGGAAACCGCTATGCAGCCATTGGTCCAGTCCTGCGTGCGGTAATAGGTCTCCGACCGGGTCGGCTGATTCGGTTGTCCGTGGATCATGATCGCACCACCAGGATCGACCCCCATTTCGCGTGCCTCGCGCCTGTCCAACGCATTCGGGTAGGAAACCCGGATAGAAAGGAAATAGTCGCTGTCCGGATTGCGTAAATCGAGCACGTAATTACCTTCCGGTGTCTTGAAATCGCCCTCTTCTTTCTTGTCACCGACCGGCACCATGCCGAGCGCGATGTCGTAGCTGCGCAAGATTTCGCCATTGTCGACGAGATACAGCTTGCGATCCGACTTGTCGATGACGACCTTGTCGGCAACCGGAAATTCGTCGCTGGCCTGGATCGTCCCGAACCACAACGACACGATCAGCACACCGACACGGGTTGCAGGTAACGGGAACCGGGTCTGCCTGGTCACACTCATCGATCCTTTGCTTGTCGGGATCACAAAGCCTAGCAAACCATACACCGTCGTAAAATGCCCTGTTTCACACTACACACTGCGACCGACGATCCAGCCAATCGCAAAGCCGATGCCACCCGCGACCAGCGTGTAAATCGGCAGGTACTGAAACACACGATCCGGGTTGTCTGCCGTGCCGAACATGTCATCCAGATTGACGGCATACGCATAGTGCAGGTACACGGCGAGCCCCAGCGCCGGAATCGAATAGCCCAGCGTGCCGAGCGGCATACGCATGCCATTGCCCGACCACTTTCCCTGGCCTCGGTACAAAGTCAGCCACGCAAGGAAAACCAGCAGGACCAGCGGCAACAGGTTGCGCAATACCCATGGTCCGCCTTGCTGGACCTCGCCGAACCAGGCGCCCGCGGCGGCGACCACCAGGACCACCGGCAGTATGCGTACCAGCAGATACTTGGTCGCCTCGCGCATCAGCCGCTGCCGACGTCGGCCAGAACCGGCATCTGCACCGTCGTACCCGGACGGACATTGGCCATATCGAGATTCGGGTTGTACTGGCGCAACAACCAAAGTGGCACGTCGTAGGTGCGCAACGCCAGCAGCCAGACGGATTCGCCGGGTTGAATCGTATGCGCGGTAACGCCATTGATCGTATGCCGCCTGAAGAAGCTGTCCTGTTGCGCTCGCTGGTACGCGATGCGGCGTTGCTCGAAGGTGGCCGCGTCGACTGTGCCGAGATCGAGCTTGATGCGCTGCCCGACCTCGACCGGCGTGCGGAAAGCGAGGCCGTTCAGGTCGCGCAAGCGTTGCGTCTTGATCTCCAGCCAGTCCCCGTAGTGGCCGAGCGTCTCCAGTGACTGCACTTCGATCGTACCGTCCTCGGCAACACTGTAATCACTGGGATCCGACAACAACGCCGTCTGGATCGTCGCGAGCATCGCGGCCGCCATATCGCCGTCCGTGCTGTCTGCTTCCATTTCCCCGATCGGCGTCGGCGCTTCCACTTCCTCGAGTGGCGTCGGCGCTTCGCTGTCAGCGACCGCCGCGATGAGTTCCGCTTCCGCCTGCTCCGCTTCGGCTGCCACGTCGGCCGCCGTCACAGTCGCCGGCGCAGGCCCGGCGGCCGGCAGGCGCAGGCGTTGCCCTGCCCGAATCGAGTGACTGCTGCTCAGCGTATTCAACGCGACCAGGGTCGAAACGCGTGTGTCATAGGTCTCGGCGATTTCGGACAGCGTGTCGCCCCGCACGACGGTATGGAACATGTCCGGCAATTGTTCCGCAAAGACGCTGTCGGCAGGCAGGCTTGCAATCACGGAATCGAGTGAGCCATTCACCGCAGCCGCCGGCAGGCGCAGTTGATAACCCCGTGGCAGGTACTTGCTGCCCTGCCAGATCGTTGCCTGCAGCCCCGGGTTGTATCTCGCAATATCCGCCGGTTCGATACCCAGCGCGGCGCTGAGACCGGGCACGGCTATGTAAGCCGGCAAATCCGCGACAGCATAGTCGACGGGACGCATCGGCGTCACACCCGGAAAGTACTTTTCCGGATGCTGGTCGATCTCCCTGGCAGCGAGAAAAGCGACGTAAAAATTCCGCGAGGCAAAACCGAAGGTTCGTCCGTTGTAATTCCTCAGGATGTCGACGTAAGCGGTGTCGCCGTACTGGCTCATCGCCCGGCGCACGCCGGCAAGTCCGTGGTTGTAAGCCGTAATGGCCATGGGCCAGTTGCCGGTCAGTGAGTAGTTGTAGGCAAGCAGGCGGCCGGCCGCGCGCGTGGCGGCAAACGGGTCGTTGCGCTCGTCCACGACGTGGTCCACGCGCATGAAGCGACGTCCCGTGCTCTGCGTAAATTGCCAGATACCCGAGGCGCCGACGTGGGACCGGGCATTCGTATCGTATGAGGACTCGACGTGCGGCAATGCCGCCAGGTCCACCGGTACGCCGAGCGCCGTGAATTCCTCGTTGACATAATCGCGCCACAGTCCCGCACGTTCGAGCCCGGCCCGGAAACGGTCACTCAGGCCCTGCTGGAAACGTATTTGTCCAATCGCAGACCTGAGCGTCTCGTTGCTGACGCCCTCGGGCCAGAGCGCGAGTATCCGTGCCTCTTCGGCGGTCAGGTTGTCGCGTTTGCCGGACGCCAGGGAGCCCAAAGCTGCCTGGATCTTCTTGCGCTCCGCCTCCACACGACGCTGGCGCTCCCGCCGCGACAGCTTTGCCGGCATATCGAGGCGCGCGTAGACGACGCCCAGGTGACGGTTGTCGTGCAGAACGCCCTCATCGGTCGAGTAGCGCGAAAATATCGAAATCCAGAAATCGACGTCCGGCTGTAATTCTTCCGGCTGCGGGAAGGTCTCCTGTGCATGGACGAGGCTTGAAACGGCGAGGCTGGCGAGTAACAGGCAGCGGCGAAGGCTTGTCATTTGGGTCATTTCAAGTTTCAATCGTAAATTATTGATTACTTCACAGAAAAAATTGGCGATTTGCCGTATTTTTAAGGCCAATATGCGCATACTGTTTCGACAATCTGACACTTCGGCTGGCGTTTGCCAACTGCTCGTGTGCCTGCTCCTCCTTTCCGGCACAGCCGGTGCCGGGGAAACGGCCGTGGAGCCGTCCGGCAACGGCGTAGACCTGCTTCAGGATACGACCGATGAAGGCGACGCGCGTTCCAGCGAAGCCTCGGCCGCAGCCGAGGAATTCGTCGAGGCGGTGCCCGCACACCCGCACGAGGTGCCACTGGCCGATGCGGTAGACACGGCGGAAGGCCTGGCGGCGCCACTGTTGCTGCTCGGCGAGGAAATCCAGCCTGGTACAGCGGTCCGCTTGTCGTGGTCGGCCACCGAGCTGTTCGAGGGCGTGCCGGTATCCACGCCGGTACTGGTCGTTAATGGTACCGAACCAGGACCGACGCTCTGCCTGACCGCCGCCGTGCACGGTGATGAGCTGAACGGCATCGAGATGGTGCGGCGCGTGCTGCACGAGATCGATCCCGAGAACCTGTCCGGCGCCGTCATCGGTGTGCCCATCGTCAACGTACAGGGATTCCGCCGCGGCTCGCGCTACCTGCCCGACCGCCGCGACCTGAACCGCTATTTTCCGGGTAATCCGAACGGCAGCGCCGCAGCGCGTATTGCGTATGCGCTGTTCAACGATGTCATCGCGCACTGTGACGCGCTGGTCGACCTGCATACCGGCTCGTTCGAACGCGCCAACCTGCCGCAGATTCGCGCGGACCTCCGCAACCCCGATGTAGTGACACTGACGCTCGGCTTCGGCTCGATGGTGGTGTTGCACAGCAAACCCAACACCGGCACGTTGCGGCATGCCGCGACCCAGGCCGGCATTCCGGCGGTCACCGTCGAAGCCGGCGGTCCGTCCGAGCTCGAGCTGTCCGAGGTAAAACATGGCGTCAAGGGCATAGAGACGCTGCTGACCACGCTCGGGATGGTCAAGAAGATCCGCTTCTGGGGTGATCCGGAACCGGTCTACTATCGTTCGACCTGGGTAAGGGCGGACAATGGTGGCATTCTGCTGTCCGACGTCAGCCTCGGCAGCACGGTCCGCAGGGGCGACCTCCTCGGGACGATAACCGACCCGATGAGCAACGCCAGGACCGAGTTACGGTCGCCATACGACGGTCGTATCATCGGCATGGCGCGCAACCAGGTTGTGATGCCCGGTTTCGCCGCGTTTCATGTCGGCATCCAGGCAGACGACATCACAATCGACGAAGAGGCGGCACCGGTCGATCTGGCGCAGAAACCCCCGACAGGTGGTTACGTAGACGGCATGTCCGAGTAAACTGCCGGTCCCATGGCAGGACCTTCGAGCGAGCGCAAGCCTCTTTACAGCTACTGGACACCGCGATACTGGCCCGTATGGATCGGCATGGGCGTATTGCGTCTGGTATGCCTGCTGCCGCACCGGGTGGCGCTCGGTTGCGGATCGTTGCTTGGTCTCATGGCCCACGCGCTCGGCGGATCGAGGCGCGCCATCGTGCGTCGCAACCTCGAGCTGTGCTTCCCTGAACTGACGCCAGCCGAACGCGACGCCCTGGCCCGTGAACACTTCAAATCCCTCGGCATGGCCGTCATCGAAATGGGGCTTGGCCGCTGGGCCAGCGACAGGCACATCAACGACATCTGCACGGTGAGTGGGGTCCAGCACTGGCTCAATGCCCTCGACACCGGCCGCGGCGTCATCCTGCTGAGCGCGCACTTCACGACGCTCGAAATCATGGGCCGCAAACTGGCGCAGGTGGTGCCGCCATTTGATGCCGTCTATCGACGCAATCGCAGCGAGTTCATGACTGAACTGCAACGCACCGGCCGCGAAAAATCGGCCGATTCGACAATCGAGAAGCGGGACATCAAGCAGATGGTGCGCGGCCTGCGCAACAACCGGGCGGTCTGGTATGCGCCGGACCAGAGCTATGATCGCAAAGGTTCCGAGGTCGTGCCGTTCTTCGGCGTGCCATCAATGCACACGACCGCCACGTCGTCGCTGGCGCGCCTCGGTGACGCACTGGTCGTACCGTTCTTTTCCCGGCGCCTGCCGGACAAGACCTATGAGATCACCGTGTTGCCCGCGTTCGACAATTTCCCGTCGGAGGACCCGGTCGCCGATACGCGCCGTTACGTCAAGCTGCTCGAGGAACAGGTGCGCCGCTGTCCGGAGCAGTATTTCTGGATTCACCGCAAGTTCAAGAATTTGCCCGAGGGTTACCCGGACTACTACTCGGATCTCGACGCGTTGAAATAGCCTTCCAGCAGTTGTTCCCAGTTGGCTGCACGGAAGTTCAACGCCGGATCCAGGCCGACGATCTTTTGCAGCGAACGATGCAACCGCTCGAGCGTCGCCTGCTGCCACGGTCCTGGTGGTTTCAGCGCGCCCCTGTCGAAGTCGAGCATCCACAGCTCGCCCTCCTCGTCGATTTGCAGGTTATAGGCGTTCATGTCGGCGTGATACACGCCTGCCGCGTGGAACTCGTGAATCGCAGCGCCGACAGCAGCCCAGAATTCTGCATCCGGGTTGTGATCGGCGATGTATTGCGACAGCGCCCTGACACCGGGAATGCGAACCGTGATGATGTCGGCCGTGTAGAAAGTACCCATGCGGCAGTAGCGCGCTGCCGCCGGTCGCGGGACACGCAGATTGTGCGACGCCAGTTTATCCAGCAGCCGCCATTCCCGAAAAGAACGGGTGTTGTCCGCACCAGAGAAAACATAGGTGTCACGTACCAGTTTGCCGATCAGCCCGCCACGCATGTAATGCCGCAATACGAATTGCCGTGGCACGTTGCCGACGAACATCGTGTTGCCGCGGCCACCGGAACGCAACGACCCGGTCAACAACTCGGCATGCAACCAGCCCTGCGGCGTGAACCGCGTCTCCGAAATCTGGTTGATGATGGCCTTATCGTATAGGATGGCGCCGGTCGCAGTCTTCTCGACGGTTTCGGTCAACGGACCCGTACTCTCATGTCAACTAGCCTGATTCGATATTGCCTGAATTAGTTCTTCATTCGAAGCCGCATGACATCTGCGTCGTTCGCCTGTCTGCCATTGGCGATACCTGCCACGCTCTTGCCGTAATTCGGCGCCTGCAGGACAACTGGCCTGCTGCGCGAATCACCTGGATCATCGGTAAGACGGAAGCCGCCCTGATGGGTGACATTCAGGACATCGAGTTTATCACCTTCGACAAGTCGCAAGGCCGCGCCGCCTATGCCGGCGTACGTGCGCAATTGCGCGGGCGCCGCTTCGATGTCGCACTGTGCATGCACGCCTCGATGCGTGCAAACCTGTTGTGCCGCATGCTGCCGACCGATATACGCCTCGGATTCGACAGCGCGCGCGCGCGTGACTTCCAGTGGCTGTTCACCAATCGCCGCATCCCGGCTGCGACCGGAGAGCACGCCATGGAAGCGATGATGGCTTTCGCCACGGCAATCGGTGCCGAGTCTCGCCCGTTGCGCTGGGATATTCCGATCCCGGACGAAGCCAGGCAATTTGCGGCAGGACTTGAGCACCCGGGCCAGGCACTGGTCGCTATCAGTCCCTGCAGCAGCCAACGCAGTCGCAACTTCCGCAACTGGTCCGTCGGCAACTACGCCGCGGTCATTCACTACCTGACGGACACGATCGGTGCACACGTGGTACTCACCGGCGGGCGCACACAGCTCGAACAGGACTATGGCCGGTCGCTGGCAGCGGATCGCAATGGCAGCATCAGCAACCTGATCGGCAAGACCTCGCTCAAGGAACTGGCTGCGCTGCTCGCCGCAGCCGACCTGGTCATCTGCCCCGATTCCGGTCCGGCACACATCGCTTGCGCGCTCGGCACGCCGGTCATCGGCCTGTATGCGACCTCGAATCCTGAGCGCACCGGGCCGGTGATACACCGGGAGCTGACCGTCAACCGTTATCCAGAAGCCGTGCGCCAGTATCTCGGCAAGGACGTTGACGGGCTGCGCTGGGGAGCCCGTGTACGCCATCCGGACGCGATGGACCTGATCTCTGCCGACGATGTGATTGCGAAAATCGACGAATATGGGGATAAATTCGGAGAATAAGCAACTAACTTCCGTTATTGTGACGGAAAATCCAAGCACCAAGTGGCTCGACAGGCGTGAGCCAAGCACTTTTCACGAAATTCCTTTTCTCGAACGTTATCGACTGTTACGCTCGTTTAATCGGCTTTTTTAAGAATATCCTGCAATATCGCGTCTGCGGAGAGCCCCTTCAGGCAGTTCAGGTGCCCCAGCGGACACTCGCGCTCGAAGCAGGGACTACAGTCGAGTCCAAGATAGTGAATTTCGCGATTTTTCGTCAACGGCGGCGTGAATTTCGGCGACGATGAGCCATATATGCCGTGGACCCGGGTTCCGACGGCGGCCGCAACATGCATCAGGCCGGAGTCGTTGCTGACGACCTGCCCGGTCAGCGCCAGGAGGTCGATGACATCCTCAAGCGTCGTCAGGCCACACAGGTTCACGGCCGCGCTGCCGGCTGCGATCTCGGCCCCGGCGGGTTTGTCCCTGTCCGACCCCAGGACCCAGACGTCGAAGCCGGCGTTGTCGAGCCTTCGGGCGAGTTCCGCAAAGTAGTCCAGCGGCCAGCACTTTGCGGGTCCGTACTCGGCCCCGGGCATCATCGCGATGACAGGGCGTTCGCTGCCAAGTCCGAGTTTTCGACGCAGCGTTGCCTGTCGTTGATGATCGACGCGCAGTGCCGGTTCGGGTATCTCAAGCAGGGTCTCGTCGCGGCCGATCCCCAGCGCGACGAAGCGTTTGACCGTCTGATCCAGCAGTGCCGGATCGAACGGCCGAACATCGTTGATCAGGCCGAAACGCGACTCCCCGCGGAACCCGGTCCGGCGACGGATACCGGCGAACCAGGGAATCAGCGCTGCCTTGAACGAACGCGGCAGGACGATGGCGCGATCGTAAGTTTCTGCCGACAACGCCCTGGCAATGCGCCAACGGGTACGCAAGCCGATCTGGCCGTGAGCGGTCTCCGACGCGATACCGCGGCGGACTTCGGGCATGCGCGCAACGATCGGTAACGACCAGGCAGGCGCCAGCACGTCCAGTTCACGTGCGGGTTCGCGCCGCTTCAGTTCCTTGAACAACGCCTGGGCCATGACCATGTCGCCGACCCAGGACGGCCCGACGATCAGTGTTGCGGGCGTGGGCAAAGCCGGTCCAGGTATTCCCTGACGCCTTCCTCTACGGGCCGGAACGCCACGTCGCAGCCGGAGGCGCGCAATTGTGCCAGGTCCGCTTCGGTGTGACTCTGATAGGCGCCTTGCAGGTGTGCGGGGAACGGGATGTAGCGAATCCTGCCCTTGCCATGCCAGGCAATAACCGCGTTGGCGACATCGTTGAAACTCTGCGCCTTGCCGGTGCCGGTATTGAAGATTCCTGATGCCGACGGATTATCGAGAAACCAGAGGTTGACGTTACACACGTCGTCGACGTAAACGAAGTCACGGACCTGCTCGCCATCGCCGTAGCCATCCGTTCCTTCGAAGAGCCGCGCCTCACCGTCTTCCCGAACCTGGTTGTTGAAATGAAACGCGACACTGGCCATCGCGCCCTTGTGCTGTTCGTGCGGGCCGTAAACATTGAAGTAACGCAAGCCGACCACCTGGCTTGCCGGGTTGCTCGCAACCCGCCGCACGTAGCGGTCGAACTGCAGTTTTGAATAACCGTAGACGTTGAGCGGATTCTCGAACAACGGGTCCTCGACGAACTGGCTCGAACCACCGTAAACAGCCGCGGATGACGCGTAAATGAACGGCGTTCCATGCTCCAGGCAGTGGTGCAGCAAGACTTGCGAGTAGCTGTAGTTGTTGCGCATCACGTAGCGGCCGTTCCACTCGGTGGTTGCTGAGCACGCCCCCTGGTGGAATATCGCCGTGATTTTGCTCGCGAATGCCTTGTCGCTGGCGAGCCGCGCCAGGAAGTCGTCCTTGTCCAGGTAGTCCGCGATCGACACGTCCGAGATATTGACGAACTTGTGGCCGTCTTCGAGATCGTCTACGACGACAACGTCGTCATGACCACGATCGACGAGCGCGCGTACCAGGTTGCTGCCTATGAATCCGGCGCCGCCGGTAACGATATGCATTTCTTGAAGGGCTCCCTGCAGCCTTGTCCGGGCTACTCGTTGTTGTCCATCATCGTGTACTCCGCGCCGCAATAAGGGCACTTGGCCTCACCGGTCACCTCGATCGGCAGGAATACTTTCGGGTGCGAATTCCAGAGATACATACCGGGCATAGGGCAACTCAGAGGCAGGTCGCGCGGGCGGACCCGGTAGCTGTTCTGCGCATTTGCCGGTATCAGGTTCTGGTCGACGCTTCCTGCTCTTGCTGCCACGGCATCCTCATTGACGGTATCGGTGGACCGCGAATTATATGCGTTGTGCCACGCCGCGGCCATGTTCACGACAACCAGCGCTTCCACGCCGCAGCCACCAGTTCGCGCTCTGCCCCGAATTCACCGGCCGCGATCAGCGGTGGCTTGCCATCGAGCACCAGGTGGTGCTGGCGCAGCCGGTAGTCGCGATAAGCATCCTGCAGGCGGTCCCCGATATCCCGCGGCATGCATCCTGCCGCCGTCAATGCATCCAGCTGGCGAATGTTATCGGAATAGACAATAACGTCAGGGTGATCGCGGGCATTCTCGAGCACGAGGTACTGCACGAGGAACTCGATGTCGCCAATGCCGCCCCAGCCATGCTTGAGGTCGAACTGCTCACTGTTGCTACGATCGAGCTCCTTGCGCATGCGCTGGCGCATCGAGATGACATCCGCGCGCAGCGTATCGTGCCGCACCCGGCCCCGCAGCGTCTCGACGCGAATACTTTCGAAGGCCTTCG
>Ga0210081_1000021_pt1 | contig 37324 bp, 48 predicted proteins | sample White_ThreeSqA_D_FD_185589 | JGI IMG/M metagenome (GOLD analysis project Ga0210081, IMG submission 185589) | Wetland microbial communities from the San Francisco Bay, California, USA, that impact long-term carbon sequestration -... | ecosystem: Environmental > Aquatic > Marine > Wetlands ...
GTTGAGCATGTAAAGCACATTGAATCTTTTGGAATTCCTACAGCAGCTGCAAGATTTTCTGCATCGTTATATCCCAAAAAATCTGCACCAATATCGCGTCGCACCATCTCAGTTATTTCATCAGGAGACATGGTTTTTCCATTTGTGAATGTAGCAAGTTCCTCTTGAGATGGAAAGTCAATTCCTGCATAACATGGAAAATTAATTTGTGGATATGTAATTAGCATGCTTATTTTTCTAGCACCTGCTCTTCTTAGGGCCTTGATTATCGCCTTTGAGCTTGTTCCCCTAACCAAACTGTCATCAATTACAACTACATGTTGGTCCTCGATTATTTCACGTATTGGGATTATCCATCTGTTGATTTCGATCCTATCTGACTGATGAGGCTCAATAAAACTGCGAAGTGGCCCCTTCTTGCTATACCTGTCTTTCAGCAATCCCTCATCAAAAGAAATCCCTAATTCTTGGGCAAATCCAAGTGCGGCTGGCCTTGCAGAATCCGGAACAGGAATTACCAAATTAGCGTCCTTGATTGGGAATTTTTTTGCAAGGAATTTTCCAATTCTTTTTCTAGAAACATAGATGTTTGCACCTTCCATGTTACTTGATGGATGTGCAAAATAAGTAAACTCAAATGAACAATGCGCCCTAGAAGCATTCTCTGAAAATTTCTCAGTTTCTAGTCCTTTCTTGCTAAGTCTAATTAATTCTCCAGGAGTCACATCACGTTGTAATTTTGCTCCTACTGCAGAAACTGCCGCTGATTCAGATGCAACAATATAGGTATCATCAGATTCCTTGTATCCCAAAACCATTGGCCTGAATCCTTTAGGATCTCTTGCAGCATAAACAGAATTGTCATCAGAAATAAAAGTAAAACAATAAGAACCAACCATTTCATTTTTTAGAATTGAAAGTGCTTTTCCCATTTCTCCATTTTCAGAAATTAAAGAGACTAATCTTTGGGCAGCTACCAATGTGTCACTTGCGCTTTGAGGAGTAAATGAACAACCTCCTACCAAATTAGAAAGTTCTTGAGCATTTGCAATGGTTCCGTTATGAGCCACACACAAATCCTTTACTTTTAGGGGTTGGGCATTTTCAAGTGAACTTCTTCCCATTGTAGAATATCGGACATGTCCAATTACTGATGATGAAGCATATTCTTCAGTTATTTTTTTAAATTCTGATGATGCTGCAGAAACCAGTCCAAGTTTCTTTAGCGGATCTTTGTTAGGTATTGCTATGCCCCATGCTTCTTGACCTCTATGCTGGAGAGCTCTTAGCGCATCAATTGCCATAGGAACAACATTAGTACCACTTAAACTGAAAATTCCAACAACACCACAATTTTCTTTAACCATGCATCACCAACTCCCTTAACGAATTTAGCCAAGCCTTTTGTGCCTTATCAACGCTTAGATCAATGATGGATTTTTTTCCTTTTTTAAATTGAATTTTTTTACCATTAAAAATTCCAATGATTTTGTATGGAGTGTTTGATTTTTGTAAAATACCTTCAATTTTTTTCAGATTTTTCTTTTCTGCTGTGATTAGATATCTAGAATGACTCTCAGAAAATAAGATTTTGTCGATGTTTAGCTTCTCACCCGGAATCCCTTCAACAGATATATCACATCCAAGAAGGTTACTCATACATAGTTCGGAGATCGCAACTGCCAAACCTCCCTTTGAGCAGTCATGAGCATTCTTTGCCAAGTCGTCATTGATAATGTCAAGTATTGCACTCATGTTTCTTTTTGATTCTTTAAAATCAACTATCGGGCAATTGCCTCCAACAAATTTGTGCACATATTCATAATATTCTGAACCGCCTAGTTCATCTTTTGTATTACCTATCAATATCAAGAAATCCCCTGATTCTATTTTTTGAGGAATCAATGGCTTTTTGTCAATCAAACCCAGAACCCCGATTAATGGAGTAGGTTTGATTGGTCCAGAAGGAGTTTCATTGTATAGACTAACTTTTCCTCCAATACAAGGAATTTTGAAATATTTTGCAAAGTCAGTCAATCCTTTTAACGACTCTAAGAAAGTCCAGAAGATCTCTGGGTTTTGTGGATTTCCAAATTGCAAGTGATCAAGCATTCCAATTGGAGTAGCACCAGTACAAACTACGTTTCTACAGGCTTCTTCAAAGCATCCTATTGCACCCTCTCTTGGGTTAATGTAGCAATGTTTTGGGTTTCCATCAATTTTAACAGAAAGAAATTTGCCATTATCTAGTCTGAGTACAGATGCATCTTGACCAGGTTTTACAACAGTTCTTATTCCAACTTCGTGATCATACTGCCCATATACCCAAATCTTGCTTGCAATATTTGGAGAAGAAATCAATTTCATTATAGTCTTGTTATAATCTAAAATTGGTTTGAGTTTTTTTTCTTGCTGAATTGCTGCCAAGTATTCTGGTTTTTTAGAAGGCCTGTCAAGGAGTGTTGCATTTGCAACAATATCAGTAGAAATATTTGCAAAAGTTTGACTCCCTTTTTTTACATGCATGAGATTCCCAGAGGTAACATGACCAATCACAGAGCAAGAAATTCTAAATTTTTTGCAAATCTCTTCGAGTTTTTTGAGTTTTTCTTTGTTGGTGATTATCAGCATTCTTTCTTGAGATTCTGAGACCATAATTTCATCAGGATGCATTCCAGGCTCCCTGGTATGGACCTTATCTACATCCATTTCAATTCCAATTCCTAAAGTATCTGCAGTTTCAGAAACGGCACATGAAAGACCGCCTCCCCCAAGATCTTTTAAGGCGTTTATGAGATTTTGATTCCTCGCCTCAAGGATTGCCTCAATAATCAACTTTTCAATAAAAGGATCTGGGATTTGAACTGCAGACCTATCTTCAGATTCCAGAGAATCAGATGCAAACTGGGATCCACCAATGCCATCCCTTCCAGTAGAACCCCCCATCAAGACAACTAAATCTCCTTTTTTCGCATGATTTTTTATCAAATTTTCTTTTTTCCCAAAGCCAACAGCTGCAACATCTACTAGCGCATAATTAGAATAACATTCATCAAATTCAACTTCTCCTCCAATAGTTGGGATACCCAAACAATTGCCATAATCTGCAATACCCGTTACAGCATTTTTAAAAAGCCATCTTGCATGTTTGTCTTTTTCAATATTCCCAAATCGTAGTCCGTCAAATATCGCAATAGGCCTTGTACCTGCAGACAAAATATCCCGAATTACTCCGCCAACTCCTGTTGCAGCTCCACCATATGGTTCAACTGCAGAAGGATGGTTATGGCTCTCAATATGTGCAGTAACAACATAACCGTCACCTACATCTAAAACTCCAGAATCATACCCCTTTTCAGAAATAACAAGAGGTCCAGTCATAGGTAGCATTTTCAGATGTTTTTTTGAAGACTTGTAAGAACAGTGCTCTGACCATTCTGCTGCAACTATTTGTATTTCAGTAGAAGTAGGTTCTCTTCCAATTTTTGTTTTTAACTCTGCAAGCTCTTGTGGTTCTAAACTCATTGTGTAACACCCATTGTGTTGAGCAAGGATTCAAAGATTAAAGAAGAGGGTTTGCTATCAATAGGATTTATCACTGGTTCTACCGCCCTTTCAGGATGTGGCATCATCCCAACAACATTCCCAGATTCATTACACACACCTGCAATTCTATCTGAAGAACCATTAATGACTTTGTCATATCTAAAAACAATTTGATTCTTTTTCTTTAATTTTTTTAAAGTATCATCATCAACATAATATCGACCTTCACCATTGGCAATTGGAATAGGAATTTTTTGATGTAATCTGAATTGATTGGTAAATGGAGTTGTATTATTTTCAACTATCAAATTTGTCCATTGGCACATAAAATTTAGTGATGTGTTTTTAAGAAGAACACCAGGTAAAAGACCTGATTCTACTAGAATTTGGAATCCGTTACAAACACCCAATATTGGAATGCCCTTTTCAGCCATCTTTCGCACATCTTCAATTACAGGACTATGTGCAGCTATTACTCCTGCGCGCAATCTATCCCCATATGAAAATCCACCTGGAAGAATTACAGCATCTAAATTTTTTGGGAGGCCTTTTTCATGCCAAAAATATTCAGCGTTTAGATGAAAAACATCTCTTAGAACATGATACATGTCTCGATCGCAATTGCTACCCGGAAAAACTATGACCCCAACCTTCACATTGATTTTAATGCTAAGAGATATTTAATTTGAATCGAGAACAAAACTTTGATTGTTCAATTATCTCTGATCGGCATATGTGCGGTTCGTGACATTATGCAAAAAATGTCTAAGAATAGACCACGACAAATCTATAGGGATGCAGTAAAAGTGTTAATTGCGAAAAAATTAGTTTTCTCATTGTACAAAAAGACAATTCTCCTATTGTAGTAACAACTGTATGAGGAATAACCAAAAAGATTTGCTCATTAGATGAAAAACCATCAGAGTTTTCACTGAGAAATATCATGACTCAAAAATTCAAAGGGTGAATCCTGAAGTCCAAAAATTCGATTCAAAAAATGCTAAATTACAATATTAGAAAGGTTAGGTTTTGGATAACAAAAAACTGGAGGAAGTACCCAAACAGGCCTTAGAGGATGTTTCTAAAACAGGTGTTCAATAAATAGCACACTTAAAAAAAATAGAATCAAATTAAGTAAGAACATCTATTGTAACTTTACTTACCATCGGATTGTAAATTCGGAGGTCATCACAGATTTCTTTAACCTTTTTTTCTGCTGCTTTTTTGTCTTTTTCTTTAATTGTGAATTTGAGCATTTTTGCGGTCTTTATTTTTGATACTGTTTTATGAGTTCCTTTCAAAACCAGATCATTGAGAATTGTATCACCCTCAGGATCACTAATTCCAGGCTTATTTTCAATAATTACATGAACAGTAAAAGTAGCCATTAACATTTTCCAAAATAAAATTGAGGTTAATCTATCTTCCGAATACTTTTGCTTTTATATTCAGATTGTAATGTAAATAAGATATCTGATTTTGAGGATGAATGTAAATTTGCATCACCCATAATCAGTATCTTTTTTAAAATTTTGTTTTTATATTTTTTATAAAATCGATATGGGATTTGTATAGTCCTTGACGATAATAGGGGTTTTTTGTTATCATGGATTGTGTTATTAGATCTTCTTTGGAAGCATACATGTTTTTCTCAAAAATTTTTTTCTCATCCAGCGTGATGCAAATCTTTTGCCACATAGACACCTCTGGAATGTTTTTGTTTGCAGTGGCATAGTAAACATACAATAGACGAAGTTTATTGTACTCATCCTGTGTCAGTTCTTGTTGCAAAAAATATTTCCTTTTCAGGGAATTAAAATAAATCAGCCCTTTGGAAGTCAAAACATAATCAAATAATTTTGGATAGTCCTCAATCCTTATTGGATGTAGTGGATCGTTTTCTTTGCTTGTCATCAATGTTAACTTGAAAATATTTTTGTTTTAACCTATGCCCTATGTTTTTTTAATCCCTCTTCTAAAACTAAATTTAAAACATGAGAGAAACTTACTGATTTTGAAGATGATTTTATCATTTTTGCTTGAAGGTTTCTTAATTTCTCAGAATTTGCAGAACTAAGAACTATGGTCACCCTTGATCCCATGCTCTTATTATCATCTTTTCATATAAAAAACTGCTGTACGCTTACTTATAATGGAATTTATAATAGAATAAAACCAACAAAATTAATTGGCAAAGCAAAGATACTGGAAAATCACTCCTGATGAAATGGAAAAATTTAGTTACAATCCAGACAAATTGCTAAACTGGGACATAAAATGTACAAAACAACCAGAAGAAGAAGCTAGATTTATTGGAATTTTTCTTTATAGAAACGGAACACCATATGATTATGAATCAATAAAGGGAATAACCTATTTTTACAATAACATCGCTCGCTCAGAACTTCCTTCAATTACCAAATTTCTCCAAGACAAATTTGGAGGTAAAGAGATGGAAAAGGGTGAGAGAATATTTCTAAAAGACTCTAAAGAAATCTTCACCGGAAAAGAGATTGCCTCATTGGCAAGAGAAATGGAAAGTAAATTTCAAACAAAATCAGTAATCACATTAGAATTTTCAGATCTCAGTCAGGAAGAGATGAAAGAAAGTGGTCTGCCAGAGTCCAAACTTCTTCCTATTCCAGGCAAATAGATAAGTTACTTTAACCTAAACAGATCACAAATGTCTGAGTTCAATGAAATCCATACTCACCTAAATGAGCTCAGAAAAAGATTATTGAGAATTGTCATAGTCGTAGGAATTGCAATCATATTCATATTATCATTTCATGTAGAACCTTTTGAATTTCAAGGAATTACACTTTACTATCCATATCCTGAACCTTTAGACAATCTTGCGGCTCAAATTACCAACCACATGAAAGATAACTTGGTTCCAAAAGACGTACAATTAATTCAAACAGCTCCAGGTCAGGCTTTCTTTGCTCAAGTATACATTGCAGCTCTTGTAGGAATCGCAGTTAGCATGCCCATAATCATCAAAGAGCTTGTAGGATTTATCAAACCAGCACTCAAAGAAAATGAAATCAAAGTTAGTAGAAGCATATCCATTCCCGCTTTAGGATTGTTTATAGTTGGCTGTGTTTTTTCATATAATTTTGTAATTCCATACATCCTTGACTTTTTGTACAGATATGGCGAATCTGCAGGTTTGGTTACATTTCTTAATGTAATTGATTTTGTTACCTTTGTTTTACAGTTTCTTTTGGCGTTTGGATTATCGTTTCAGCTTCCACTGGTAATGTATGCCATTACAGGAACTGGAGTTATTGAAGCTGATTTTTGGAGGAAAAATATCAGGTATGCAATTGTGATTATTGTAATTTTTGGAGCAGTAATTACCCCTGACGGAAGTGGAGTAACTATGTGGTTTATTGCAGGACCAATGATGGCTTTGTATCTAGCAGGCATGATTATGCTGGAACGCAAGAATAGAAAAAAGTCGAACACTTAAATCTAAAATCAGCTAACTCAAACTAGAATGTTCTTTTCAAATATTGCCAACTTTATTCAAGGCCAGGAATGGATTTTTGTAATTATAGTGGTAGTGGTATTGATTTTTGGTGCAAAGAAAATTCCCGAACTTGCAAAAACTTTTGGAAAAGCCAAAGGAGAATTTGAAAAGGGTAAAATCGAGGCTGAACGAGAACTCAAGGATTTCAAAGATGGTTCGTCAGATTCTGGTAATAAAGAGACAAAAACAGACTAGATTTCTGCAATTTTGATAAATTCATCAACAATATTTTCAAAGTCTTTTAGATATTTTGGTTTTCCAACTAGTCCAGATAACTTCATAGATAATTTTGGTTTAAAATCAATAGTTACAGTAATTAGCGTTCCAGTTGAAGTCTGCTCAAATTTTTCCGTTATGTGACTTCCTTTTGCATCACCTCCTACAAAAAATGTTTCATGAATTAAAGAATCATTTACAACGTGCTTTGCCATCACAACAAATTCAGTTCCTGCAATAATCCTATGCTCCTCAACAAGCGTAGTGTGAGGTCTTACAGAAATTATTCTTACAGATGGAAAATACTGAGGAATCCATTTTTGATAAGTATCATAATTTGTAAAGACATCAAATATTTTTTTTCGGGAGGCTGTTGTAAATTTCTCAAAGGTATCAAGAGTCAAGCTTGATTCAAAAAGTTCCCCATCTTGGGTATAAATTGTGCTCCAAATCAAATTGATCAAGACACTTACCTACTCCATGATTTACAATATCATCAATAGTTTTTGGTTTTGTGTAAAATTCTGTTACAGGTGGTAAAATTACAACTCCTAACCTAGATAATTTTAACATGTTCTCCAGATGGATTGCAGAGAGAGGAGTTTCTCTTACCATTAAAATTAATTTCCTAGATTCCTTTATTGTGACTCCAGCTGCTCTTGCAACTAAGGTATCATCATAACCGTTTGCAATTGCAGATAATGTTTTCATACTACAAGGGACAACTATCATTCCATCAACTTTATGAGTCCCACTTGAAACACTTGATGCCATATTTTTTTCATCAGACGTACTTGAAGCCAGGGAGATCACATAATCAACAGTATGTGAAGTTTCCATAGATATGCATTTTTGAGCCCATTCAGACATTACCAAATGTGTTTCGATATTTAGTTTCTTTAATACCTCAAGCATTCTTATGCCATAAATGACTCCAGTGCTTCCAGTAATGCCAATGATTAATTTCATATTCATTCTACAAATTCAAGCTATTTTATCTAATGGTTAGAAAACATATCTTAGCACTAGACTAACTTTGCGTTTCATCACTTTGTTGTTCACCAATTTCCTTTTGCGCCTGTCTTCGCTTAAGCCACAAAGAAATTCCCCCTGCAGCCATCGCAGTCAACAAAATTACCCCCGCCATTTGTAATTCAACCGAGTAAAACACAAAAATCTCACGAGTTCTTTTAACAAAAATCTTGTGATTGCCTACCCGATCCAAATTTTAAGAAATTAGCTATATTACCTCCTATTTTTTATCTTCATTTGTGATTAGTCCATCTGAGATTAAAAAAATTGTGAATAACTACTCTGACGTTAGAATAGGGGTTCTAGGCAGTCATTCTGCACTAGAAGTCATGGACGGAGCAAAAGAAGAAAATTTCCAAACAACAGTGTTCTGTCAAAAAGGCAGAGAAGGACCATATCAAAGATTTGGAAGGATTGCAGATGAAATCATCATATTAAATAAATTCAAAGATATGGCTTCAGCAAAAAACCAAAAACTTTTGCGAGACGCAAATACAATCGTGGTACCACACAGATCACTGACGGTTTATCTCGGTTACAAAATCTTAGAAGATGCCTTCAAAGTACCAATATTTGGAAATAGAAAACTTTTCCAAGCAGAGGAAAGAACCGCAAAGAGAAACCAGTATTACTTGTTAGAAAAGGCCAGAATCAAATACCCTAAATTATTTAAAAATCCTAAAAATATCAACAAACCATGTATTGTAAAAGTTCAAGAAAAAAATAGACCGCTTGAACGGGCATTCTTTACAGTTTCGTCTTACAAAGACTACATAGAAAAATCAGAGGCAAAAATCAAACAAGGCATAATTGCCAGAAAGGATTTAGAAAAAGCAAGCATAGAAGAGCTTGCAATTGGAACATACATGAACTTTAATTATTTTCACACTCCAATTTCAGATCAAGTGGATTTCATTGGAATTGAAAGAAGACTTCAAACTAATGTTCATGATTATAACGCCCTCCCTGCAAGACAGCAGTTAGATATCAATATTGATCTTCAAAATATAGAAGTAGGTCACACCCCAGCAAGCATTAGGGAGTCTTTACTAGAAAAAGTAATCAAGATGGGCGATAAGTTTGTAGCAGCAGTAAAAAGAGAGTATGCACCAGGAATTATAGGTCCTTTTTCCTTGCAAAGTGTGATAACCAAAGATCTTGAATTAGTGGTTTATGATGTGTCCTTAAGAGTGCCTGGAAACCCAATTGTTGCGACCACCAGTCCATATACAAAATATCAATATGGGCAGACCTTTGGAGTGGGTCGTAGAATTGCCATGGAAATAAGAAAGGCCCAAGAAGAAGGACGACTGGATGAAATAGTCACATAGGGAAATACTATTTTCATTAAGAGAAATTAATAGGCGTAACCCCGTTATTGCAGAACTCTGAGAGATTTCCTCTCGTTATCGAGACCTTTAACCCGATTGCCTTTATCGTTCTGCGAGGTTACGCAGTTTAAGCGTTAGATTTTACAACTAACGACATTATTTACTGTAGGAAGTTTAAGTATTTAAAATATTGTATTATAATTTTTAATAAACAAGTGCATAAATTGAAATTTTTATTAACAATTCATGAAAACTATCGTAAATACCAAAAAAGGATAGATCAAATTAGAAACAAAAAACCTGAAAACTTATCTTGTAGAAAAAGTCATGTGTATCGTTAATTGGCCTGATTAGGAAATATACTGAATACCTAACGTTTTGTTTCAAATAATTAAACGGTTTGATGTTTGAAATAAAACTGCTGGGTGCCAATTAACATTTGTTAAACCTCTTTATTATTGCCTGGTAAAATTGAGAAGATGTCCAGAAGCATCTACATTCGGGAGATTATTACAATACTAAAAGAACCGAGACTTTGTCCAACTTGCAATAAAGAGGACAGACTAGAAAGGGATGTAATTTCAGAGAACAGATCTGGGGGCAAAACAATTCTTTGCACCCGTTGTGAGGCTTTGATCATAATTACCAATCATAATTTAAAAGAAGTTGATCTTTCTGCACCTAAAGACATTATGATCCTATTAAAAGAGCCTCATTTAATTAGAAAAGTCACATACTGAAAAACTCAATAGATAAAATAAAGTTTAACTTGATTTGGTTTTTACAAAGTCAAAAATACCAGTTCCCGAAATTTTTTTCTGTTAGATTAAAATCATCCTGTTTGATTTAAGTTAATCACATTCAGATTTCAAATTTTTTGTTATCGTATATGTCATTTTATAGCATACCTAAGAATGGCTAAAACAGAATCATCCATTTTTAATCTCTTGATTAATTTTGGAGAAACTACAAATTCTATTTTTGACGAAGTGTTTTTTGCAATTTCTAACATATTCAGTATATTTTTGAATTGTGGTTCTGAATGATAATCAGCAGAAACAATAAGTGTGTCCACTGCCCCGCGTTTTAATGCATTAAAAATAACTTCGTTTCTTTTGGCAGTCAATCCGTCTTTGACTAGTCTTTCATATTTGCCAATAATTTCCTCTACATGTTTTCTTCTATGGAGGTATAGATTATGAATAATTTTTTTGTAAATTTCATCTTTTGATGTAGAGAAAGAAAGTTTTTCTACAAACCTACATTTTTGTGCCAATTCAGAATCAAGAACATCAAAAAATTCAGTTTTTGCCTGACCGTTTCCGCCCAACATAATTACCTCTGAATCTACGCCTAACTCTCTTATTTTCTTGGCCACCTTTTTGTAAAAACCATGGATTTTAGTTTGTCTTGCCCTTAAAAATCGCCCTTGGCTTTGACCTCCTTTTTTATGTCGTCCCATAAGGTCAATTTTCAAGGAGGTTTCTTGGATAATTTGTTCTCCAGAAAATTTTTGAATTCTTGCAGATTTTTGGTCTAGTGTAACTAATGAAACTTTATGATTTGTTTTTAGAATATCATTGAATGGTTTTAGAAAGGGTCTTTTGCTGATCATGTAGACATATGGAAGTTTTTTAGAAGTCCCTATCTCCTCGATAGTAACCTTGCCATTATTTACCCATCCAAAAATACAGATGGTTTTTGCAAATTTCCCTACCGATGTGGGGTTTTTACTGATCTGACTAATTCTTTTTTCAATACTAGATTCGATTAGTTCAATGGAATTGTTTCGATTTGTATCTCTAAGTAAAGAAATGGTTTCCTTTCCTTTCCCATAAGGATAATAAACAGACACACATGTGGTGTTATTTTTTTTAATTTGATGTAGAAATTGATTTATCATCAACCATTCAAATGATGAAATTTCAGATTCAGGAGTAATTGGGATAAAAGAATTATCCTTCAAAATCCAGCTCCATAAAGCAAATCATTTGGTTATCAATAGGTGTTGATATCCAGGAATTGGGTATTGTGATTTCTGGCTTAAAAGAATCTAAACTTTGCACACAAAGTAAATACATTTTTAATTAAATAACCTATGTTTTGATATTGCTAATGATTAAAGAAGCTATGTCTGAAAAATGATGAGTTTGCCGAATTATGAAGCATTTATTTCTCATAAAATCATTAAATCCCCAATAATTCGTTCAAAGAGGGCACATGATGAATAAAGAAAACATTGTTCTAAAAGCAAAAAATTTTGCGCACAATAAACATAAAAATCAAAAGAGAAAGGATGGAGTTACTCCTTTTTTGGAACATTTGGAAGAAGTAGTAAACAGAATGAAGAATTTAGGAATAACAAATGAAGAAGCATTAAGTGCTGCATGGCTACATGATGTAATTGAACACGCAGATACTACTTTTGAAGAACTCAATAAAATATTTGGAAATACTATTTCGGTTTTGGTTTTATCGCTCACAAAAAATTATAATTTATCCAAAAAAGATATTGAAACTCAGTATGTTGCACAATTGAAAAATTCCTCCATTCAATCAAAACTAATTAAATTTTGTGATATTTCTTCAAATCTAAAAAGTATTCAAAATTCACCCCTTTCAAAAACCCAAAAAAATAAACAGATAAAAAAATTATTTTTTTATCTCAGAGTTATTAAAAAAGATATTATTGAAATTGAATCAACATACCCAAAAATAAGAGAAATGATAGATGGGGTAAATACAATTGGGATTAAATTCAAACAAAAACCAATCTAAAATCAAAATACCAAAAATTTATTGTGTATGTCTGTAAAAAATTCTATAAATGTCTAAACTTCCCAAAAACTTTCCTGAATATTCGTTATTGTATAAAACACTGAAAAAGCGAATTTTAGAATTAAAAAATGAACTTTCCAAATCAGATGATGTTATTTTTCAAAACAGTGTAATTAAAAAGATTGAAAAATACCAAAAGGAGTTAAACAGTATAGAATCTTATTTTCCAGAAAAGTTTTTTGATAATCTTTAATTTTATCAAGCTTCCATACTTGTCTTTAGGAGATTTTTTCTCACCAAAATTGGAATTTTGTAAAATGCGCCTAAAGCCAATGCATCTGATGCACGATAATTTCTCAATACCATATCTTTTTTGCCAGTAAAGTAGAGATTTGCTCGTAAAACTTCTCCACTTTCATAAATTTTGACTTTTACCAAAAACAATTCATTTTCCTCACAGATTTCTTCTATCAATTTGTAAATTGATGGAATAGAATCATCTGAATTTTCTGAAAAACTGGAGATATGTTTTGCAACTTCTCCAGAAAATGCTCTCATGTGAAATTCCTTTCCCTCAGAGCCCTTGAGAACAACCATTCCTTCTACTGCATATGGATCTACAAATCCAACATAGTCTATCTTGACTGAATCATAATCTGGTTCCTGAGCCTGATTAATGTCCATTATGTGAATTAAAGTAGAAATTTAATACTTATAAAGATATGAATTTTTTAGAGCATTTGTGCCTGTTTTTGAAACGATCGATTTACACATACCTCAAATTTTTTAATACAAACAATAGAGGAAATTATAATGTCAACTAATCCAGAAAAAGCTGTATCATATATTCTCACAAAACCGGTTTTTCAATATATGGACAAAGATGTATTGTTACTTAATCAAGATGTTAGAACACGAGTTGCAGCAAAGATGTTGCATCATTATGAAACAGATGACATTATTGTTACAGATGAGGATCGAAACCCAATAGGAATTGTAACTGATGAAGATATTTTGAACAAAGTAAGTGATGTTACCGTTTATGCTGAAACTACTACATTAAAGGATGTAATGAGCACCCCTTTAATCGTAATTAACGAAAAGGCCACACTTCAAGACGCATTGCATAAAATGAGAGATAACGGAATCAGGAAATTACCTGTAATAAATAAAAAAAATCAAGTAATCGGAATGATTTTTCAAGCAACTATAGCAAACGCAATAAGAGAAGCAACAGCAACACCGCCTAGACTTCTTAGCCCTCCTGTGAAAGCAATACTTGGAAACTTGGGATTCGTCTTACAATTTGCCGGAGTTTTGCTTCTAGTTCCAGCAATAATTGCAACTATTATGGCAGAAACTGACATTGCCACTGGTATTTACCTGAACACAGTTCTTCTATTAGCTACAGGTTTTTTTCTTAATGCATATGGAGAAAAGGCAAGCCTCAATCTTAGGCAAGCTTCAGTGTTGGTATTTTCAAGTTTGTTATTGCTAACAATTTTTGGAACTACCCCGTACCTGTATGTAATTCCCACAGGATCATCACCTTTTGAAGCGTTTTCCAATGCTTTCTTTTCAAGTGCTGCAGGATTTACCACAGGTGGGATATCTCTTTTTGATGAGCCAGAAAAACTGCCTCAAAGCTTTACGTTTTACCGAAGTTTTACACAACTAGTGGGAGGAATGAGTTTCATCTATCTTGTGATTACAGCATTTTATCCTGAATCAAAATTACAGTCAATGAGAGGATTTATCTCGGGTAGAACGTTACATATGAGAGAATTATTTGGAACTATTACCATTATCTTTGCTCTTTACATTGTGATTGTTGCACTACTTTTGTGGGTGTTTGGTGAAAGAGATTTGATGGATAATTTTTCACTTGCGATGAGCACATTGGCAACAGGTGGCTTTAGACCTAGTTCTACAATTTTAGATGACTTGTTATGGCAAGAAAACATAATACTAATGGGAGCGATGATACTTGGAGCACTCCCATTTACTTTTCATTATGGATTTGTAAGAAAGAAATTTCTATCACCAAAGCTTGGAAAGGAAGTACTGCTCTATTTTGGAATATTGGGCAGTGCCACATTGATGTTTATGGCATTTAGTGGTTATGATTATCTAGACAGTGCATTTTATTCTGTTTCTGCAAGTTCTACTGCAGGACTTCAAAAAGAAGATTTGTCTGGGTTAAATGCCCCAGCTCATTCTATTTTGATTCTTTTGATGTTTATTGGAGGATGCGGTTTTTCAACTGCTGGCGGATTGAAAATTTTTAGACTGTTCCACATTAGACATTTTAAAAGTGTGTTCAACAAAGAAGAGAGAGAAAAATTACCAACAGAGACTAAAAAAGAAGCCTATTCTACGCTGATAATTGTAATTTTGTTTCCCTTAATTGCAAGTTTAACTGCAGTGCATTTGACCTTTGTTGAGGATGTAAGCTATGAAAATGCCTTTTTTGAATCAGTTGGCGTAATAACAACTGGTGGCTTATCTGCAGATGTAATAGACTTTGAAACTCCTGGTGGAACAAAAATAGTTTTAGCACTACTTATGATTTTAGGCAGATTAGAAATAATAGCCATCATCTACATTTTTGTTCCCAAACTGAGTTAATCAGAATCATTAAAGATAGAATTTAATGCAATAGAAGTAGATTTACCGTATGAATGATGAACAGGTAGTATCAAGTAAACGAGGCAAAAAATTAATGATTTTAGGATTTGTTTCAATCGCAATTTTGTTTTTAATGTATTCAAGATACCAGGATCCCGAACTAATTACACCTGATGCCTATGATGCCATTCAAAGAATCGCCTATGGGTTTTACATAATATTGTTAGCAAGTTTGGGTGCCATCACATATGGACTCTATATTTTTCACAGAGACAAAGTTGAAAGAAAAGAAACGGATCTTTTTACAATAATAGCACTTACAACTTGGAATACAAAATCAAGAAAAATATTTTTTGTGACTTTTGTGGTTTACGGTATTTTCTTTTCTCTAGTCTCAGGAACTTTAGTATATCAACCCGAAGTAAATTTTGCCATACATTATGGAGCTGAGATTCCTTCAGGATTTGTAGCACCATGTTGTGACGGACCTGGTTATATGCCCAAAATCATCATCTACATAACAGAACACGTAGGATTGCAAATAATTCCTGTGAATCTTGTTTTGCAGGTGATTGTATCCTATCTAGTAGGATTGAACATGGCAATTGCAGTAAGCGCATTATCAATATCAAAAAAAGGTAGAGGGATGAGCACAGTAGGAGCAGCCACAGGATTGTTTATTGCATGCCCTACTTGTGCAGGAACATTTCTATCAGTTTTTGTTGGAACAGCAAGTGGAATTGCATTAACAATAGCATTAACACAGCTTCAAACTCTTTTTATTGCAATATCCATTCCTATTTTGCTTGTTACACCTTTTGTATTGGCAAAAAAATTAAGAAATTCAGATGGAAGTTGCAAAATAAATCCTAGTTGAATTTTTTTACTTCTGGAGTTAAATGGTTCCCAATATCATATCCATCCCTACGTAGATATTTCAAAGTGAGTTTGTAAATTAATTCATTATGATTTGCTTGCTCTAAGATTTCTGTCCAAAGAATTTTTCCTTTTTGATCAATTTGATTTTTGAAATCAGGATTCATAGATTCTGCAATTTCTTTGCATTGCTCAAATGTTTTTCCATTCTTATATGTATGAGTTCTTCGATCGCAACTGTCCATGTTAGTTTTAGAATGACTTTGTAAATAAACCTGAATAAAATACCAATAAAAAATCAGCGCAATCAAATACAAGATAATTTAGTTCAAAACATGGGGATTAGGACCATAGCAGACTATGTAAAATTCTTTATTGATCTAAACATGGGGGATTCTTCATCTCTGATGAGTTTTGTAAATAATGAAAAACAAGTATTAAAACACAAATTACAAAATAAGGAAATTAAAAAAGAGATAATTTTGGAAGGAATAAAGATTCTAGAAGAGCTATCTTTTGAAATAAGAGAGAAAGGCGAAATAGCAGTTTTGGAAAAATATAGAAATTAATTTTGTGTCATTACGTAGAATTAAAAGTGGAGTTGGTTACCTTATCCAACAGTATTTTAAAAATTTCATCGTTATCTAGAAGAATATAGGGTAAATTGTTTTCTTCACATGCCTGACCGCTTTCAGTGTCTCTTGTAACAAGAATCAAACCATTTTCTCTAGCATAATTAATTACAGAATAGTCGGTACGGAGTTTTTTTCCTTCAGTACGCAGTTTTTTAACACTGTAAGCCTCAAAGCCTAATTGTCGAAGTCTCTCATCCCAACCATCATCCATCTCATCAATCAATATTCGTGGTTTGACCATGACTACACATAACAAATTTTCAATATTAGTGTAAAGTTTTAGGTTATGAATTAGTGATATGTTTCAGATAAATCAAACATTAACTCACAAAAAGAGTTTAATCTGTTTGGAAGTATTCCATCATACCATGCCAATTCCTTGTCAATATTACAACCCTTAAAAACAGATTTAGTGGAATCTTTTGAATTCAAAAAAGTGGTTTCTTTTGAAAACAAATCATTAATTTTTTCAATTCCCTTTTCTGACAGATTGTAATCACAGGTACTCAAATCTAATTGAACAACATAGTTGTTATCCATTGGGTTTTTTCTTGCCTTGATAAAAGGTACTTTGTTTTTTTGACATTCCTTGTAATAATGATCTAATTCAAACATTTTTGAATCTGCCAAAAATTTTGTTTTTATCAAGATAAAAACCAGATTAAATTAAGTTAATTATCGTCTAAAGATCGGCAGTTATTTTTTTAATTTTAGTCATCAATCTAATCTTCTCTTCTATTGGCATTTCAGGCTCCATTGTAAAATATATGATATTTCTTTTAGTGTAAGAAACCATCTGTGTTACTTTTTCTCTTTCTACATGTATGTATCTCACTTTCCCAAGGGATTTATCAAATTCCTTTCTCATTGTTCTTCTTTGGGCAACTTGCTTGCAAAAATGTTCTTCTTCTTTTTGAGATTTAAGAGAAGTTTTTCCACTTTTCATTATCGCCTCTCGAATATTTCCTTTAAAATCAATAATTGCGGCAAATCTCATTTTTGGATCTAGGTTAATTATATTTTCAACAATTTTTAGCAAATCGATTTTTTTTGCTGCCATATAATAAAACCAAAATTGGCAAATATATTCTATTGAAATTTAAGATTTGATTAAAAAATTTCTGGGTTAGATTCCTTGCTTGATAGACCCACGCATTCTTTGAAATAAGATCGTTCCAAAAACTGCCATTCCCAATATTGCAATAGACAAAAATCCAAACTCAGGTACAATATTTGTTCCAACTATGGTTATTTCCTTTGCATTGTCAGGTAGTTCAATTTCTATAGCGTTTATAGAATCTTCGGTTAATTCAAATCGAAGATCCTTTACTCCATCAACAAATACCCCATAGGGTCCTTCAATTAATTCATGAGGCAGCATAAGCATTAGTTTTTGATCAAGAGATTTTGGATCACTTGTAATTTTGAATGTTATTGAATTTTGCTCTTCGTTTATTTCGGGTTCCGATAAAATTCCGCTGTATTGATAATCTACGTTAAAAACTGAAAGGCCATCACCTGTGGTTTTACCTACATCTGGAACAATCTTGTACCCATTTGTAACTGTCACAACACCTGTCATCCAAGGATGAATCAAACAAAAATATGGAAACCGTCCTTTTTCAGAAAAAGTAAATTTGTAAAATTCTCCCGGAACCAAAAAATCAGCTCCGCCAAATTTGCCATCTGGGCCATCTTCAATAGTACCAGAAGTTATCGTGTGTTTGGCTTGATCACCATTTTTCCACACAACTGTATCGCCAATTGAAATTTCGATATCACCTGTAGCTTCACCAGTTTTTTCATTTTGCCAAAAGAAAGGAGCGTCAGGACTTGCCGAACCTGTAGGCATGTTGATATCATAGGTTGCCGCAAAAGCACCTTCGACAGACGAAGTTAGAAAAAACAACATGATAAAAGATAGAAGATAAACACTTTGCATGTTTTGTGAGAAGGACCACAACTAAAATTGTTTTCTGTTTAAGAAATTTTTTGTAACAATTTTACAAAGAATTGGAGTTTATTAGGATCCGTAAAAACAGGTTAAATGTGAAATTAAATTCCGTGATAACTATTTCAGGAATAATATTGATTGTTTGTGGATTGGTATTGTTTTATTCTTTACAAAACATTCCAGATTTGGAGCCTGAACTAAAAGCATTGAAACATCTAGGGACATTTGCAGGATTGTCAGGCATAGGAGTAGTCATAGCAGGAATTCTATTAACATTAACAAGCAGACAACAACCCTCATTTGAAAAAAAATTTGAGGGCTTGGAGTAAGAAACATGCGTTTTTTCAACCCTTTTTATCAAATTAAGAAGTGAAGTCAACAATTCCGAAATTATAATAATAAAAAAAACCAAGGGTAAAAGTTGACAGAGGAAATTTGGTTAGGCGGAATTTATCTAAAAGAAGAAGGGGGGTATGAGGTAATTTTACGAGCCTTGACGCATTATAAAAAAAGGCTGTTAAGGATAGATAAAAGCCCCGAACTGAAAGATTCAGCTGCGATGTTTGGAGGAATTTTACGACAAGCTGCGATAAAGACAATACCAACAATAGATGAGGTGACCAAAGAAATACAAAATAGTTTGATCAGCCCACATGAAACAAATACCTTAAGTCAACATATACCAATTCTAGAAAAGGCATTGATTTCATATGAAACAGATATTCAAAAAGCTCAAGACACAGGCCATGAGTATTACTTATCGTTGATAGGAGATCTTTCCAAGGTCAAAAATGATTTAGATTTAATTAAAATCGCTCACACAAAAATCAAACAATTTAATTGAAATACTATACCCCTTGAAGGTACCAGTCCATATACGGCAATAGATTTTTACAAAGTTTTTTCTTTTCTACCTCATCGTCTTTTTCTAAAATTGTTTTTAATTTTCCATTTAGGTATTCACGAGTAATATTACTCTGAAATTTTTCTTGGATCTGAATTAAAACTTCCAAAAATTCATTTGAAGAGACCTGATTGAAATTATCAAGTATCTGTTTTGCTCTAAATTCAACAGACATGATTCTTTAAAAAAAGACTTATTTTTATTGCTTGGTGTTTAGTTGTGTACATCATCATCATTCCAAGTTAAGCGATATTTTCCCACCACTCGAAGAAGACTAATTTTCCCTCCTTTTTTAAATTGTAAAATCTTTGAGTTTTGAGATGTGTCAAGAACCTCTAGTAAATTATCATCGAGTGCTTCAAAGGTGGTAGGAGAATTGGAAATTTGTTTCCATGTATCGTCATCAAAATTCAAATAAAGTTTTGTATACAATAATCCCATTATGATTTCTCTAAAACAATCCAAGATAAAAACCACATTCAGAGGATTTAATGAATTTGGAGATAAAAAACGACTTAATATCCAAGGCACAAAAATGATTCAAAAATAAAAACATCACTACTTTTGACACATGGTGAAAGGATTACTACGTAGCCTTTTTTAATCATAAAATGGTAGTAGAGTAATAGAGAAGTAGGACGATCTTTTGATTGGTCTTTGGACCAATACATTATGTGAACCTACTTCCCGACCTATAGCAGAAAACTTTTCTAATCACGTAAAAGGTTTACCAATGTTTCATCTATCTTTTGACAAAAAATCAACTAGTATAATCATCTTCTTTTAGGTGCATGAATCCTTCCAATTCAGAGTCTAGAGCCAACTCGTAGCATTTTACAATATCCTCCTTTTTAATATGAGAGATGGTTTCAATATCTTCAAGAGTCACTTGTTGGGGAACATTATGAGAAATTGCATATACACATACTGCAGATATTAAAAAAGGTGATTCATATCTAAATGGGTTCTTATCAAGAAGATCTTTATGTAGATTTTGAGCACTCAAAATATCTTTTTTATGAAGACCTAATTCACATCTAAATTCTTCATAAATTGATTGTACCTTTTCATCTATCAATAAGATTGATTTTTTAAAAACATGTTATCAATTAATGATTGTTCAAAAAATACACATACTCCTTTAAATTAGATTTACTTTTTTTCACATTAAAAAAATACAAAAGATCCAATTTCATTAAATCTCCTTAAAAACAAAAAAAGTATAGTTCAGACTTGAGTTTCCCCTCGGGGCCTGAACCGCTGTCAGAGTTTAAGATCAAAAACGATTTGTTTTTTGATGACAACTCTATTTCGTTTTTTTGTGTACATATTGTAGGAGAAAATAGCTATTAACTTTCTGTTTGTTTAAAACTCCGAACAAAAATTTGTAAAGGTAATGACTTCTAGGTTATTCTTTATCTATGAACTCATTAACACCAGGTGCTTCTGGAGCCAGACCTTTTCTCTTTCTAATATCTGCAATGGCTGTGGCGGTCATGGATTTTGGAACTTCTGCCCATTTTTTAAACGAGGTATTCCATGTTGCTCGGCCTTGAGTCTGCCCTCTCATTTCCTCAGATAAGGTAAATGTTTCTGAAGCTGGAATCTCACCAGTGATTATGCTGCTTGCACCTTTTTGTTGCATGTCAAGCACTTTACCTCTTTTTCCTGAAAGAACGGTTGCCACATTTCCTACCAAATCTGTTGGAACCCTGACCTCAATGGCAAGCATTGGCTCTAAAATTACTACTCCTGCAGTAAGCAAGGCGCCCATACAGGCTCTTCTCGATGCAGGTCCAAGTTGAGACAACCCTCTATGTGCTGTGTCTTCATGAGGTACAAAGTGAGTAAAGGTGAATTTACAGTCCCTCATCTGCTCTTTACAAAGAGGACCTTCTTTCATAACTTCCTCAAATCCAGAATTTATTGAATCTGTTGATTCGTGGACAAATTGAACACCTTTTGTACCATTAATCATAACATTTCCTCTAGAATCAAATTTCATAACTCTCTTTATGGTGTCTGTATCCCAACCTTCTTTCTTTAAGAGTTCAGCGACAACCTTCTTGTCTTTCATGTCGCTTATTTCACCTGTTCTCAACATGTTAGCAATATTTGGTTCTAGTGGTTCTACTTTCATGAAAATCTTGTTGTGTCTATTTGGTGATTTTGACATAATTGGTTCACAAGATCCCCTTACAGTCTCTCTATAGTTAATGAGTGGTTCTGATGTAACAATATCCACTTTGGCATCTTGGATACGGTGAGTTGCCACATCAAGATGCAAGACACCCATTCCTGCAACAATTGTTTCACCACTTTCTTCATCAATTTTTACGACAAGATTAGGATCTTCGATTGTAAGCTGTTTTAACACTTCAACTAATTTAGGCAAATCTTTTGGATGTTTTGGTTCTACTGCAACTTGGACTACGGGTTCTGAAACATATTTTACACCTTCAAACATTGGCATGTCTTTAATTGAAGATATTGTGTTTCCTGCCCTTGCCTCAATCAAACCAAGCAATGCTGGAATATTTCCAGAACCAAGTTCTCCCACTTGTTCCCTTTGGTTTCCCATGAAAAAGTTTACAGATTGAACACGTCCTTCTCTTTTTGAATCTATAATGTTAATAGTTTGACCATCTTTAATTTTTCCAGAAAACAATCTCCCAATTGCGACAGGACCAGCTGCAGGATCTAAGACCATGTTTACGATCATCATGATTGTTGGACCATCATCGCTGCATGCCATCAAGGCTTTGCCAATATCTGAATCAAGGTCTCCTTTCCAAATTTGCGGAATTCTGTATTTTTGTGCAACATGTGGTGGAGGATGATGTTTCACAACCATTCCCAAAACTGCATCAGCTAAAGGAGCTTTTTCAACCAACTCTGCTACTTTTTCGTTTTGGTATGCATCAATTACATCTTTAAATGAAATTCCTCTTTCTTTCATAATATCTACATTAATTGCCCATCTGTCTTTTGCAGATCCAAATGTCACACTTGCCTCCTGAATAGATACTTTCCATTTTTCTTTGTATTCAGGTTCTGCATAAGTCTCCACTAGTTGATTAAAGTTGGATACTACACCTGCGAGGGTTTCTTGCATTTTCTCTGGAGTTAATCTTAATTCTTTAATGAGTCTGTCCACTTTGTTTATGAATAAAACTGGTCTTACTCTTTCCTCAAGTGCCATTCTAGTGACAGTTTCGGTTTGAGTCATAATTCCTTCTACAGCATCACAAACCACTACAGCACCATCAATTGCCCTGAGACTTCGAATCACTCTTCCACTAAAGTCTACGTGGCCCGGGGTATCGATCATGTTAATGACGTATTCTTTTCCTTTTTGGGAAAAGTGTAAAGTAACATTAGCTTGGTAAATTGTAATTCCTCTTGCTTGTTCTTCTTTATCAAAGTCCATTGCCAATGCCTTTCCGGCAGCTGAAGGGGCAATAATACCAGAATATGCAAGCAAACTATCACTCATGGTAGTCTTTCCATGATCCACGTGTGCAATGACACCAAAATTCCTAATCTGATCCTTGTTTTTAATAATTTTCAGGACCTCAGTTGTGGACTTGAATTTTACCATATTCGAAAAACCAAACTATTCAGCTAATAAATCTATTTGAAACGATTATGTAAAAGAAAAGATCAAATTTTTAAAATTTTAAAGATTGTTTTACTTTTTGTAGGAAGAAGGATGAACATGTATTTTAATTATGATTAGAAAAAAGAAAATAATAAAAAAGCACAGGTTGGTTATTGACACTCGTTAGTATAGGTTAATGGACTAGTGTATCCAGCCTTGTATTTTGTATTGTCATTTGGAAGGTTATAAGCCACAGACCAACCACCGTTTATTTGGACTGTTTCACCACATGAAATTTCTTTTAGTGATTTCATGATTACTGTAAAGGTTACTTCGTCATAAGCTTCTGAGGGGCCTAACTCTGGAATTTTCCAATAGAAGACAGTATTCTTTTTAGGCTGTTCTTTTTTAGTCAAATCTCCAATTACAGGATCCCTAACAAAGTCTGTAATTTCTGACCATCCATTGCTGCCACCTTGAATTTTGAGATTTTCAACATCAGTGCATGCTTCAACCTTTATTTTATATCCAAAAATACCATTATCTGGGTCTGCGTTGCTGTCCTCGGCTGAAATCTGGATCTCTCCTTCACATTCGGCTTCAGCGTTGATGTCAAGTCGAACACAATCACTTTGGTTGCCAGATATTGGATCGCCAGCAGGTGCAATATTCATTTGAAAGACACGTGACTTTCCTCCCAAACCAGTGGTGTCAAACCCATTGTATGACCATTTTCCTGTTATGGTAGTATGATCAATATTATCGACTATCGTCACGTATTTGGCAGCAGGACAATTAATTGCAGGAGAGTCATCTGCATTAAGACCTTGTTGAAGTTGCAATTTTCCATAATCAGAAAGTGCACTATTAACAGTAACGTTACCTGACATGGTAACTAGATTTCCATCTAACACAGGATTTGGGTTGAACGCCAATGCCAATGCAGGTTTTGGAGGTTGCTCAGCAAATGTCATGTTTGTTATTGATAGTGAACCTATAACAAGCATTGATGCGATGACAATAGAAGTTATTTTTTGGTTTTTGATTTTTTGAATCAATGTCATTGAACACGAATTTTTACATGTTGAAATAAAGTATGTGTTAATTGACCTCACTCCAAGCGGAATCAACTGGTTTCCAGAAAAACGATTGACATCAATTGTACGAGTAATTAAGATACAAATTCATTTCCTTCCTCTCTACTATCAGAATTTGTGCATTTCAAAAGCCATGGGGTTTGTCAGGAATTTGAAGTAATTCTCTGAGACTGTCAAAGAACTTTCTATAAATTGATGTGATCTTTCTAATTTTCCTTCCTAATCTCCTACCTGTCAAGGCCGTTTCCGAAGTAAAATGAGATTAGATTGTCATTAAATCTGAGTAAACAGATCAATAGATCATGTTATCACTTACTTGACGTAATTTTTTTGATAAAACAAAATTACAATCTTTTTTTCCTATTTTTTTAGCCTCAAAAAGAGGCAAAAGCTGAGAAAAATAAGTATAAAAAATAATTTGTGATATTTTATCTCTAAAATTTTGATTTGGGAAAATTACATTCAATCCAACTTTTTTTAAATTTTTTACGAGTTGAGTATTATGATAGTTTTTTTCTTCAAAAATAATTACAGTGTCATTTTTTTTGGTTGAAAACAATTCCATATGAGAAAACTGCTCTATCCTTTCATATTGTGCATCATATCCCAATAACTCATAAAATTTTGCTGCACAATACATTGCCAATGGAAAAGTGTGCATGTTTCCAATAACAAAAATTCTTTTCCCAAACTTTGCTTTTTTAGCTTCTTCATATGCCTTTTTGTAAATGTCGTTATTTTTTGGAATTGTTATTGGACAAACAAGAGAGATGCAAGTAAGTGCACTTTCTAAAAAGCTTATACTACCTGCGGTAAATACATCTGAATTTGGAGATTGTAAGATTATTGAGTTATCACATGCCTTAGCCAATCTACTTTCAGACCTAGAAGTTATGGCAACGGACTTTTTTGAATTCTTTGCAACTCTGATGTTTGAGATAGTGTTTCCAGAGATTGAAACAAAATAAACAGTTTTGTCTTTTGGAATAGAACTGTTTTTGAGTAGATCAAGAGGATCAACTGCTTTTACAATAAAATTTGAAAATGATTCTGCAAGCATTGCAGATGCTAATGAATCTCCGCTACCGGTAAAGATAGTATTTTTTTGTTGGTTTCTTGTTAAAGTTTTTTGTTTCTTGAATTGTAACAAGAATTTTGGTTGCATCTTTACGTCATTCTCATAGGCGTCAATAGTTTGCATGTTTAATGAAGAGAAACCCCCCTCATATTAGAAAATTGTTTTTGTAAAATTTAGAATCCAATTTACTTAATGTGATCAAATTTGATTCATAACATTAAAAAAAATTACACCAATCCATTTTACCTGACTTTACATACTTTATTTATTGCCATAACAAGCCGGGATTTGGTAATCTGACGACATTGATTACCAATATCGTTATGGCCAAAAATGATTTTAGTGTAAGTTTTGATTTTTATAACGAACTTTTAGAACTCTAGTGTGGAAATTTCTGTAGGACATACACCAGATTCTGATGACGCATTCATGTTTTATGGAATGTTTACAGGTAAAGTGAAATCATCAGATTTTACTGTAAAACACGTAATTGAAGATATTGAAAATCTAAACCAAAAGGCAACCAATCCACAGCTTGATGTTACTGCAGTATCGGTTCATGCATGTGCGTACATTCCAGGATATACAATTCTGAGGAGTGGTGGAAGTTTTGGAATAGGATATGGGCCAATTGTAACTGCAAGAAAACAAATGACATTAGAGGAGATTAAAAAATGCAAGATTGCCATTCCAGGAAAATTGACATCTGCGTTTTTGTTACTTCAATTAATGATAGGAAAATTTGATTTCATAGAGATGAATTTTAGCGACATACCAGAGGCCGTTAAAGGTGGAAAGGTGGATGCAGGATTAGTAATTCATGAAACACAGTTATCATATGCCCAGGAAGGAAATCTCAAAATTTTGGACGTAGGGGAATGGTGGGATGAAATCACAAACGGTTTGCCTGTTCCATTAGGAATCAACGTAATGAAAACAAGTTTAGGGATGGATGTGATTTGCAAGTTCGATAAATACTTGCAGGAGTCAATTCAGTTTGGTTTGGACAATTTTGATGATGCAATAGAATATGCCATGCAATACAGTAGAGGAAAATCCCAAGAATTGATTGAGAAATTTGTAAAAATGTATGTTAATCCAGTTACAGTAAACATGGGAGATAGCGGAGAGAAATCCATTAGAAAGTTCTTTGAGATGGCAAGGGAGAAAAATCTTGTACCAGAGTTTAATCTCAGTATCTCCACCAAGTAATTATAGTATAAAAAATTCTAAAAATTATGGGAGACGGTATAGGAGGTTCAGTCATTGGTATTCTCTCAAATAATGCATTTGAATTGTTGGTAACTCATTATAGAAAAGACAACAAGGAAGAATACGGAAAAACAGAAAAAATAATCATGTCGAAGATCGATAATCCTGATAATCCACAATATGAAGAAAAAACTAGAGAGGATTTGGAGAAAGCCCTTAAAGGTAAATTTGTTACATGTAATGTGCAATACCGAGATGTAAAAACAGATGCCTTGGTTTGCAATGTGTTTGTTCAAAACCCTCCGGAGAGATTCTAAGGTATAGCGTAATTTTTAATTCATTAAAATCATCCATCAAATTCCTTCTCCTTTTGAAAAACGTCTAGTCAAAAAGTAAAGACCAAAGGAGGAAACCTTTCTCCTTTGATCTGCAAATTCAGGGTAGTGAGTTCGCAGTAAAAATGCACTATTTACCTACTTAAGACTTCTTTTCCAAAAATTGTTTGAAAAATTTCAAAATAAAGAACTACTGATAGTTGAAGACAAAACCTATTTGTTCCTTGATGTAAATAATGTCACTAGAAACCGTTTACCCGTTTTGTTCATATACGATGAAATTGTTTCTTTATTTAGATTGGTTCTAGTTGATAAGAGAATTCTCGGTGGTGGAGTTGCAATGTTAGTTGTTGGAATGGTTTTGTTATTTTCAATAAACTCATCAGTACCTATTGGAAAGTCTGGGATGACAGAAGAAGAGATACTAGACCTTGCAGTAAAAGAACAAGAAAATAAAGACATGAATACCCTAGCCAGTATTTTAACAGGCCTTGGATTTTTGCTGGTTTTAATTAGTTTTGGCACCAGAAGAAAAAGCAAGGAAAGTCCAAAAAAAGAAACCAAAAAACCAGAAGTTTGAATTCTCCACAAAAAATCCGTTTTGTTTAATTTTTAATAAAGAAGCCCAAATTTTACAGAGTCTTAAGAAAATCTTATTTTCAAGCCTGTAATCATGAAAATCAAAAGATATCTGATAAAATAACGCACAAAAAATGTCCTAGGATCAAGGTTATCAAATATGACAATTGAAACATGTGAGAGGTTTTTACAGGTTTTGCAAATACCCTTGTCATAGAAAGATTGTCAGAAACATTGCCTTTCCTTAATAATTAAAATTGAAATTTTTAAAATACCATTTTTGACAGAATTTAACTCCCAATAATTTTGAATTTTTGAACAGTTTTAGCACTAGGAGTCAAAACACATCTCCGTTAAATGTAGTGAAAACACATACTAGTTGAAGCAAAATGCAAAACACAATTCAAAAGGAAAAGAAGTCACCAGTTCTTCGAACCATTGCGTTGATAGCGGCAGGATTGGCAGTTGTTTTGGTTTTGACATTGACTCCATGGAACATTTTGCCAGTTCAAGTTACTGAAAATGTTTCAGTCATTGCCATAACAGAGCATGGATGTGTGGGAGAATCACAATACGGGGTTAGTGTAGTAGTGCCAGACTGCAACGCATCCGTTGGAGATGTGATTTCAGCGACGTTTAATGTTCCAGCAATGGATCAAAACGGTTACTATGATCCAATAGAGGAAAAACTTTCTCTAATTGAACCATAGTTCTCTTTTTTATAGTTGAGTTTGAAAAATCAATAAGGGAAATTATCAAATTTATTAGAATGACTGAAAATCAAATTCTGGTTAATATAAGAACCAACCCCTAATTACTAAAGGTAAGAAAACAGCCCAAGTTTAATTGAATAAAATTAAAGAAAAATCATGGATTTAAAATATGGGTTAATTGGAATTCCAATACTAATTGCAATACTTGTAGTAGTAACTGGAAATGCTCAATTTTTACCAGAATCAAATTCACAAGCTAATATTCTGTCTGAGGAGATCAACACCCAGACGGCAGATGCAGCAGAACAAAAGGTTAGAGAATACACTCTTGTGATTGAGCCAAAAGACATACAGGTTTCAGACAATGCCATATGGCATGCCTGGACCTTTAATGGCACAGTCCCTGCACCAACACTCTACGCTAATCAAGGAGAATTATTACGTGTCAGAGTCATAAACAATCATACACTTACCCATAGTTTTCATGCTCATTTTACAGATTATGATATGAAGCATGACGGATCACCAGTTAATGTTCTGACAGGTATCGGAGCAGGTTCCATGATACCTCCAGGCGGTGAATGGACATATGAATACAACATGGACACGTGGGGAACTACGTTTTTCCATGATCATGCATCATCTGACGGACATGGAATAAAGGATCACATATTGCAAGGGTTGTATGGAGCAATTATTGTTGAGAGAGATCCTCCAAAAACCTATGTTGACAGAGACATCGTTATTGTGATGAGTGAGATAGGTTATGACGTTGAAAGAACAGGTCCAGGCCCTACACCATATTTCATAATGAATGGGAAGGGAATGCCCGGAGGAGAACATGCATTGGCCGAGATTTTTGAAGAAAAAGGAATTGAAGGAGTCCAAGAACAATTCAACTACACCATCCCTGTCTATAAGGCAAAAGTTGGAGAGACAGTTCAGTTTCACGTCATTAATCTTGGAGATGTGATTCATTCATTTCATCTTCACGGTCTGAAAATGACTTCTACTGCAGTTCAAAGAGGCACCAATATTCAAGGAACGACAGTACCTTTAGTTCAAGGAACACTTGAAACATTTACTGTGACGCCAGATAAACCAGCAATTTGGTTATATCATTGTCATGTGGTCAGCCATGCAGATGCAGGAATGATAGGCTTGTTTATAGTAGAAGAGTAATCTTCTTTTTTATTTTTTATAGCAATACATCTCACAGAATTTGCAGGGCAGATCATGTAATGTTTGCACTTGGTTTGAACCAACAAGATTTAGAATGTTAGAAATTCATATACCTCTATTTTATACTAATAGTGAATAAAATTGTTCAAAAATATCGCTGTTGCCATAATTACGCCTGTCCATACAAAAAAATCTTTTGATATGGGACTAGGATTGGCAAAAAAACTTGATGCAAATTTATCTGTAATTGAATGTGTTTACAAGATTCCGCCAAAATTTTATTTTTTTGAAACAAAATCAGATAAAAAAATTACAGAAAAACAAACTCATAAGATCAAAGAAGAATTGAAAAAATGGAAAGAACTTGCTTTAAAAGACAATATAAAAATTAACACAAAATTTGCATTAACAGATTCGATTGCACATTGGGTTATGGATTATGTTAAAGAAAATAAAATCGATTTGTTGATCGTAGATTATCCTAAACTTTCAATGGTGGAAGCCAATCATCATGATGACATTATCAATCAAATCCACCATAAAGCACATTGCCATATTCTCACGATGAAAAACTAATTCAAAAACGCCACAATAGTAATTCTACATATAGAGTATAACCAAAGCAAAGATTAATTCTAAAGAGTTTTGCTCATAGATATCTTGATTCATGCCGAAATAAGCATATACCCAATAGGAACATCCACTACAAGTGCCAGTTTTTACATTGCAAAGGCAATTGAAGTACTGAAGGACATCAAAGAAGTTAGATATCAAATCAATTCAATGGGGACAATTCTTGAATCGGAAAACATTGAACAGATTTACTATGCTGCAAAATCAATGATGGAAGTAGTTCACAATCTAGGAGTAGGTAGAGTAGAGGTCATTTTGAAAATAGACTCTCGAAGAGATAAAATGAAGAGTATGGAAGAGAAGTTAAACTCAATCAACAAATATTTCAAAGAGTGATTTAGTTCTGAAATTCATTTACAATATTAAAAAAAGTGTCTCTCTGGACAGGTTTTCTTCCAATTTCTTTTACCATTACCTCTAAGTCATGAATAGATGAGGCAGTAGGTTTTCCTGCAGCACGATAAACTTCTTCTGAAAATGCGGTTCCCACTAGATCACTACCTCCATTGGATAATGCAACTTGAGCTAGTTTTTTTCCATATGCAACCCAATAAACAGAAATGTTATTCAAAACATTTGCAAGCATCAACCTAGATACTGCGGTGATTCTCAAATCATACACAGACGAACATTCGGTATTTACCAGATGTTCATGTTCCAATTCTGTATTATCTAGGCTGAATTTTAATGGTATCAATGTAATGAACCCTTTCGTCCTTTTTTGAAGCTCACGTATTTTTATTAAATGATCGATCACATGTTCTGGTTTCTCAATATGACCATAAAGCATTGTAACATTACTTCTAATTCCCAAATTGTGTGCAGTCTCAACAGTATCCAACCACTCCTGCCCGGTACATTTTCCTCGTGCTATTTTTGGACGAATTTCTGGATGAAACAATTCTGCGCCTCCCCCAGGCAAAGAATCAAGTCCGGCATCCTTTAATCTGGAAAGAATCTCCTTTGTGGAGTTTTTTGTAAGTTTTGATAAAAAGAAAATCTCAGCAGCAGTAAGTGCTTTAATCTTTAATTCTGGATGATTTTTTTTAATTGCCTTCATCATATCTTCATAGTAATCAAGATGTAATTTTGGATGAAATCCCCCAACAATATGAACCTCGGTTGCTCCCATCTGTTTGGCAATTCCAACACGTTGCTGAATCTGTTCTGGGGTAAGGGTGTAAGAATCATCATCGCCCTCTTTTCTGTAAAATGCACACATTTGGCAACTAGCAGCACAAACATTTGTGTAGTTCATGTAATATGATGCAGTAAAAGAGACTTGTTCTCCAACCAGTTTTTTCCGAGAGTGATCAGCTACTGCACCCAATACATGTAGATTTTCATAATTCATTAATTCCAAGCCATCCTCAAAAGTCAATTCTTCACCAGTAATTGCTTTATCAAGTGCCTTTGAATCCTTGACTAGCTGCTCTATCACAATGAGATATCTCCTCATCTAGATATATTCCTTAACTGATAAAGTCAAGAAATAAGTACGTAGTATGATAAAATTATTTATGGTATTACCGCTTGTGGATGAAAACAAACCAAAATGTTACCTTTGTCATGATGGATTTGAGAATATCGAAAAATTAAGGGAGCATCAAAATTCAATTCACAAGGAATACTTTGAATCCCATAAAAAAGAAATTAAGCGAGAACCTGCACCTGGGGACGTCACTGTGTTTTAGTTTTTTTGGACTCTTTTAGTAATTTTTGTGCCATCTTTTTGCTAATATTAGCAAGATCATAATCACGATCAATAGTCAATGCTTTTTTAAAGAGTTTTACGGCCTCTTCAAGATTACCTAGTTCACCTAAAGACAGGCCTTTGTATGCAAGGGCCATTGCACATTTTTTATCAATCTCAGTAGCAGCATCATAACAAGAAATTGCCTCACGATATTTTTCTATTGTATGCAATGCAGACCCTTTGTTAAGCAGGGCATCTAGATTAGAAGGTTCAATTTTAAGTGCTTTGTCGTAAAGAGATAATGCTTGCTTAATTTTACCTAGAGTCTGTAAGGTCACAGCTTTGTCAATTAGAGCATTGACATTTTTTGGTTCTTTTTTTATGACTTGATTATATAGTTTAATAGCTTCAAAATAATCACCATCCTCACATAATTCACAAGCTTCGGAGAGCATCTTTTCTGATTGTTTATTCAATTAGCTTTTGATAAAACTTTGTGGATAATATAGATTCGTCCAAGGTCAATGGTTTTTCAATAATGTGTTTTGGAATTGATGTCTAATCTTAATTTTTTTTCTTATGGTAATTGTGGCCAGAACAGGAGTCATAACATATAATCCAAAATTCAATAAAATTACAAAACTTCCCAAAACAACAACATGAAAATCATTCCCAGGTTCAGCTAATTCCAGAATAGACAAGCTTGAGAGCATTGGAAAGATAAACAATCTAACTAAATTCTGAAATGCAGGGTTTTGCCTTTCAAGGTCAGCAATTGTGGGGGAGAAAGAATAGTACACCTGATTAAACCCAGTTAAAAATACGGTTCCTGTATTAGTGCTCAAAACAACATTATCTCTGATTTCCCTCAAGGATTGTACTTGTGTTGCAAGTTCTGTTCCATAAGCAGCTGTAGCAATAAGACAGCCACCTCCATTTTCAGAATTATTTTCTAAAGTTGATTTTTCAACAACAATTGTTCCTTCCATCCACGGATGGAGTAGGCAAAAGTAATCAAAAGCTCCAGATTTTTGAAAGTGGAATGAAAATTTTTCTCCTTTTGAAAACATTCCAGAGTCAAATTGATTATCAGAACCAATTTCAGGAGTTCCACTGGTCACAGTATGAAAAGCAGTATCCTCATTTTGCCACGTTATTTTAGTCCCTTCAGAAATTGAGAGAGTGTTTGGAACATAGCATTTGTTTGTAATTTCACAACCTTCCCTAGAGGCTCCCTCTGGAATGGTTATGAAAAGTTCTTCTGCAACGGCAAATGACATGCCCAGAACCATCAACACACCACAGATTAAAAGGAATGAAATGGAGTTCATAATCCATTAACAAATGGATTTCTGAGGTATAAAAGATGGGATAGTGTTTGATAATCTAGTCATATAGCATTAGATCTTTTTCTTCAAGAAGGCTATGAAGGTTATTTACAGAACGATAAACATCTTTTTCTGTTTTTGCTCCAGTACAAACCAGTTTACCAGAAGAGAAGATCAAGATCACGGTTTTTGGGTCAACCATCCTGTGAATCAATCCTGGAAATTGTTCTGGTTCATACATGCTTCTAGGAATAGTCCTTGCTGCCTTTTCCAAATGAACTTTTCCTCCCAAGTTTATCGATGACACAATATTTTGAACTGTGACTTCAGCATCATTTTTGATTGGGATTTTTCCTTTTCGTAGTTTTTCTACCACAGTCTTTACTGCTTTACGTGCAAGTTCTTCAGATTTTGAACCCGTGCAAACCATTTTCCCTGTTCTAAAAAGCAAAGTTGCAGTTTTTGGAGATTTTAGTCTAAACACAGCTCCTGGAAATTGATCTGGATTATATTCCACATCTGGGAATTTCTCTTGAATTTTATTCAGATCTAACTTTTGATCTATTGTTGCGGATGCAACCACATTTACTATTTCGATTATTGGAGTTGTGAATGTCACAGGATGTGTGTCACCTAATCCCTATTTAAAGAAATTTGAGTGTTCTCGAAGACATACGGATCATCAATATTGTAATCAAAAGGGTTTTTTGTGATATATTTTTAATAAAATAACACTAAGAAGAATTTTTGTCACGAGGATCAATCTGCAAGGATTTGTTAAAGCATTCAATAGCCTCATCATGTCTGCCTATTGTTCTTAGTACTAATCCCTTAGAATTCCACAAGTCAGGATCTTTAGGGTTTAGGAGTAAAGCTTGCTCATAACAGCCCATGGCTTCAAGATATTTGCCATTTTCAAAAAAATCTTTTCCTTTTTTGCAAAGCTCATCAATCTGACTCATGCCTATCTTAACGAGTTATTTGTTTTAAAGATGATTCAAGTATGAAATAAGTCATTATTTTGAATGGAAAACCTTACAACTATTTAAAAAACTAATCAAAATTTAAATTCATTTTTACTGAAATTTCAATATGGATATCGATAAAACAGATCAAGAAATTCTAAAAAATTTGATGGTTGATGCTAGGTTATCGGCTAGACAACTGGCAATAAAATTAGGAATGTCGACAGTGACAATCCTCACACGGATAAAAAAACTAGAAAAAGAGAAAATCATCAAAGGATACACTGCCATCATAGATCATGAAAAATTAGGATATGATCTTACTGCCATCATAGAAATCATTTCCAAAAAGGACATTCTTGCAATCGAGGAGAAATTGGCAAAGATCGAAAATGTGTGTGGGGTGTATGACATTACAGGAAACACAGATACTGTGATCGTTGCAAAGTTTAGAGAAAGAAATGAATTGAGCAAATTTGTTAAAAATCTATCAACTATGGAGAATGTGGAAAATACAATCACTCACATAGTCCTAAATACAGTAAAAGAAGATTTTAGATTATCATAAGAGAAAAAATGAAAAAATTGTCCCTTGTTTTATTGGTAATAATTTCTAGCTCAGCACAAGTCGCTTTTGCCCAAAATAGTAATTCAAACTTAGAATACAATATGTCAACAGAGGAACAAATTATGTTATTTGGAGGATTTGCGTTAGCTGTTTTAGGAATTTTTCTTTTCCTTGCCCGAGATACAATACTTCAAAAAAAAACAAAATATGATAAGGAAGAATTTGAATCAAAAAAAGACAAGACCTATGAAAAATATCATTCAGATTGGACAGACGATTATGTAGATTTCACATACAAAAGACCATCAAAATATGATGCAGAGTTTAGAAAGGCAGCAAAAAATTCAACATTGCCGGATTATTACAAAATACTGGATTTGCCTAGAAGTGCCACACAAGAAGAAATAAAAAAGAAGTACAGAGAACTTGCCAAAAAACTTCATCCAGATAGAAGTAAGGACGAACAAACTAAAGAAAAGATGGCAGAAATAAACAAGGCATATGAGATTTTGTCCGATAACGAAAGAAAAGAAAAGTATGACAGATACCTAAATGTGGATTAAACGGATCCAAGTTTTACAATAATCATATTGAGTTGAATTCCAGATTTATTTTGGACACTGTTTGTCAAGTTTGCGTAAATTAGGATATTTTTGGAATTCGTTTGGATTTGAGTAGTTATTTTTATTTCCCCAAACTCTGTATTAGGTCCAAGCATTGTTTTTGTAAGTAGAGGAATAACTGAAGTATCTTTTATCGTTCCTTTAATTTTGTAGGCAAATTTGTCTGAAAAATAGACACCCCCACGTGTAGTAGGAGAATTTACGGGAGTGGGAGAATTTGTAATAGAAACATCTTCCAATGAATACTCCTTATCATTTAAGTGAAGAGTGTATGGATGAGGAAAAGAAGTCATTAAAGCATCTAACAAAACCACATCAACTGACATATCTAATTTAAAGAAAATAATTCTTTTGAGTGTTTCGTGACATTTCTTGAGATTTTATTTTGAAATAATAGTCTAATCAGAGATTCAAATGTTGTAAAATTCCACTTAATTTATCACTTAATTATCAATACTCCAGTATATATCCAAGAGAAAAAGAAAGAAAATGTGGTTAACTTTAAGAAATTTTTTACTGCAAAAAAACAAGGACTGAAATATGCTTATTTGCAATAAGTGTTACAATGAACATCATGATCAATGTATGGGAAAAGCAGGAATGTTTTCCTGTGGCTGTGAATGTTTAAAAAAGTGATGAAGATTATGGAGATTCTAGAAGACAAAATTCACCTGTGGATTGACAGTGCCAGATATGTAAAAGCAAAATCTGGTATCTATATTCTATACAACAAAAAGGGGGATGCGATTTACATTGGTGAAAGTGACAATTTGCAGAACAAATTTTCAGATTATTTGGACACCGATTTTGGGGGCAATCCATGTAAACAAAAAACCCATAGCTACCAAAGATCTTTCACAGAAAGCCCAAAAGAACAAAAAAAATTACTTCTTGATGAATTTATGGCCAAAAATGGAAGACTGCCAGAATGCAATTCTGAAACCGATTAAAAACACAAGAAAAAAAAGACTCCGGGCAGAACATCTTTAAAAATAAGAAGATGCTTAAATTGTCATTGCAAGAATTTGCTAACCCACATGCTCTGCGCAATGAAATTTTAAGTTTGGTCGTTGAAAATGGCCTTGACCAAGATTGTTATTCCGAAATGCTTGATTATACAATAGAGCTTTTTGAGACACAGGGTCTAGGAGTAGACTATTACGGGTATCACAACATCAACCATGAACTGGAAGTAACATATGTTTCTCTTTTAGCGGCAACAATGAACCACCCACCAGAAAAGTTTTCCCAGCAAGACATAAAGTATCTTTATGCATCCTCTTTATTTCATGATTTTGATCCTCAAAAAAGTGTAGATAAACCTCATGAAGAAAGTGTGTTGAAATTTTTATCAATGGATAGAAAACTGCAAAAATTGCTAGTTGAAGCAGGTTTAGATTTAGAAATAATTAAGGTATTGATTTTAAGAACGACTTATCCATGGAGTGGAAAATTAAAAGAGAATGCAGAAAGGCAAATCGAAGAATGTTTTGCAAAATCGGAATTAACAAAGAATAATGACGAGTTTAGAGAACATATTTTGCATTTGGGATGGTATCTGTCAGTAGTAGATAGAGTGAGTGGATACACATTAGGAAGTTTTTCAAAAGCAATGGAAATGGCAAAAATGAACGCTCATGCATTAGCATGGAGGCCATCATTGATCGTAAGAAGTTCTGTAGCATATTTTGAAGAATTGTTAAACAGAGAAACAGAAATGTGCAGATTGGTGCTAAAGGCATTACCAAAACATATGAGAAAAAATTTCTTTGATACTGTTCTTTCATTTATGAATCTAAGACAACAAGAAATCAAAATTCAAGCAAGCAGTGCATATGAAAATTTGCGTCTAGTACCAACAATAGAAAAAATGCAAATTCGAGAAAATCCTCAATTCATAAAAACACTTCACTCTATATTTCTTGAATTGCCCAAGCCGCTTCAATTTTTAAAAGATAAATTTGAAGAATCGGTAAAAAACCCAGACGTAATACTAAACACTTTACGAATAAATGATTGTAATGGTGAAATTATTGGGTTTGCAAAAGGAGGTCCTTTGGAAACATATCACCTAAGACCAGAGATAAGGGATGAAAATTATGGTTTAGGAAATACAGTGTTTCTTGAACCACTTGCGCTAAAGATGGGCTATTGGGGGTTAAAAGGTGGAAGTGAGATGAGACATATGTTCATAATGCAGGCTGGCTCAAAAAAATTCCAATTTTTGACTAGTTTCGCTTTAAGAGACGTCATAAGTGCTAGAGTAGAGAAAGAAAAAG
>Ga0210081_1000022_pt1 | contig 37204 bp, 35 predicted proteins | sample White_ThreeSqA_D_FD_185589 | JGI IMG/M metagenome (GOLD analysis project Ga0210081, IMG submission 185589) | Wetland microbial communities from the San Francisco Bay, California, USA, that impact long-term carbon sequestration -... | ecosystem: Environmental > Aquatic > Marine > Wetlands ...
GGGTTTGCCGAGTGCCCGGCCGCCGCCAGCAATGCAAACACCTACGCCGACTGCGGCAAGGACTACAAGCGCTGGCTGCGCCAGAACGAACACGTCACGTTGTACCGCAGCAAGCGGCTGCGCCTGACGTCGGCAGCCGGCGAAACGGAGGGCGAATTCCGCGTGCGCCTGCAAGACGTCGCCAGCGAGAATCGCGACGCGGCGGTCGCGAAGCTTCGCAAGCGCTATGCGACCAGGCTGACGACTCTCGAGAACCGGCTGATGCGCGCCGAGCAGACGATCGCGGTACAGCAGGAACAGTCGACCAAGCGCAAGCTCGATACGGCCGTTTCCTTCGGCACCGCAATTCTGGGCGCCGTGCTCGGCCGCAAGAAGCTGTCCAGCAGCACGGCGACGAAAATGGGTACCGCGATCAAGACCGCCAGCAGCGCCCGCAAGGAAGCGGCCGACGTCGAGCGTGCCCGCCAGACCGCCGCCAGGGTGCAGGCTGAAATAGAGGCCCTGAATGCCGAACTCGAAAAGGAAGTCGCGGCGCTGGATACGTCATTCGACGCGCAGGCTGAAGAACTGGAGGAGATCGTCGTCCGCGCACGCAGTACCGACATTCACGTCGCGATCACCGGTCTCGCCTGGCTGCCCTACACGAGAGACGATGGCGGACGCCTGCGCCCCGCCTGGTAAGGCGATCAGTCGCCGAAACAGGCTCCCGCGTAGGCTTTCTGGACTCCGGCGTTCTCGAGTCGACATTCGTTGTCGTAAGTTACGCCATCCATGCCACAGACCGGCGAGTAGACGTCCGGACAGTTGCGGCCCATGTCTTCGCAAACGCCGGCATATTCGACCCTGATGCCGCGGCGTTCCGCGTGGCACGCATTGGCATAGGTTGCACCATCGAAACCGCACACCGGGACGAACAGGCGCGGGCAGGCCCGCAGGTTGCAGCCACCCTCGGTCGCCGTCATGACGCCGGCCTTGTCTGCGAAACAGGCGTTGTCGTAGGTGACGCCGTCGGCGCCGCAGACCGGGGCGATGACTTTCGGACAATTATCGACGTTGCAGGCACCCTTGCGCTGCACCGGCACGCGCTCCGCGGCCGCCTCGCAGCGATTGATGAAGGTGCGCCCGTTAACGCCGCACACGGGTTCGTCGACATTCGGGCAGCCCGATGCCGTACACGCGCCGAGGCCCGCGACCTCGATGCCGGACTTCGCCGCGAAACACTCGTTGATATAGGTGTTGCGGTCGACGCCGCACACCGGGTCGAACGTTTCAGGGCACGTATTGTCGTCGTTGGGGCAACGGCCTTCGCTGGCAATCTCGGCGCCCGCGGCATCGGCAACGCACTTGTTGCTGTATGTCTGCCCGTCGGTGCCGCAGACCGGCGCCCACTCCATCGTGCACGCGACCCCCGGCATCTCGGCCACTTCTGAAGGCGCCTCTGTTTCTGCCGCCACGGCGGCGGCGGCGAGCAGCGTCAGCAACCAGAGACCTGACGTTCGTACTGTCTTCATTGACTGGTGTTCCATGGGACCTTAGAGGGCTTCGCGCCGCGCTGGTTCAACGGGCGATGCCCCAATAGTTGTAACTCAACAACCTGATGCCCGGAATGTACATGCGGTTGTCTTCCTCGATCTCGAAACCGGCGTCGTGCAACAGGCCCGGTATGTCCCGGTCGATGTTGCAGCCACCGGCTATTCTTTTCCACCCCGGGTTGAGGCGTTTCTGCCACTTGCGGACACCGCTGTCCGGCGCCTTGCCATGCTCGCAGTACAACAGCGCGCCGCCGGGTTTCAATACTCGGCGCACACCCTCGAGCGCAGCGGCAACATCGGGAATCGAGCATAGCGTATACGTTATGACGACAGTGTCGACGGTATTGTTGTCGAGCGGTATTTCCTCTCCCGGCAGGTCGATGAGCTCGATGTCGAGACCGGACGCCTCGATGTTCGCCGCGGCCAGCCGGCGCATCCCGGCAGACGGTTCCAGCCCCCAGATTCGCCGCACCTTGTCGGCATCGTAATGGGGCAGGTTCGCCCCGTTGCCGAAGCCGATTTCCAGCACGTCGCCCACCGCGCGCGGCACGACCTTCTCGCGTTGCTTGCGCGCCGGTTTGGCTCCACAGGCTAGCGCGATCAGCCGCGGCAGCACGTTGTCTTCGTAAAAGCTCATCGCACCAGCTCACTGACGGGAACGAGCTCGAAGCCCTGCTCCTTGAGCGTCGGCAATTGCTGCTCGAGCAGCGCGAGCGTCGCCGGGTACGGGTGACCGATCGCAACGACAGCGCCCCTCTTCCTCGCCAGCTTTTTCATGCGCTCGAATTCCCGCGCCACGGTTTCCGGATCCGGGTCCGGGTCCAGGAACACATCCCGCTTGATTGCCTGCACGCCATTCTCCCGGGCAAGCTGCAAGGCGACACTCCGGTGCGTCGTGAAGCTGTCGACGAAAAACAGTTGCCCATGCTCACTGATCGCTTCCATCAGCCATTGCATGTGTCCCGGGTGTCGTGTCAACAGCGAACCCCGATGGCTGTTGACGCCGATCGCGTGCGGCACAGACGCCAGGGCGATGTCGAAAGTGTCTTCGACCTGCGCCCGGTTCATATCCAGGTCGATACTGTCCGGCTCGTCCTTGCCATCGTTGCTGTTCGCCTGCAGTGGCAGGTGCAACAGCACCTCCTTGCCATGTTCGTACGCGTGCCGGGCAAGTGTTTCAGCGCGTGGGCTTCCCGGCAGCACGGCGCAGGCCACGGGGCCCGGCAGCCCGATGGCTCGTCTGCCTTCGGCAAGGCTGTATCCAAGGTCGTCGATGATGATTGCGATGCGCGGGTTGTCTGCGACAACCGCCGTCGTCCACAGCAACAGGACGAGCGCGGCCCGCATCGGGGTCATTGTGCGTTGCTGTGCATCACCGGGCCGGACTGCAGGTAACCGATGGCTTCGGCAAGCTGCTGGTCGGCTTCGCGGTCAAGAACGCCGGCGAGGCTCAGGTCCGGAAAGCCCGGCGTATCCTCCACCAGGATATCGGGGGTAATGCCGATTTCGTGGATCGAGTCCCCGGACGGCGTGTAGTAACGGGACGTCGTCAGTTTGATCGCCCGACCCTGCGACAGCGGCAGTACCGTCTGCACCAGGCCCTTGCCGAACGTGGATGTGCCGACGATCACCGCGCGCGCATGATCCTGCAGCGCGCCGGCCACGATTTCCGACGCCGATGCCGATCCCTTGTTGACCAGTACCACCATCTCGGCGCCATCGAGAATGTCACCGCGGTGAGCAGAGCGCGTGAAGCGCGCGTCGACCGTGCGGCCATCGGCCGTGACGATAACGCCGCTATCGAGGAACAGGTCGGATACCTCGACCGCCGCGTCGAGCACGCCACCCGGGTTGTTGCGGAGATCCAGGACCAGGCCTTCGAGCATGCCGCCGTTGGCGTCCTGCAGCTCGTCGACAGCCTTGCTCAGCTCGCGCGCCGTGTTGTCGCTGAACTGGTTGATGCGTACATAGCCGTAAGCCGGGCTGAGGAACTCTTTGTGCACGCTCGCCACCCGAATGATCTGGCGGCGCATTTCGTAGTCGATGGCCTGGTCGTCACGCAGCACGGTAACCAGGACCTTCGAGCCCGCGTGTCCACGCAGGCGCTCGATCGCATCCTGCAGGCTGTCCGCGTCGATCGGCTCGCCGTCGACCGCGATGATTTCGTCGCCGCTCTGAATGCCGGAGCGCGCGGCGGGCGAGCCGGCGATCGGCGTGATCACCCGGATCCGGTCGTCGGTCCGGTCGATCTCGATGCCGATGCCGGTGTAGCTGCCGGTGGTGCTGATACGGATATCACGATACTCACCGGCGTCGAGGTATTGCGAGTGCGCATCGAGATCGCTGACCATGCCGCGGATAGCGCTTTCCAGCAGCACCGCGTCATCCAGCGGTTCGACATAATCCTGTTTGACCCGATCCAGGACCTCGGCGAACAGCCGCGCCTGGTCCCAGGCCAGCTGCTCCTTGCTCCTGGGTTTGCCATTGCCGACAAGTCCGCCACCAACGGACAGGCTGATGCCCATCACCACGCCGATGACGACTACCAGTATTGCGCGCACTTTCAATGACATACGATCTTCCCGACGCCCGGCCCGATGGCTCCGAGGGCACGATCGTCGACCTTAGCACAGCGGCTTGGGCCGGCCTATACACCCAGGTCACGAAATTGAGGCTGCTCAGTTGCCCGGGCGTCGCGAGACCCACTGGCGCGGGTTAACCGGCTTCGTTCCCTGGCGCAGCTCGAAGTAAAGGCCGGACTGCGGTTGCCCGCCGCTGTCGCCGACCGTCGCGATGACATCCCCGGGCGCCACCCAGTCACCGGTATCCGTCAGGATGGTTTCGTTGTAGCCGTAGAGCGTCATGAAGCCCTCGCCGTGGTCGACGATCACCAGCAGTCCGAGTCCGGCAAGCCAGTCGGCGAAAGCGACACGGCCGTGGTAGACCGCGCGCACCTCGCGGCCGCGCGGCGCGCCGAGCACGACGCCGTTCCACTTGAGCTTGCCCCCGGCGCGCGGCTGGCCGAAATCGTGCAGCAAGGTCCCCGCGACCGGCCATGTCAACTGGCCCTTGTGCTTGCTGAACGGTTGTTCCGAGCTGATCGGGTAATCAGACAGGATGCTGGTCAGCTCGGCGATCAGCCGGGTAAGGTCGGCTTCCTGCGCGGCCAGCCGCTCGACTTCCTGGCCCTCGTTGGCGATCTTCCGCCGCAATTCAGCCAGCAACGCCTGGCGGCTCTCCTGCGCGGTATTCAGCTTGGTCAGCTCGGCGTAGCGAGCCCGGGCGAGGTCGGCCAGCCGCGCCTCCTCGGCGGCGATCTGCCCGCGCAGCACTTCGAGCTCGCGGATTTCGGCGACGACGGCCTCGATGTTTTCGGCGCGGTAGTCGTTGAGATAGCGGTAGTAGGCCATCAGCCGGCCGAGCGTCGCCGGGTCCTGCTGGTTGAGCAGCAACTTGACCTTCTCCTGGCCGCCGCTCATGTAAGCCGCCCGCACCTGCGCGGCGAGCGCCTCGCTCTCCGCATCGAGGTGCGCCTGGCGGTCCGCGTATTCCTTGTCGAGCCGCGCCTTCTTGGTCGTCACGTATTGCTGGTCACGCTCGATTTCGGCGAGGCGCATGCGCTGCTCGGCGATGGCGATATCGAGTTCCTGCAGTTCGGCCGTAACCCGGTCCCGCTCCTCGGCTGCCGCATCCATGCTCTGTTTCAGCCGGCTGATTTGCTGGCGAACGGCCTCGAGCTCCTGTTCCTTGGTCGTCGCCAGTTTCTCCGGGGATTCCTGTGCCATGACGCCGGCAACAAGGCCCAGCAGCAGCAGGATTATCGGGGTTCTTACGGTCATGGGCGCCGAGTGTAGAGCCTGTGGGCTATTCCCGCTCGCCCAAACGGGTATAATCCCGGCTTTTGGGCCCATCAGCGCGCTATTTCCTGCGCCGAAATTATTGATTCATGGACAAATTCCTGGAGTTTTCCAGTAACCATCCGTTGCTGGTGCTGGCGTTGCTGGTCAGTTTTTTCGTGGCTGTTTTCAGCGAATTGCGCCGCAAGGCCAGCGGGCTGGTCAATATCGACGCCATTGCCGCGGTCAAGCTGATCAACGGCGACGCCGTTGTCGTCGACATCCGTAGCGCGGAAGGTTTCGGCCGCGGGCACATTGTCGGCGCACGCAACATCCCGTCCGACGAACTGGATGCCAAGCTGGCGCTGCTCGAGGCCAACAAATCGCGCCCTGTCGTCGTGGTCTGCGATGCCGGCGTGACATCGACCAAGGCCGTCAACACGCTGCGCAAGGCCGGCTTCGAAAGCGTCTATGGCCTGAAGGGCGGCATGACGGGCTGGGGCCAGGCGGGCCTGCCGGTCGTGACCGGCAAGAAGACCCGTAGCAAATCGGCGAAGCAGAAGCCAGGGAAGAAAAAGCAGGCGTAGAATGGGCGACAAGCCGAAAGTCGTGCTGTACAGCAATCCGGGCTGCATGTTCTGTTACCAGGCCAGGATGCTGCTGACCACGAAAAGGGCGAACATCGAGGACATCGTCGCCACGCCGGGTTCCGCGGGCTTCGCCGAGATGCTGGAACGCACCGGGAGTCGCAAGGTCCCGCAGATTTTCATTGGCGATACCCACGTGGGTGGGTTCGACCAACTCGACGCTCTCGACAGGAAAGGAGAGCTGGATAAACTGCTCGCGGGCTAGGCCGCGGGCACCGACACTCAAAAAACAGGAAGAACCATGGCAGAGCAGGAATCGGCCGCAGAAAGGCAGCTGACAATTACCAAGATTTACGTGAAGGATTTTTCCTTCGAGTCGCCGCAGTCGCCGGCCATATTCAAGAAGGGCGAGTGGAAGCCGCAGACGAACCTCAACCTGCGCAGCTCGCACAATACGATTGGCGGTGGCTTGCACGAAATCGTGCTGACCATCACCGTCGAAGCAAAGGAAGACGACAAGACGATCTTCCTGATCGAGCTACAACAAGCCGGGCTGTTCGAGATCAAGGGTTACGAAGGCGAGGAGCTGTCCGCCATTGCCGGCAGCTACTGCCCGAACATCCTGTTCCCGTATGCCCGCGAATCGATCGCCAACCTGGTACAGAAGGGAGGCTTCCCTGAATTCATCCTGCAGCCGATCAACTTCGATGCGCTGTACATGCAGTCGAAGAAGCAGCAGCAGGAAGGCGTCCCGGCGGAGTCCCACTGATCGACGAGACAGCGCGCAAATCGATTGCCGTGATCGGCGCGGGTTCCTGGGGAACCGCGCTGGCACTGCAGTTTGCGCGTAGCGGCTGCGAAGTTCGTCTTGGGGGCGTGATCGAGATCGACCTGCTCGAGGCGATGGTCGGGGACCGCGAGAACAAGCGCTACCTCCCAGGTGCCAAGTTCCCTCCCGGGCTGGCAGCCTACCCGGATCTCGAGGAGTGCCTGGCCGTTGCACGCGACATCCTGGTCGCGGTGCCGAGTCACGGTTTGCGCAGCACGCTGACGACGATCAAGCCACTGCTAAAGCCAGACTCCCGGGTCTCCTGGGCCACCAAGGGTTTCGAACTGAGCACCGGCAAGCTGCCACACCAGGTCGCGGCCGAGGTGCTCGGCGCAGACCGGCCGATGGCCGTGCTGTCGGGGCCGACGTTTGCAAAAGAGGTCGGTGCCGGGCTGCCGACGGCGATGACGATAGCGGCCAACCAGGAAGACTTCGCCCGCGATCTCGCCGTCACGATTTCCGGCGGCAGTTTTCGTGCATACACCTCGGACGACCTGATTGGCGTCGAGGTCGGTGGTGCGGTCAAGAATGTGCTTGCCATCGGTGCAGGCATGTCCGATGGCCTCGGGTTTGGTGCCAATACGCGGATCGCGCTGATCAACCGCGGGCTGGTCGAGATGACGCGGCTGGGCGTTGCGCTCGGCGCGAGGAAAGAGACCTTCATGGGTCTCGCCGGCATGGGCGACCTGGTACTCACGTGCACCGACAACCTGTCACGTAACCGCCGCATGGGCCTTGCGCTCGCGGCCGGAAAAACCGTCGAGCAGGCGCAGGAAGAAATTCAGCAGGTCGTCGAAGGCGTACTGGCCGCGAAGGCCGTGCATGAGGTGGCGACCAAGATGGCGGTCGAGATGCCGATCTGCCACCAGGTTTACAAGATTCTCTACGAAGGTGCATCACCGCGCGAAGCGGTCGAAAACCTGATGGGACGGGAGTTGAAACCGGAACACGAATAGCAGTAGCCAAAAACCGGCGCGCTGGCGTAAATTGCAATTACGACTACGCTTACATAAAAGACACATCATAAGAATCAGGAGCGCTCACGATGAACAGACGCAAATTCTGCAAGACCACGCTCGCGGCCAGTGTCGCCGCGGCTTACCCCTTCCTCGCCGCTTGTGGCGAAAAGGCCAAGGTTGCTACCGAGGCCGACACGTCGATAGCCGCCGTATCGCTCGATGGCGCCGATATCGAACTCAGCAAAGCCCAGATCCTCGAATTCGGCGAGGCCATGAACGGACCGGTCCTGTTATCCGACAGCCCTGGCTACAACAATGCCCGGAAAATCTGGAACGGCATGCACGAAAAGCACCCGGCGATGATCGCGCGCTGCCAGAACACCCAGGACATCACCAACGCGGTCAATTTTGCGCGCGACAACAACCTGCTGCTCGCCGTGCGCGGCGGCGGTCACAGCTGGCCGGGCTACTCGACCTGCAACGGCGGCCTGATGCTCGACCTCGCCGAGATGGTCTCGGTCGACGTCGACACCGAAGCGCAAACCGCCTGGTGTGACGGCGGCGCGCTGCTCGGCAACCTCGACGATGCAACGCTGGCAAAGGGACTGGTCACGACGGCCGGTGTCGTTTCGCACACCGGCGTTGGCGGCTTCACGCTCGGCGGTGGCTTCGGTCGTCTCAATCGCAGCTACGGCCTGGCGATCGACAATGTCATCGGCGCGGAGATCATCACGGCCGACGGCCAGGTCCGCATCGTCAGCGCCGACAATGAGCCCGATCTCTTTTGGGCGATTCGCGGCGGTGGTGGCAACTTCGGTGTCGTCAGCCGCTTCCTGTACCAGTTGCACCCGTTCGACCGGAATGTCTTCTCCGGCATGATCGTCTGGCCGATCGCAGAAGCGCCGGATGTGCTCGAGTTTTACGCCGAGTGGTCGCAGGGCCTGTCACGAGAGATGTACACGGGGCCGGCAATGGTGACGATGCCGGACGGCACGAGCGTGATCGCGATGGAAGTCGTTTACAACGGCGACCCGGCACAGGGCGAGAAGGAACTGGCGCCGTTGCGCGCTATCGGGACAATCATCGACGACAGCGTCAAGGTACAGGATTACAAGGTCCTGCAGACGCACGAGGACGCAACTGTCGCCCACGGCATCCGCTCGTACGCGAAGAATGCGATGGTCGGCGGTTTCACGCAGTCGCTGGTCGACGACCTGGTCGACTCGTTCATCTCCGACCCGCGCGCCGGCATGTTTACGCACACGGCTGGTGGAGCGGTCAGGGATGTCGGCGAGACCGATACCGCATTCCCGCATCGCAACGCCGAAACGATGTTCGTCTTTTTCACCGGCTGGATGGACCCGGCACAGGACGAAGAGGGCGAGGCGATGTGCCGGCAGTGGTACAACGCCATCGCGCCGTACTCGGGCGGCTATTACGACAACATCGAGAACGACGGCGCCAAGATCGCCGGCAATTTCGGGCCGAACTTCAACCGGTTGTCGCAGATCAAGGGGCAGTACGACCCCGGCAACCTGTTCCGCCTGAACAGCAACATCAAGCCAGGTTAACGCCCCCCGACGAAGCCCAGCTGGCGCCAGGCCTCGTACACGACAACCGCAGCCGAATTCGACAGGTTCAGGCTGCGGTTGCCTTCCTGCATGGGCAGGCGCAGACACTGCTCCGGCGGTAGCGCGGCAAGCACCTCGTCGGGCAGGCCGCGCGTTTCCGGCCCGAACAGGAGTGCGTCGCCTTCCTGAAACCGTGCCTCGTCATAGCGCGTCGAGTTTTTCGTACTCAGGGCAAATACGCGGGGCGCGCCGAGTGCGTTGAGGCAGGCGGCCAGGGATTCGTGGGTTTGCACGCGCACGAACTCCCGGTAATCGAGGCCGGCGCGCCGCAGCCGTTTTTCGTCAAGCTCGAACCCGAGGGGCTCGATGAGATGCAGCCCGGTCCCGGTGTTGGCGCACAGTCGAATGATGTTACCGGTGTTCGGGGGAATCTCGGGCTCATACAGAATGACGGCAAACATCGGCGCACTTTAGGAGCCCGTGGCGCGGGCGACAAGCCTTTCGTTTGCTGTAGAATCCCGCTGCGATGGCGAAGGATCCCCTACACACGGTTTTTTGCGGCCTGTCGATGGCCTCACCGATCGTGTTGTTGTCGGGTTGTGTCGGGTTCGGCGAGGAGTACACGCGCATCGAAGGGTTCTCGAACGCCGACGTTGGCGGCGTCGTTCTGAAGGGCACGACCGGGGACGCACGACTCGGCAACCCGCCGCACCGGGTGTACGAAACGCCCGACGGAATGCTCAACGCGATCGGATTGCAAAATCCCGGTGTCGACAAGGTCGTCGACGAGATCCTGCCCGGGCTCGACTTCAGGGAGACGCGCTTCATCGCGAACGTCTCCGGTTCGACGATCGAGGAGTATGAGCGTGTGACCCGGCGTTTCGACGACTCCGATATCGATGCCATCGAGATCAATATTTCCTGCCCGAACGTCAGGGAAGGCGGCGTCCAGTTTGGCAACGACCCGGAGATGTCGGCGCGCGTCGTCGCCGCCTGCCGTGCTCAGACGAAGAAACCGCTGATCACGAAGCTGTCGCCGAACCAGACCGACATCCAGCTGAACGCCCGACTCTGTATCGAGGCCGGCACCGACGGCTTCGCCTGCATCAACACGCTGATGGGGATGGCGATCGATGCGGAGACCCGCAGGCCGGTCATCGGCAATGTTCGCGGCGGGCTGTCGGGCCCGGCGATCAAGCCTGTCGCGCTGTTGAAGGTGCAGCAGGTTTATGAAGTTGCCAAACCGCACGGTGTGCCGATCATCGGGCAGGGCGGCATCACGAATGCGACCGACGCGATCGAGTTCATGATTGCCGGCGCTGCTGCCGTGGGTGTCGGCACCGCGCTTTTCTACGACCCGCTGGTTTGCAGGAAAATCAACGCCGGCATTGCCGACTACCTCTCGCGTCACAACCTGGGGTCAGTCGCGGAACTCGTCGGAACGCTGGTGACAGGAACCTGATTTGGCCGGCGCGAGTCTCCTGACGCTGCTCGACGATATCGCCACGCTGCTGGACGATGTGTCGGTGCTGACAAAAGTTGCGGCCAAGAAGACGGCCGGTGTGCTCGGCGACGACCTGGCACTGAACGCACAGCAGGTTTCCGGCATCCGTGCCGAGCGTGAGCTGCCGGTGGTGTGGGCCGTGTTCAAGGGCTCGGCACTCAACAAGCTGGTAATGGTACCAATAGCGCTTGCCCTGAGCGCCTTCCTGCCCTGGATGATCACCCCGTTGCTGATGCTGGGCGGGGCATACCTTTGCTACGAAGGTTTCGAGAAAATCGCCCACCGGGTGTTGCACGGACCCGCCGGCGAAGAGCCGGAACATGAAGAACGCCTCCAGGCTATCGTGGACGAGAGCGTCGACATGGTTGCGTTCGAGAAAAAGCGCATCCGTGGCGCGATCCGCACCGACGCAATCCTGTCCGCCGAGATCATCGTCATCGCACTCGGCACCGTGCAGAACGCGGACCTGGTCACGCGCATCGTGGTGCTGTCGGTCGTGGCCGCGCTGATCACGATCGGCGTCTACGGACTCGTTGCCGGTATCGTCAAACTCGATGACCTCGGCATGCACCTGCTCGAAAAGCCTGAAGAGTCGAGGCTGGCGAGCGTGCAACACTGGTTCGGCGCGCGGATACTGCGCATGGCACCGAAACTCATGCGCGCGCTGTCGGTCCTCGGCACCGCCGCGATGTTCCTGGTGGGTGGCGGCATCCTGGTACATGGCATTCCACTGGCGGCCGGGGCGTTACACGCGATCGAGGCCCTGGCACACGGCCTGCCGTTCGGCGGTAACGCGGCCGGTATTATCGCGAGCCTGCTGTTCAATGGCCTCGGCGGCATGGTCGCGGGCGGCGTGCTGGTTGCCGCAGAAGCTGGTATCCGGCGCATGATGCCCCGACGTCCGGAACCGAACTGAGGCCTCACGATGCAACCGTTGCAAAGCGTCAAAAGAACCAACGTTTCGGAGTATGCACCTGATGACGACGGCTAATCCGGCGACTGGCGGGACAGCGATTTCCCCGCCACCGCAGATACTGAGCCTGCTGGAGCCCCGGGCGGCGCTCGAAGGACTCGGCACGCTTGCGAGTTGGCCGTGGCTGGCGCTTGCGCCACGCGGCGACGGCCGACCCGTGGTCCTGGCGCCGGGCTATGGGGCAGGAGATGCATCCATGTATCCGCTGTACCGGTATCTCGACTGGCTCGGTTACGACGTGCATCACTGGGGTCTCGGCAGGAATCGCGGCAAGGTTGCCGCCTACGTGGAACAGTTGACCGAGCGTGTTCGCGATCTGCAATCTGAGCGCGATGGCGACAAGGTGACACTGATCGGCTGGAGTCTCGGCGGCGTCGTAATGCGCGAGATTGCCCGCGAGACGCCGGAGCTGGTACGGCAGGTCATCACGATGGGCACACCGGTGATCGGCGGACCGAAATATACGCGGGTCGGGCAGAAATTCGCAGAGAGGGAAAACCTGGATCTCGATGCCTTCGAGATCGCCGTGCATGAGCGCAACCTGAGAGGCATCCGCTGCCCGATAACGGCGATCTACAGCAAGTCCGACGGCGTCGTTGCCTGGCGCGCCACGATAGACGGCTACAACCCGCAGGCGCGCAACGTTCGCGTGCCGGGCTCGCACCTCGGGCTGGGCATCAACGCAATCGTCTGGCGCATCATCGCGAAAACGCTCGCGACTGACAGCTGAGCCTTCGCGTCAGGCGGGCAACGTCAGTCTCGCTGCTCCAGTAGCGCCCGAACTTCCTCTTCGAATTCGTCGCGGCCCAGGTTGACGACATACTCCTGGAAATGCGGCCCGAACATCATCAGCGATGGCACCACTCTCTGGTCCCAGTATTGCTGGTCGATAAACCCTCGCCGCTTCTGGTAGTAGAGGTTTTCATAGTCGAAGGCCAGCGCGGCGAGCCAGGCCTCCAGCCGCACAACCTCGACGTCGGTGAGTTCATCGCGCCCGACGACTCTGCGGGGAAAGCCCAGTCCCTGGAGCTTCGCGATCAATGGCGCCATGTATTGCGAGTCCGCGTGGTCCCATCGTCGTTGAACGAAAGAGTCGGACCTCATCTGGGTGACCTGAACTCGCGCCAGCTCGGTGTTTTGCCGCAGCTCGAAAAGCAACAGGACAATCCCGATCAGGACCCCGATGTTGGCTGCCAGCGTCAGCCACTTGTTCGCTGTATCGGCATTCACAATGCGTCTCCTAGGCGACCCTTTCCCACGTTAGTGTACGCGTGACCGGCTCACCTTCCAGCGTCGTCGTTTGAAGTTGAATTACCAGCGTATCGCCGTCGACGGCCAGTGTCCGGGATACCTCGATGCCGACGTTCTCGGGTGTCAGGGCGCCTTCGAGCCGGTGCAGGACCTCGCCCGTCGATCGATCCACCGAGTACGTTCCAAAGTAGGCATCGTAGCCACCAACCGCCACGGTGTTGTTCTGACCGGAAGACGCAGTGGCGGCCCCTGTCGGCGTGGTGCGATCGCGCTTCATGAACTGCGCCGCAAAACGGCCGTTTGCATACGTCAGGATACCTTTCGCGTCCGGACCCAGCGTCGGATCAATACGAACGCTTCCGTCCCGGGCCCTGTCTTCCCTCGAGAGCAACCACCAGACCCCGACAAAATCATCCTTCATACAATCCCCCTGCAAAGCAACGTCATGTCACTTCGGCCCCGAACAACTCTTCATGCCGGGCAACGATTCTCGGCCAAAGATCCGCAACACCCGCAACGTTCAGCCCAAACTCGCTCGAGAGTATTGCAACCAGCGCGTCTGCGGATTCGATGATGGTTGATCCTGTTGCCCCCGGTTTCTGGATCGTCAGCACCCGGCCACGCAACACCGCGCGGCGATCGCGGGCGCGCCTCTGCGCGACCAGGTTCAGGACGAAATTCGATGACGGGTCCGTTTGCAGAAAATCGCATTTTCTTTGAAGCGCCGCTTCGGACGCCGGCTCATCGATGAAATCGAACGAGAATTTTCCCTCGCCCTGGCTTTCCCAAAAGCGCCAGTGAACGTCATCGGGTCGTTCCAGGCCGACGATGAAGGGCGCCTGCTCGTGTTCTTCCACGTCGAGGGGAATAGGCCGGATCATGCTGCCGCCGAAGCCGACGTCCGCAAGATACCTGGCTGACGAATCCGATGTGCCGACCAGCAGGCACAGGTGATTCGCCGCAGTCGTTTCCCCGACGTGTTCGCGCATCACGCCGCCGGCAACGCGCTGCACGTCGAACCCGATTGAGGATAAAGCCCAGCCGAACAAGCCGTTCTGTTCGTAGCACCAGCCGCCACGGCCCCCGACGACAATTTTCTCGAACGCTTCGCCGGCATCGAGCGACACCCGCCGGCCGAGTTGTACATCGAGGTTTTCGAACGTGACCGAACAGACGTGGGCTTCATGCAGCGCAGTCAGCGTTGCGAGCGTCGGCTCGACGCTGCCGGCGTACTGAATACGATCGAGATACTGCTGCAAACGCATTGACGCACCCCGCCGCCCATTGCGGCTAACTGCGGCCCGTCAGCAGTTTAGCACCCTGGCATCTTTTGCCAGCAGCGCGGCATCATCTTGCGTGGCGGGCCCAGCGCCCACTTTGCGAGATTGTAGCCGAGCACTACCGTGATGATCTGGTGGAGGATGAGCCGTGGGCCGCACAGTCTTCCAGTAACCTGCCTGAGACTCGCGATCGCGCCGGTCAGCCGACGCTTTCGGCAGGATTCTCGGGAGCGACTCAGCTGAGGAGCTGCTGCTAGTCGAGGTGCAGGGCCTTCATTTTCCGAGCCAGCGTATTGCGGCCCCAGCCCAGCAGCCTGGCGGCCTGCTGACGATGTCCGTTGGTTCTCGACATCGCGATTTCGATCAGCGTCTTTTCAAACTCCGGCAGCGCCGCATCGAGCAACGGCGTGTCGCTGGCGTGCAGCTGGCCTTCCGCCCAGGCGGCCAGCCCACGCGTCCATTCCCTGGCCGTCCGGCCCGAAGCCTCGTCGCCGCCAAGATCGGCCGGAATATCGGCGGCGGTAATCACGCGGCCCGGCGCCGTTACGGTCAGGCGGCGGGTGGTGTTGACGAGCTGCCGGACGTTACCTGGCCAGTCGAAAGCCTGCAGCGCCTCGACCGCTGCTGCGTCAATCGCCTTTGCCGGCGCACCGACATCGGCAGCGGCCTCTTTGAGGTAGTGTTCCAGCAACATCGGTATGTCTTCGCGGCGCTGGCGCAGTGGCGGCGTATTGATACGCATGACGTTCAGTCGGTGATACAGGTCCTCGCGAAAGCGCGACTCCTTGACGGCGCGCGGCAGGTCCTGGTTGGTCGCCGCGATGACCCGCACATCGACGCGAATCGGCGTCGTACCGCCTACGCGGTAAAACTCACTTTCGGCCAGGACGCGTAGCAGCCGCGTTTGCAATGCCGGCGACATGTCGCCGATCTCATCAAGAAACAACGTGCCGCCGTCAGCCTGTTCGAAGCGCCCGATGCGCCGCGCATCCGCACCGGTGAATGCGCCCTTCTCGTGACCGAACAGTTCCGACTCGAGCAGCTCGGCGGCGATTGCAGATGTATTCAACGCAACAAAGGTCTTGTCCGCGCGGGGACTGTGGTCGTGCAGGGCGCGGGCAACGAGTTCCTTGCCGGTACCTGACTCGCCGGTGATCAGTACCGTCATGCTTGACCCGGCGAGCCGCCCGATCGAGCGAAAGACTTCCTGCATGGCAGGCGCCTGGCCGATCATGCTGGCCATCGAGTCGCTGCTCGCCCTGGTCGCCTGCCCATTGCCGCCATTCACCCGCGCGGCCTTGCGCACCAGCTCGATGGCCTCGTCGATGTCGAAAGGCTTGGGCAGGTACTCGAACGCGCCGCCCTTGTAGGCAGCGACAGCGTTCTCCAGGTCCGAGTGCGCCGTGATGACGATGATCGGCAGTTCCGGCGCGACGCTCTGCAGCCGCTCGAGCAGCGCGAGCCCGCTCATGCCCGGCATGCGAACGTCGGTGATCAGGACATCGGGCGCGCCGTCGTCGAGCGCCTCGAGCAGGTGCTCGGCGCGCTCGAAGCAGCGGGGCGTCATCCCGGCCTGCTTCAGCGCCTTGTCGAGCACCCAGCGCACTGACTGGTCGTCATCGACAACCCATACGTCTAGTGGTTCGCTAGCCACGGGCGTCAGCCTCGCCTTGCTTCAGCGGGACCCGGACGAAGAAAATCGTGCGTCCCGGACGGCTCTCGAACTCGATCAGGCCGCCGTGCCGGCTGATCAGCTCCTGCGCCGCGGGTAGTCCGAGCCCGGTGCCTTCGGGACGGCTGGTTACCAGCGGGTAGAATACCGAATCGTGCATGTCGGGCGGAATACCGGGCCCATCGTCTTCGATCTCGATCGACGCAATCACCCGGTGCCGGACATTGCCAATCGTGAAGTTCGTAATCGCCCGGCTGCGCAGCGTGATCGTTCCCTGGCCTTCGAGCGCGGCCGCCGCATTGCGCACCAGGTTCAGGAGCGCCTGGATCATCTGGTCGCGGTCGAGATCGATCAGCGGCAAGCCCGGATCGTAGTCCCGGCGAATCGTTGGCGTCCTGCCGTCCTCGGCGTCCACTATGCGCACGACGTATTCGAGCAGCTCGTGAATGTTGACGGGTCGCTTGTCGGAACGGCCGCCGGGCCCGAGCAGCGTATTCACCAGTGCCGCGAGCCGATCGGTTTCGGCGATGACGACCTGCGTGTATTCGCGGAGTTCGTCGTTGTCCAGTTGGCGCTCCAGGAGTTGCGCCGCGCCACGGATGCCGCCGAGCGGGTTTTTGATCTCATGTGCCAGCTGCCGGATCATCTGTCGACCTGCGCCGTGCTGGATCAGCAATGCATTCTCCCGCGTAATCTGCGAGCGTCGCGTTACGTCGGCGAGCTCGACCAGCAGCCGTGCTTTGCCGGAATAAATCGGGGAGACGCGGCAGTCAACGACGCGCTCGCTGGCATGCACCTCCGTCGGCGCGAGGTGCAGTTCGTTGGCGTAGTGATCCCCGGTGTCCATGACGCGGGCGAGGATGTCGCGCATCTCCGGATCGTCGTCTACGAGGGCCAGCAGCGCTTTGCCCGTGGCACGGCGTTGGCTGATACCGAGAATGTTCTCGGCCGAAGGATTGAGTCCGACAATCAGCAGGTGATCGTCAAGAAGAATGACGCCGGCACTGAGCGCATCAACAATATCGATCGCGCTGCCGCGAATGCCGCCGTCATCGTGGGAACCGGTCTTGCCGCCCGGGCCGGGCGCGTCTAGCGGTTGATCGTGTTCTGCTGCACGTAGAACCGGTTCGGCTGGCTGCGGATCATCAGCTTGCCCGTCTCGTCGATCACTTCCGCCTGCAGGTTGTGCACACCGCGCCAGACTTCGTCGAGCTGGAAACTCGTCGTATTGACGGTTTGCGGCGTCCCGTCGAAGTACACCCGAACCTGGTGGCCGGGCTGCAGCGCCGGCGTCAATGCCAGCGTCACGTTCAATGTGCCCTCTATGTTCCACAGCGTCTGCTCCGCGCCTGGAGAAACGATTTCGAGGGAGTCGTACTTGAAAGGTCCGGCAGGTTCGCTGCCTTCGTTATCGCTTGCGCCAGTCGTTGCCGCAGGGCGCCTGGCTGGTGCTGATTGCGAGGCCGGCTTGTCGCCGACCAGGTTGATCTCGGTGGCACCGGGTTCGGGCCGGTCCGAGTAATGGACGATACCGTCCTCGTCCGTCCAGGTATAAGCGGCTTCTGCTCCTGCGGCAGCAGCCGCGAGCAGTCCGATGAGGACGAGAATCGGTCGTATTTCCATTGAGTTAGCATAGCAGTGACAGCGTTGTCCGGGCTAGTGACCGGACGGCAAAAAATGCCGTCCGGTTCACAGTTTTCGCCTTTAGAGGCTGTAATACATGTCGAATTCGACCGGGTGGGTCGTCATTCTTAGACGCGTTACGTTGGCCATCTTGAGGTCGATATAGGCATCGATCAGGTCGTCGCTGAAGACACCACCGGCCTTCAGGAACTCGCGGTCCTCATCCAGGGCGCCCAGCGCCTGTTCGAGCGAGAACGCGACGAGTTGCAGTTCCTTCTCTTCCTCGGGCGGCAGGTCGTACAGGTCCTTGTCCATCGCATCGCCCGGGTGGATCTTGTTCTGGATGCCATCGAGGCCCGCCATCATCAGTGCCGCAAAACCGAGATACGGGTTGGCAGTCGAGTCCGGGAAGCGCACCTCGATGCGACGCCCCTTCGGGTTGGCGATGTAGGGAATACGGATCGATGCCGAACGGTTGCGGGCCGAGTAGGCCAGGATCGTCGGCGCTTCGAAACCGGGAACAAGGCGCTTGTAACTGTTGGTCGACGGGTTCGTAAACGCGTTGATCGCGCGCGCGTGCTTGATGACACCGCCGATGTAATAGAGCGCGGTCTCGGAGAGGCCGCCATAGCCATCGCCGGCGAACAGGTTCTTGCCGTCCTTGAACAGGGACTGGTGCACGTGCATGCCGTTGCCGTTGTCGTTGACGAGTGGCTTCGGCATGAACGTTGCCGTCTTGCCGTATGCGTGGGCAACGTTGTGTACAGCGTACTTCATGATCTGCACTTCATCGGCCTTCGCGCGCAGCGTGTTGAATTTGGTGCCGATTTCGCACTGTCCGGCGGTGGCGACCTCGTGGTGATGCACTTCTGTCGTGACCCCGAGTTCCTCGATTGCGAGACACATGGCCGAGCGAATGTCGTGCAGGGAGTCCACCGGCGGGACCGGGAAATAGCCGCCCTTGACCGTCGGGCGATGGCCCATGTTGCCTTCTTCCGAGCTGCGATCCGAGTTCCACGCGCCCTCGTCGGAGTCGACCTTGTAGAAAGCGCCCTGCATGTTGTCGTCCCAGGAAACATGATCGAAGACGAAGAACTCGTTTTCCGGTCCGAAGTACGCGGCGTCCGCAATTCCCGTTGACGCGAGGTAAGCCTCGGCGCGCGCGGCCAGCGAGCGGGGGCAACGGTCGTAGCCTTGCATCGTCGACGGCTCGACGACATCGCAACGCAGGTTCAGCGTCACCTCGTCCGGAAAAATATCGATGACCGCTGTCGCCGGGTCAGGCATCAGAATCATGTCCGACTCGTTGATGCCTTTCCATCCGGCGATGGATGAACCGTCGAACATCTTGCCGTCTTCGAACAGGTCTTCGTCGATGGTATGTGAGGGCACGGTGACGTGCTGTTCCTTGCCGATCGAGTCGGTAAAGCGAAAATCGACAAACTTGACCTCTGCCTCTTTGATGAGGGCGATTACATCTGCGGCCTTCATGGGGTATTCCTCCGGTTTATTTCATGCATGCAAAAAGATGGTCGCCAGTGCGACCCATTGGTTCTCCAGTTTGCAGGAAGTGTGCCAAAATGGGGCGCGATGTAAGCCTCTGAATAATAAGAAAATACTGTTTCGGGCTGCGAGCGTCTTGCACCATTATAGGGCATATCGCCAACAATGCGCACCATTTTAGTGCGCACCGCCAGGCCGCTCGTGTCCGTGGTCCTTTTGCGGCGGAAAAGTCGTTATACTGCGCGCCTTTGACGCACCTTGGCACCTGCATGACATCCGAATCAGCGCCCGAAGCTTTGAGTTTTCAGGACCTTATCCTGAGGCTGCAGCAGTACTGGGCAGAGCGTGGCTGCGTGATCATGCAGCCCTACGACATGGAAATGGGCGCCGGCACCTTCCATCCTTCGACCTTTCTCCGCGCAGTCGGCCCGGAACCGTGGTCGGCCGCCTACGTACAACCCAGCCGCCGGCCTACCGACGGGCGCTACGGCGACAATCCGTTTCGGCTGCAGCACTACTACCAGTACCAGGTCGTGCTCAAGCCATCCCCTGACGATATCCAGGAAATGTACCTTGGCTCATTGCGCGCGATCGGCATTGACCCGCTGGTGCACGACATCCGCTTTGTCGAGGACAACTGGGAGTCGCCGACGCTCGGCGCCTGGGGTCTCGGCTGGGAGGTCTGGCTGAATGGCATGGAGGTCACGCAGTTCACGTACTTCCAGCAGGTGGGCGGCCTCGAGTGCCGGCCCGTGACCGGCGAGATCACCTACGGCCTCGAACGGCTTGCGATGTACCTCCAGAACGTCTCGAGCATCTTTGACCTCGTCTGGACAGACGGCCCGCTCGGGCGCATCACCTACGGCGACGTCTATCACCAGAACGAAGTCGAGCAGTCACGTTATAACTTCGAAGAGGCCGACGTCGAGACGTTGTTCAGGGTGTTCGACCATGCAGAGCGCGAGTGCGAACGGCTGATCGAGCTGGGCCTCGCCTTGCCGGCCTACGAACAGATGCTGACTGCGTCGCACACGTTCAACCTGCTCGACGCCCGCCAGGCGATTTCGGTGACGGAGCGGCAGCGCTTCATCCTGCGGGTACGCACGATGTCGCGCTCGATCTGCGAGGCCTACTATGAGAGTCGCGAAGCACTCGGCTTCCCGATGGTCGAGTCGGTCGCCGCACGGAGGTCATCGTCATGAACCCGGTCGATGATTTTCTCGTCGAGATCGGCACCGAGGAGTTGCCGCCGAAAGCCTTGCGCTCACTGATGAAGGCATTCGGCGAGAACCTGGCGGCTGCCGTCAGCGAGGCGCAGTTGGCGCACGCCGGTGTGACAACCTATGCAAGCCCGCGACGCCTCACGGTGTTGATCGAAGGTCTCGCACACCGCCAGGACGACCGGCAAATCGAACAGAAGGGGCCGCCGACGAAGATAGCGTTTGATCGCGACGGCAACCCGACCCCGGCCGCTGAAGCGTTCGCAAAGAAATGTGGTGTTACCGTCAACGACCTTGCGCGCAACAAGACGGACAAGGGCGAATGGTTGACATACACCAGCACCGAGGCCGGCAAGACGGCCGCGGCGCTGCTGCCAGGCCTTGTTGAAAAGGCCCTGGACACGTTGCCGATTCCCCGTCGCATGCGCTGGGGCGCCGGCGAAGCGGAGTTCGTGCGTCCGGTCCACTGGATCGTCCTGCTGCACGGTAGTGAAGTCATCGACGCGCCGGTCATGGGGATCAGGGCCGGGCGCGAGACGCGCGGCCACCGCTTTCATTCGACCGGCCCGATTGCCATTGCTTCGCCTGCCGACTACCTCGAGACGCTCGAAAAGCACGGCCGCGTTATCGCCGACTTCGAGCGTCGCCGGGAACTGGTGAGAGAAGGCGTCGACGAGGCCGCGGCGAGCGTCGGCGGTCACATCGTCGACGGCGACGCGCTTTACGACGAGGTTGCGTCGCTGGTCGAGTGGCCAGTCCCGATAGTCGGGCGCTTCGATGAGAAATACCTCGAACTACCGCGCGAGGCCGTGATCTCGACACTCACCGGACACCAGCGTTATTTTCCCGTTGCCAACGACGCCGGCGAGTTGCTGCCGCACTTCATCACCGTTGCGAATCTCGAGAGCAAGAATCCCGCCGAGGTGCGCGAGGGTAATGAGCGCGTCGTCCGTCCACGCCTGGCCGATGCGGCTTTTTTCTGGGACACCGACAGGCGGACGCCGTTGGCCGCGCGTATCGAGCCTCTGCGCGATGTCGTATACCAGCGTGGCCTCGGCACAATATTCGACAAGAGCCGGCGCACTGCCGAACTCGCCACCTGGCTCGCGCGGCAACTCGAAGCCGACGCGGCGCTCGCCGGGCGTGCGGCCGAACTCGCGAAATGCGACCTGCTGACCGGCATGGTCGGGGAGTTTCCCGAGCTGCAGGGGACGATGGGCGGCTATTACGCCAGGGCGGATGGGGAGCCCGACGAGGTCGCGCTGGCGATCCGGCAGCACTACCAGCCCCGCTTCGCCGGTGATGATATTCCGGAATCGGAGACCGGCCGGATTCTCGCGATCGCCGACAAGCTCGACACGCTGGCGGGCGTGTTCTCGATCGGCAAGAAGCCGAGTGGCAATCGCGATCCTTTCGGCCTGCGGCGCGCAGCGCTCGGGGTCGTGCGCATTTTCGTCGAGGGCGGGCTGGACGTCGATCTCGACAAGCTGATCGCGATGGCCGTCAAACTGCAGCCGGCCGGAAAAATCGACGCTGACGAGCTGGCGTCGGACATGTATACGTTTATCACCGACCGTCTGCGCGGCTATTTCCTCGATCGCGACCCGGGGCTGAAACCGGAAACCTTCGAAGCCGTCCTGCTGCGGCGCCCACCCTCGCTCATCGACTTCGACCGCCGCCTTGCAGCCGTGCAAACCTTCGCCCGGCTGGAGCAGGCAGAGAGCCTCGCGGCCGCCAACAAGCGGATCGCCAATATCCTGCGGAAGGCGGGCGACCCGGAGGGGCTCACGGTCTCGAAGCGGCTGCTGGCCGAGGATGCAGAGCGCTCGCTGCACAATGCGCTCGAAAATGCACGAGAAAAGGTGGCCCCGATGCTCGAACAGCGTCGATATGCCGAGATCCTGAACGAACTCGCGGATTTGCGCGAGCCGGTGGACCGGTTTTTCGACGAGGTCATGGTGATGGCTGATGATGAGGCCGTTCGTGACAACCGTTTGGGCCTTTTGAGCGAACTTCGCTCGCTTTTCCTGGACGTTGCCGACATTTCGCGGCTTTCGATCGGCTGATGGTGCCGCGTCAGCCAGCTGACAGGGGACTGCTTATCCTCGATCGCGATGGTGTGATCAACCGCGATTCCGATGCGTTCGTCAAGTCACCCGCGGAATGGCTGCCGTTGCCTGGCGCTATCCGCGCCATCGCCGACTTGAGCAAGGCCGGCTATACGGTTGCCGTGGCCAGCAACCAGTCGGGTCTGGCCCGCGGGCTGTTCGACCGCAATGCCTTGCGTGCGATGCATCGCAAGCTGAGACGCCTGGTCGAAGCCGAAGGCGGGCAGGTCGACCGGATCGTCATCTGCCCGCACGGGCCGGACGATGGCTGTGCCTGCCGCAAGCCGCGGCCGGGCTTGCTGCTGCGGCTGGCCCGGCACTACGGGACGAGCCTCGAGGGTGTTCCGGCGATCGGCGATTCGTTACGCGACCTGCAGGCCGCGAAGGCCGCCGGCGCCCGGCCGATCCTGGTACGCACCGGCAATGGTCGCAGGACCGAAGCGTCTCTCGGCGACGAACTTGAGGACGTTCCGGTGTTCGATGACCTGCCGGCAGCCGCCGCCGTCCTGCTGGAGTCCTGAAACGATGTTCGCCTGGATACGCTCGGCGCTGTTCCTGGGTTTCGGCTTTCCGGCCGCGGCGCTCGCCGCGCTGACGGTGGTGTTGCTGTTCTGGGCGCCGCACTCATGGCAGTGGGCCGTCGTCAACGGCTTCTGCAAGATGATGTTGTGGGTGGGCAAAGTGCTATGCGGCATGGAAGTCGTCGTTGAAGGCAAGGAAAACCTGCCGGACACGCCTTCGGTCATCATGATCAAGCACACGACGACACTGGAGACGTACGGGCACGTGCCGATGTTTCCGATCACGACCTGGGTCGTAAAACGGGAGTTGTTGTGGGTACCCTTCGTCGGCTGGGCCTTCGCACTGGTGATCCGGCCGATCGCGATCAACCGCAAGGCCGGGCGGTCCGCAGTCAAGCAGGTCATCGAGCAGGGCAAGAAGAAACTTGCCGCCGGCACCTGGGTAACAATCTTCCCGGAGGGCACGCGCGTGAATCCGGGCGAGACGAGAAAGTACGGTGTCAGCGGCGCAGCCCTGGCGCAGGAAGCCGGCGTGCCGATTGTCCCGGTCGCTCACAACGCAGGCGACTTCTGGCGGCGGCGCGAGTTCACGAAGCGCCCGGGGCTGATCCGCTTTTGCATCGGACCGCCCATCAGCGCGGCCGGGCGACCGCCCAAGGAAACCAACCTGATCGTGCAGGACTGGATCGAGGGCAAGATGCGCGAGATCAGTAATCGCTACACGAACGACTGATCGCGACGCTGTTAATGTGCCCGGCGGGCCGGCAGACCTTCTGTCTCACGCCCGCTTGCGGCGGGTAGCCGACGTCTAAGTTCCGTGCCTTACTCGGGCGCCGCGTTCCAGATTCCGTGAGTTGAAACCCAGCGGCCATCGGGATCGCGTCTCAGCAGCTCGATGTATCGCCCCCTGTCAGTCACGGGCTCACCGTCGGGGCCATCTACCGTCAGTTCGAAACTGCCCGTCTCGTAGCCAAGGGAACCCGAGCTTTGAGCATCCATGGTCTCGACAGAGACGTCACGGATGCCACCCAGCTCGATCGCGCCTCTCCAGTATTCCTCGATCGCTTCCCTGCCGCGCACGAGAGGCTCCCCGGGCGGCAGCAAGACCGCGTCTTCCGCATAGGCTGCCGCGGCCGCTTTTGCGTCTTTTGCGTTAAGCGCTGCTGCAAAGTCGCGGTTCATCTGGCCGAGTTCAAACTTGCTCGCTGAAACCTCGGCCTGCACTGGGTCTTCCGGTCCCGAACACGCGCCCAGGGCTAGGGCAACAACGAACAGCAATATCGTTCTCATGAATTTCACTCCGGGTTTTATTTCCGCGACCGAACCTGCTGCCAGTCGAATGGCTTTTCCTTCAGCGTCACCGGGTCCCAGTTGCTGCGCTCCACCGCGAAGAGGTCGCCGCCGTATGCGTGCAACACCAACAATGGTTCGTCGAGGGGGTTGCAGATCGAGTGGATCACGTCGGCGGTATTGGCGAGGACCCCGGGCGCGACCACGGATGCCTCGCCTGTCCGCTTCAACCCGTCACCGTCTCTTTCGTAAAACTGGTTGTCTTCCTGGCCGCTGCAAACGCTGACGACCGACCACAGGTTGTGATTGTGCGGGGCCGCACTGAACCCCGGTGGCAGCGTTCCCGCAAGTAATGTCAGGTTTTCGTCGCGATGAATGGCGAGGTCGGCGAGATTGGCAAATCGGGTTCGCCTGGAAACAGCTTCCGCCAGTGCCGGGTCCTCCGCCGCTTCCAGCAGTATCGCCTCGACGCTGGCCTGGGGATCTTCAGTTGCCAGCGCGCGCTGGCACTTTTCGATGATGGTTCCGAATACGTCTTCTGTCGCCATCTTTTCTCCTCCTTTGCGTCGAGGGCAGATCAGCGCCTGCGTCCGGCAAATTCGGCGATTTCCTCGCGCGTGACGATGTATTTATCCGTGCTTCCTCTCGGCTGTCGCGCTACTTTTTCGCCAGCTGTTTCAGTTCTTCGGCCTGCCCCTCATCGATCGGATAAAACGCGCCGATAACGCAGCCACGATACGTATCGACACCGGCGCTGATCGTGTTGGCGTCGCGACGTATGTCGGGGCGCACGATGTCACTGCTGAGGTCCCGACACGGAGTCCGGTACTCCAACAGGTAGTATTCGCGGCGCGTTTCGAGGATCAGGTAGGAGTCGTTCAGGCGCGCATGCTGCAGCTGCTGGGTCCCATAGGTCCGAATCGAGCTCACGCTCTCGAGTTCATTGACGACAACGAAGTCCTCGATCGGGTCCGGCCGCTCGTGCGGGGTTCCCGCGCAGGCCGAGAAAAGCCCAACAACCAAAACCAACCATAATCGCTTCATGATTTTTCTCCTGGGAGCCGCTGATTGCTGTATAGGGTTTCGACAAAATCGACGGCTGCCGGATAAGCCTCGATCCAGCTCTCTATGTCGCGCTGCATGCCTGCCGGCGTCGTCTCTCGTTCAATCCGAACTGCCTCGGCCTTGCCGCCACCGTAACCCTGCGGCATAAGCCATACGCCGGTATACGCCGCGAAAGCAAAGTCGGTGTAATTGATGTCGTCGCCTCCGAGTATCGAGCGATTGCCATCGGCGAGGTCGCTGTTGATGTCGGCAAGCAGGTCGTCGATGCGCTGCACGGCCTTTCGGTAGTTCGCGTCGTTGACGGCAAACGAAAACCGGATCAGTCGCGCCAGCAGCGGAAACAACAGACGCAACAGCGGGCGTTGCCATAGCGGTGTCGCCGGGTTGTTCGCGCCCCAGGCGTGCAGCGTCAGCGCCCTGTCCTGCAAAATGTGATAGTACACCCAGACCTGCAGGTTGACACCGTAGCGGTCGAGCTTCTTCTCCAGTTCGGCGCGCTCCGGAGTCGGCCGCAGGAACTCGGCCTCGTCGGGTTTCTCAGCGACCAGCCGCCCGTAGAGATAACGCAGAATGTCCGGCGAGTTGCCGATGACCGACAGCACGCGGCCGGTTCGGACCTTCAGCAGCGGCACGGTCCGCCCGGTGAAGTACGCGCCCAGGGTGCCGCCGGTCACTTTCTCTGCGTACTCGATGCCCGCCCGGTCCATGCACCAGCGCACCTTCTCGACGAAATGGCTGATCGATATCGTCGACAGGACGAACTCCGGTGTTTTCTCCGGGGCGACAATGCCGCTCAGGGCGACGAACCATCGCCCGAGCAACAACAGCAACACGAGGGCGATGGCCGCAGCCACCGAAAGCTGCCACCACGCGACTGCGACCGGCGCGAGAAACAGCAATACTGCGAGCGCGAGCTTGCGCTTCTCGTTCATCGGCGGCTACCAGATCTTCACTCGTTCGTCGGGCGGCAGGTACAGGGCGTCGGTTTCTTCGACGCCAAAGGCCTCGTACCACTCGGGCACGTTCCGCACCGGTCCGTTGGCGCGATAGACGCTCGGCGAATGCGGATCCGTCGCGATGCGCCGGCGCAGTTCCTCGTCGCGGATGATGCCACGCCAGGACTGGCCGAAGCCAAGGAACACGCGCTGCACACCGGTGAAGCCGTCGATCACCGGCGCTTCTTCACCGTTCAGGGACATCTGGTAGGCGAGCAGCCCGATCGTGATGCCGCCGAGGTCACCGATGTTTTCACCCTGGGTGAACTCGCCATTGATGGACAAATCGTCGAACGGCTGGAACTCGTTGTACTGCTCGACCAGCGCGCCGGTGCGCGCCTCGAACTCGGTGCGGTCTTCATCGGTCCACCAGTTGCGCATGACGCCGTCACCATCGAACGTGCTGCCCGCGTCGTCGAAGCCGTGGCCGATCTCGTGGCCGATGATGGCGCCGATCGCGCCGTAGTTGACCGCGTCGTCCGCTTCCAGGTTGAAGAACGGCGGTTGCAGGATGGCTGCCGGGAACACGATCTGGTTCAGGGCCGGGTTGTAATAAGCGTTGACGGTCTGCGGCGTCATGCCCCATTCGAGGCGGTCCACCGGTCCTCCCTGGCGATTCAGCTGGCGCTTGTATTCGGCGTAGGCCGCACGCTGGATGTTGCCGTAGTAATCATCCGGCTCGATATCGAGCGCGGAGTAATCGCGCCACTTGTCCGGGTAGCCGATCATCGGCGTGAACTTGGACAGCTTGTCGAGCGCCTGCACCTTGGTCTCTTCGCTCATCCAGTCGAGGTTCGTGATGCTGACCTCGTAGGCTGCGACCAGGTTACCGACGAGCTCGAGCATCCGCTCTTTCGCCTCGGGCGGGAAGTATTCCTTGATGTACACCTTGCCCACCATTTCGCCGAGCATGGCGTTAACGGTATTGACTGCGCGGCGCCAGTCGGCCTCCTGCTCTTCGGTTCCGGAGAGCGTCCGGCCGTAGAACGCGAAGTTTTGCTCGTCGAGCTCCTTCGTCAGGCGCGACGCGGACTGGTTCAGCGCCACCCAGGTAAGGTAGGTCTTCCAGGTGTCGAGATCCGTGTCGACGATGATACCGTCGAGCGCCTTCATGTAATCGGTCGTGTAGACGACGATTTCCGGAAGATCCGGAAGGCCGATCGTTTCAAGGTAGCCGTCCCAGTTGAAGTTCGGCATCAGCTCGCTGAGTTCCGCGGTCGGGATCTTGTTGTAGTTGGCAACGCGATTGCGAAGCTGCTCTTTCTTCATGTTCTCGGCAGCGAGGCGCGTTTCCAGGGCCATGATGGTATCGGCCGCACTCTCACCGTCGGGCAAACCGGCAAGCTCGTACATCGTCGCGATGTGCTCAACGTAGGCGTCGCGAATGGCCTCGGCCGCCTCGCCTTCGGTGAAATAGTACTCACGGTCCGGCAGGCCAAGCCCGCTCTGCGCGATGAGCATCGCGTAATATTGCGGGTCGAGGAAGTCCGGCAGCTGCTGGATGCCGAACGGCGCGTCGAGGTTACGAATCATCGCCTCGGCGAAATAGACGGCGAGGTCGTCGTAGTCGGCAATGCTCTCTATCCGCTCGAGTTCCGGCTGCAATGGCTCGAGGCCGAGCGCATCGCGGGTTTCCCAGTCCAGGAACGAGTTATACAGATCGCCAACCTTCTGTTCGTCGCTACCCTTCGGAAAATCGCCGCTCGCGGACTGCTCGATGATGGCCTTGACGTTCTCCTGAGATTCGTCACGTAGCCGGTCGAAAACCCCGTAGCGGGACTTGTCCGCTGGCATCGGCGTCGCCTCGATCCAGTTGCCGTTGGTGTAGGCAAAAAAGTCGTCGCCGGGCCGGACGCTCGTATCCATGCCGTCCAGGTCGATACCGGATACGAGGACAACCTCCTCGGTTACATCCGCGCTTCCATCCACCTCATCCTTGTTGTCCTGGCCGCAAGCCGCTACCAGCAACAGCGCCGCTGCGCCCCAAAATAATCTGTTCACTTGTGTTCCCCTGACTCTTGATATTTACCCGACGTACGGCCGGGCTTTCCGGATGCATAATGTGACTCGCCGACAACGCGAAAATTCAATTGTTGGGCTGGCCGCCTAGACGTCCAGGTTTTCGACTGTCAGCGCGTTCTTCTCGATGAACTCGCGGCGCGGTTCGACCTGGTCACCCATCAGCGTCGTGAAAATCTCGTCGGCCTTGATGGCATCCTCGATCCTGACCTGCAACAGGCGGCGCGTTTCCGGGTTCACCGTGGTGTCCCAGAGCTGCTCCGGGTTCATCTCGCCAAGACCCTTGTAGCGCTGGATCGCCTGGCCGCGGCGCGCCTCGCCCATGAGCCACTCGACCGCTGCAGCGAACGTCTTGACCGGCGCCTCGCGGTCGCCGCGCTTCACCCTGGCGCCCTCTCCCAGGAGGTCGTTCAGCTTGTCGGCGAGCGCCATGATGTGCCGGTACTCGTTCGTGCCGAAAAATTCACGCGGCACATGGCGCGTCGTGGCAACGCCATGCTGCATCTTCGTGATCGCGATGCGTGCGCTGTCACCGTCTTCACCGCCATGATCAACCTGCGCCGTATAGCTGCCGCCGTTACCCGTGTCGGCGCGATCACCGGTGTGTTTCGGCAGCGTCGCGCTGAGGCTTTCGATCCAGCTGGCCAGCTTCTCCGGGTCCTCGAAATCTGCGGCGGTCAATGCCGGCAGCTGACTGATCGCCCTTAGAACCACCTCGTCGTAGCGCGCCGTCATGCGGCCAATGATGGCCTCAACGGCGATGTATTCCTTGGCGAGTGACTCCAGCGCGATGCCGGAGAGTGCCGGCGCGTCAGCGTTGACATAGAGCGCCGCATTGTCCATGGCTGAATTCAGGAGGTATGTGTTGAGTTCAGCATCGTCCTTGACGTAGACCTCCTGCTTGCCCCGCTTGATCTTGTAGAGCGGCGGCTGCGCGATGTAGATGTGGCCGCGCTCAATCAGTTCGTGCATCTGCCGGTAGAAGAAAGTCAGCAGCAGCGTCCGGATATGAGAGCCATCGACGTCGGCGTCGGTCATGATGATGATGCGGTGATAACGCAGCTTGTCCGGGTCGAAGTCGTCCCTGCCGATGCCACAGCCCAGCGCGGTAATCAGCGTTCCGACCTCTGCTGATGACAGCATCTTGTCGAAACGGGCTTTCTCGACGTTCAGGATCTTGCCCTTGAGCGGCAGGATCGCCTGGGTGCGACGGTCGCGGCCCTGCTTTGCCGAACCGCCGGCCGAGTCACCCTCGACCAGGAACAGCTCGGACAGTGCCGGGTCCTTTTCCTGACAATCGGCAAGCTTGCCGGGCAATCCGGCAACGTCCAGCGCGCCCTTGCGGCGTGTCATTTCGCGCGCCTTGCGGGCGGCCTCGCGAGCACGCGCAGCGTCGACGATCTTGGAGACGATGGCCTTGGCTTCGGCCGGGTTCTCGAGCAGGTAGGACTCGAGATTCGACGCCATCGTCTGTTCGACGATGCCTTTAATTTCAGATGAAACTAATTTGTCCTTGGTCTGTGACGAGAACTTCGGGTCCGGCACCTTGACCGACAGTACCGCCGTCAGGCCTTCCCGGGCATCGTCGCCGCTGGGTGTGAACTTGTCCTTGCGGCCGCTCATCTCTTTTTCGATGTAGCTGTTGAGCGTTCGTGTCAGCGCGGCGCGGAAACCGGACATGTGCGTACCGCCATCGCGCTGCGGGATGTTGTTGGTGTAACAGAACATGGTTTCCTGGTAACCATCGTTCCACTGCAGCGCCACCTCGACGACGACGTCGTCACGAGTGGCGGTGAAATGAAAAACGGTTCCGTGGATCGGCGTCTTGTTCTTGTTGAGGTGCTCTACGAAAGCCCGGATGCCGCCCTCGTACTCAAAGACATCCTCGCGCTCGTCGCGCTCGTCGATCAGGCGAATGCGGACGCCCGAATTGAGGAACGACAGTTCCCGCAGGCGTCGCGCCAGCACCTCGTAATGAAACTCGATATTGGTGAACGTGTTGGCGCTGGGCTTGAAGCGAAGCGTCGTCCCGGTGCGGTTGGAGTCGCCGACAACGGCGAGCGGTGCGACAGGCTCGCCGTGCCTGTATTCCTGCTGGTGCATCTTGCCGTCACGGTAGATCGTCAGGACCAGGTGCTCGGACAGGGCGTTGACGACGGACACGCCGACGCCGTGCAGGCCGCCGCTGACCTTGTAGGAGTTGTCGTCGAATTTGCCGCCGGCGTGCAGCACCGTCATGATCACTTCGGCGGCGGAGCGCCCCTCCTCGGGGTGCAGATCCACCGGGATGCCGCGGCCATCGTCGCTGACCGTCACCGATTCATCCGCGTGAATCGTCACGGTTATCGTGTCGCAATGACCGGCCAGCGCTTCGTCGATGGAGTTGTCGACGACCTCGAATACCATGTGGTGCAGGCCGGTGCCGTCATCAGTGTCGCCGATATACATGCCCGGTCTTTTGCGGACGGCCTCAAGGCCCTTTAACACCTTGATATTGCTGGAAGTATATTGTGATTCGTCGGTCATTCGATGTCCTCGGGGGTTAACCGACGCATTGTAGCAAAACGGGGCCCCTAAAGGACCCCCGAACCCCTCTTTTCGCTTGACTTTCGGCGCCCCGGAGACAGCCGTTTCAGCAGTCCGGACCGGGCGCTTTTCAGGCTGGCGTCAGGACGCCGTGTTCCACGTGGAACACGGTGGTCTCGTCGGGCAGCGGCAGCGCGCCGGGTTCGAGGCTCGTCGCAACGACCTGGCAACCGAGGCCGATAACTGCCTGCATCAGCCGGTTGAGCGATGCGGAATCGAGCTCCGCCGCAGGATCATCAAGCAATAGCAGCAACGGCCGCTCCAGCGCTGTTTGGGCCGTCTCTGCCGCCGCCAGGATCATCGCGCTGGCGAGCAGCTTCTGCTGACCGCGCGACACCAGCTTCCTGGCCTGCTTTTCGTCATAGCTGACCCGGACATCGGCGCGGTGCGGCCCGTGCTGGGTCGCGCCTAGCTGGATATCACGCTCCAGGCCATCCTCCAGCGACTCGAGCAACGGCCGCTCCTTGCTCCACCCCTGTTGATAGTCGAAGCCGAGGTCGGTTCCGAGCAGCATCTGCCCGTACTCCTGCAGCACCCCCTGCAACACCGCCATCGCCCGCTGTCTCGAGGCGTCCAGCTCATCACTCAGCGCGACGAACTCGGCGTTCCAGCTACGGATGGCCGCCGACCCGGATCTCGATTTGAGCGCCGCGTTACGCTGCTTCAGGGCGCGCCGGAAGCGCCGCCAGGCGTGCAGATGGTCGGGTTCCACGTGGAACGCTGTCCAGTCGAGGTAGCGCCGGCGCAGGTCTGGCCCGCCGGCCACGAGATCATGGACTTCCGGATCGATCACCTGCAGCGGCAGCGCCGCGGCCAGGCTCGCCGCCCCGCCCTCGCTGCTGCCATCGACCCTGACTTCAAGACCTTCGCGGCTGTTCCGGACCCCAAGCCTGTGGCTCCTGCCACCGAAGCTCGTCTCCCCGAACAGCACGAATTCCTTTTCGCCGTGCCGAACCAGGTTCGCCGTAGCCGCGCCGCGGAAAGATTTTCCCCGGCCGAGATAGCCGAGCGCCTCCAGGAGGCTCGTCTTCCCGGAGGCGTTCGGTCCGTAAACCAGGTTGAATCCCGGGCCGAACTCCAGCTCCACTTTGGTCAGGCAGCGAAAGTTACTCGCCCTGAAAAGCCGAATCATCGTCCCGGTCGTGACAAGCCAGCTGCCTTACAGGCGCATCGGCATGACGACAAACTTGCAGTCATCCTTGCCCGGCTGGCGAATAAGGCAGCTCGAGTTGCTGTCCTGCACCGACAGGGTCACGGTGTCGCCATCGACGGCGCCCAGCGCATCCAGCAGGTAGTTCACGTTGAAGCCGATCTCGATATCCTCGCCGCTGTACTCTACTTCCAGCTCTTCCTCGGCTTCTTCCTGTTCCGGATTGTGTGCCTGCAGGACAACTCCGCTGTCCCGAATCACCAACCGAATCCCGCGGTATTTCTCATTCGACAGGATCGCTGTACGTTGCAGCGCGCCTTTGAATGACCCGCAGTCGGCGGTCAGCTCATTGGAAGACTCTTTCGGTATGACCCGTTCGTATTCCGGGAACCGGCCATCGATCAGCTTCGACGTAAAGCGGATGCCGTCGAGTTGAATGCGCACGTGGTTTGCGCCGAGTTCGATATTCAAATCGCCTTCACCGGTCATCAGCCGTTGCAGCTCGAGGACGCCTTTGCGCGGCAGGATGACCTGCTGCTCATCAAGGCTCTCTTCCAGCTCCGCCTGGCTCAGTGCCAGGCGATGCCCGTCGGTCGCGACCGCCCGCAGATACTTGCCGCTGGTTTCCAGCAACATGCCATTCAGGTAATAACGCACGTCCTGTTGGGCCATCGAGAAATGCGTCTTCTCGATCAACCGCCCGAGAATTTCCTGGGAGACCTGGATCGTCTGGCCGGCCTTGATGTCGTCGACAACCGGAAACTCGGCAGCCGGCAATGTCGCCAGGTTGAAGCGGCTTCGTCCTGCGCGCACCGCGAGTTTTTCGCCACTCAGGCTGACGCTGATTTCACTGCCTTCCGGAAGTGCCCGGCAGATGTCGAGCAATTTCCGGCCGGAGACAGTGATCTCGCCACCCGACTCCGTCTCAGCATCCGTCTGCGCGACGAGTTCGACCTCCAGGTCGGTTGCCGTGACCGACAGCTGTCCGTCCCTCGCGATAATCAGCACATTCGACAGAATGGGCATCGTTTGTCGGCGCTCTACAACCCCGATGACGGCCTGCAGCGGCTTCAACAGCGCTTCCCGAGCTGCGGTAAACTTCATAGGTTCCACCTGTTAATAAAAATTGGAAATTAGTAATTTATTGTTATTATTAAGCGCATGAATACCTGTGCATAACTTTTCAAACGCCTTATAAATCATATAGTTACACCGAAAAATATCACTTCAAACCCGTCTGACGAAAGGTAAGCTACCTGTGTACAGCTTGTGGATAAAATATAACGCCACGTTTTTCCACCGGTTATCCACATCATCCTGTCAGGGTTCTCAACAAGTTCAGGTAGTCGTCGTCAATCCGCTTGTCCATCTCCCTCAACGAAGCGATGCGGCGACAGCCGTGCAATACCGTCGTATGGTCCCTGCCGCCAAAAGCATCCCCGATTTCCGGCAGGCTGTGGTTCGTCAACTCCTTCGCCAGCGCCATCGCAAATTGCCTGGGTCTCGCGATCGAGCGGGTCCTCTTCTTGGATAACAGGTCCCCGACGCGAATCTTAAAGTAGTCGGCGACCGTTTTCTGGATGTTTTCGATCGAAACCAGGCGATCCTGAAGCGCCAGCAGGTCACGCAACGCCTCTTTAGCAAAATCGAGGTCGATGGGCCTGCCGGTGAAGCGGTAGTTGGCGATCACGCGCCGCAGCGCGCCTTCCAGTTCGCGAATATTGGAGCGAATTCGCTTGGCGATGAAAAACGCGACCTCCTCGGGTAACTCGACGCCCTCCATCGCCGCCTTGCTCATCAGGATCGCGACCGATGTTTCAAGCTCCGGCGGCTCGATCGCCACCGTCAAACCCCAACCGAAGCGCGACTTCAGGCGCTCCTCGAGACCGTTGACCTCTTTCGGATACCGGTCACAGGTCAGGATGATCTGACGTTGGCCCTCAAGCAGCGCATTGAACGTATGGAAGAACTCCTCCTGGGAGCGCTCCTTGCCCGCGAAAAACTGGATGTCGTCGATAAGCAGCGCGTCAAGTGACCGGTAGGATCGCTTGAACTCGGAAATCGTGTTGTGCTGCAGGCCCTTGACCATGTCGCCGACAAAGCGCTCCGAATGCACGTAGCTCACCCGCGCTGCCGGATTCTCCTTGAGCATCGCATTGCCAACCGCGTGCATCAGGTGGGTCTTGCCCAGGCCGACACCGCCATAAATAAACAGCGGGTTGTAGGACTTGCCCGGGTTCTCCCCGACCTGGCTCGCGGCCGCACGGGCGAGCTGGTTGCTCTTGCCCTCGACGAAATTCGCGAACGTGAAAGTCGGATTAAGGCGTGACGCCACCGGCGGCGACCCGCTGATCTGGGTCGGCCTCGGCCGTGCAGGGCTATCCGGTGCCGCATCGCGGGAGCCAACCTCGACAACGACCTCGGTGTCGGTCGCGGCGTCGTCGACCAGCTCGAGAATGCGTTCCATGTGGTGCTGCTGCAACCAGTCGATGACAAACCGGTTCGGTGCCAGTATTCGCAGCACGCCACCATCGTCGACAGCCTGGAGCGGCCGTATCCAGGTGTTGAACTGCTGCTCCGGAAGCTCCGCCCGAAGGACACGGATGCACTGGTTCCAAAGCGTCGATTGGGCTGACAATATGATCCCCGGTGGGGCTGGTGAGGACCCCGGAAACGGTCGCAAACAAATGAAAGATCGGGCAGTCTATACCCTATGTGTAGCGGCCGCCAGATGGGGTTATCCACAGGCCGGCGACAGCCGAAAATTCAATGTTTACATTAGTCTATTGACACTGTCTGGTCACCTGCGTACCCTTGCCGCCCTTCCAAAAGAACGGCCGGGTTGCGGCCGGCCAGATACCAGGTAACAAGCCAATGAAACGCACTTTCCAGCCAAGCAAATTGAAGCGCGCTCGTACGCATGGATTCCGTGCCCGCATGGCGACCAAGGCCGGGCGCCTTGTAATCAAGCGGCGCCGCGCCAAGGGCCGCGCACGGTTGACGCCGTAACACCTCTGTTACCGTCACGACGACCCCGCAAACAGACCAGAAGAGCAGCCCAGGTAACCGGTTCAGAAAGGATAATCGGCTACTGGACGCGGCGGCTTTCGGCCGCGTGTTTGAAAAAGCCGGACGCAGCCGCGACAAGTTATTTACAGTGTTGTACAGGCGCAATGATCGAAATGTACCCAGGCTGGGCCTGGCGATCTCGAGAAAACACTGTCGCCCGGCAACGCAAAGAAACCGCATAAAGCGCATAATTCGGGAATCATTTCGCCAGCACCAGGCGGCGCTGGCAGGCCTCGATATTGTTGTGATCAACCAGCCTGCAGCAAGGATGGCGAGCAACCGGCAGATCTTCGACAGCCTCGAGGTCCACTGGCGACAGTGCAGCAGGACGTAAAAAAAGACACCTCGGGACAGTGTATCGATGGATAACCAACGACTGCTAATTTGGGCCTTTTTCGTGCTGATGGCCTGGTTTACCTACCAGACATGGATGCAGGACTACGGCCCGCGGCCCGCGGCGCCAGCGGCCCAGCAGGCAGCCCCGGCAGCCGACACCCCGGCGGTAACCGCCAGCACCGACGATCTGCCCGAGATAACCGACACCGCCATCAGCCAGAATGCGGGAAGCATGCCAGTCGTCCCCGGCGAGCAATCCTCGCAGTCGACCGCGCCGGACGCGGCGCCGGTCATCGAAGTGAGAACCGATGTACTCAATATCGGCATCAGCACCGAGGGCGGCACGCTGCAAAAGGCGCTGTTGCCGAAGTACCCGGTGGCAAAAGATCATCCGGACAAGAAGATCCAGCTGCTCGACACGAGCCCCGACAACTTCGGACTGATTCAGTCCGGCGTGCGTGCGGCCGGCGGCGCGGCGGAAGCTACCCACCTGACGCTGTTCGGTCATGAGCAATCGAGCTACGAGCTCGGAGATGCCGACGAACTCATCGTTCCACTGCGCTGGACGGATGGCAGCGGCATCGTCGTCGAGAAGCGTTTCCGCTTCAAGCGCGGCAGCTACATCATCGAGCTTGAACAGGAAGTCACCAACAACACCGATGAGACCTGGCGCGGTGCCGAGTACGTGCGCATCCAGCGTGTTTCGAAGGACCAGAAACGATCGATGTTCGACGTCGACTCTTATTCTTTCGCCGGGCCGATTATCTACAACGGTGAAAAGTCCGAGAAACTGAAACGCGAGGACCTGCTGGAAGGCGGCAAGTTCGAGTTCTACTCGCAGCAGGGCTGGCTCGGTGCCATCCAGCATCATTTCCTGAGCGCCGCGGTGCCGACACCGGGTGTCGAGCACAAGTTCGAGGTCGTCGTAAACGGCAGCATCTCGACAAGCAGCGCCATCGGCAGGACCGCCGAGGAGGTGGCACCAGGGTCGAGCACGGTATTCGCCACGACGTTGTTCGTCGGGCCCAAGTTGCAAAAGCAGCTCGAGTCAATCGACGACAGCCTGAAGCTCACGGTCGACTATGGCTGGCTGACAATCATTTCGCAGCCGCTGTTCTGGTTGCTGAGCTTTGTACACAACTTTGTCGGCAACTGGGGCTGGGCGATCATCATCGTCACCTTCCTGATCAAGCTCGCGTTCTACAAGCTCACCGAGTCGAGCGGTCGCTCGATGGCCAAGATGCGCAATCTGCAACCCCGCATGAAGGCGCTGCAGGATCGCTACAAGGATGACCGGCAGGCGCTGAGCCAGGCGATGATGGATCTCTACAAGCGCGAGAAGGTGAACCCGGCCGCCGGCTGCTTGCCGATCCTGATCCAGATGCCATTTTTCCTGGCGTTTTACTGGGTGCTGCTCGAAAGTGTCGAGATGCGCCAGGCGCCGTTCATGCTCTGGATTACGGACCTGTCGACGCGTGACCCGTACTTCATCCTGCCGCTGATCATGGGCGCGGCGATGTTCGCGCAGCAAAAGCTCAATCCTGCGCCCACCGATCCCGTGCAGGCCAAGGTAATGCAGATCATGCCGATCATGTTCACGGCGTTCTTCGCATTTTTCCCGTCGGGCCTCGTGCTCTACTGGGTAACCAATACGCTGCTCTCGATCGCTCAACAGTGGAAGATCAACAAGGTCGTCGAGCAGGAAGCCAAGGCCCGGAAATAGCC
>Ga0210081_1000023_pt1 | contig 36565 bp, 32 predicted proteins | sample White_ThreeSqA_D_FD_185589 | JGI IMG/M metagenome (GOLD analysis project Ga0210081, IMG submission 185589) | Wetland microbial communities from the San Francisco Bay, California, USA, that impact long-term carbon sequestration -... | ecosystem: Environmental > Aquatic > Marine > Wetlands ...
TTTATCTCGCGATTTGCGCCAGCGTTGTTGTCGCCAGGTAGCCGAGTGTGACCACCGGCCACTGGATGGCTGCGAACTTGTGAAAGGTACGGTTCGACCAGAAGATGCCGGTCACGCCGAAGGCCAGCTGCGTTCCGACTAACACGAAATAGGCCTGTGGCAGGTCGCGCAGGCCAGACTCCGATTTGAGGACCGTCTCCGGAATGTCGATCAACCAGATAGCGGTGAGCACCGAGAAGAACCAGGGCCGGGTTTCGAAGAAGTACCGATCGAAATCGAAGTCATTGGCGAGGTCCCACGGAAACAACAGCGCGGCGGCGAAGAACAGCATGATTCCGTAAAGGAGCAAGAGCAGGAAGCGGAAGAACGACCAGTTTTCGAGACCATTCCACCAGAACATGCCCCACCAGATGATGACGATCATGATCAGGATGTTGAAAGCCCACAGCACATGCGGCCAGAAGACCGTGAAGGTCTTGCGATGATGGATCATCTTGCTGAGACCCGCGAGGATGTGTGTAACCCCGAGGCCGACAATGACTGACAACAGGACGCTGAGGTATTCGAATACACCCATGGGGTTTCTCCAGCCGGATCAGTTACCGAATGCCGCGTCGCCGATGTCCGGGCAGGACTCGACGACCTCGTGGTCACGTGCCTCCTTGCGGCTGTCGGCGAGCCAGCACGTGTCGAAAATCGAACAATAACAATAGGACAGGAAGTTATCGTCGTTGGCGATTGCCGCCTGGAAGCGACGGGCAAGGTCCGTGTCCATCGTGCTGAGCATGTCCACACGTTCATCCGGGCGCAAAACGCGATTGCTGATGAAATTGCGGCTCACATTGTTGCCCACCTCGCCGCCTACCAGCTCGACGGCATGAGCCCAGTTGTGCGCCGCCTCATTGTTGACGACGAGTTGTACCCACCGGATTTTCGCCGGCCCGACGCCGGCGTTGGTAAACGACAGGACGAATCCTGCCGTATCGCCGGTGTCGTAGTCTTCGATCGTCGTCTGGACGAACGGCCACACCGCGGCAGCGGTTTGTTGCCGGACCGCCGCCGACTCGGTCAGTGCCGCATACAGGGCGATGACGCCGATAAACGCGCCGACCACGGAGAGGGCCGTTTGCCAGAAGGTCATTCGTACGAACAGCCTTTCAGTGCTCGAATTCATCGGCGTGCCAGTCTCTTCGCCGTGTTGTTTCTCGTCGGGTTCGTTCATCGTCAGTCAGTTTCCGCGGAAGTTTTCACATACCGAGATGCGCAAGGAAATGCGGCAACAGTCTCTCCGCGGTCTCTTCGAGAGAGAGTTCAATCTCCAGGCGCTTGAGATCCGTCATTTCGAGTTGCGCATAACCGCAGGGGTTGATGCGCGAAAATGGCTCGAGGTCGACATCGACATTCAACGCCATGCCGTGAAAGCTGGCGCCACGCCGGATGCGCAGGCCGATACTGGCCAGTTTCCTGCCCTCGACGTAAACACCGGGTGCATCGGCACGCGCCGCAGCTTCGATGTCGTACTCGCCGGCGAGATCGACGACGCTTTGTTCGAGTGCGGTGACCAGCTTGCGGACGCCGATATCGGCACGCCGGATATCGATCAGCGGATACACCATCAGTTGTCCGGGTCCGTGAAAGGTTACCTGGCCGCCACGATCGATCTGCACCACCGGGATATCGCCGGGAGCGAGCAGGTGTTCCTTGCTGGCGTTCAGGCCGAGCGTGAACACCGGCGGATGCTCGGTGAACCAGATTTCGTCCGGTGTGCGTTCGTTGCGTGTGTCGGTAAAGGCCTGCATCTCGCGCCACAGCGGAACATACTCGCGGCGTCCGAGGAAGCGGGTCTTCACAGCGCCACCAGGACGTCTTCGTGGTCGGTGGCATCCTGGTAGATATTGTCGAGTTGTTCGCGGCTCGTCGCTGTAATGGTGAGGGTCACCGAAACAAACGTATCGTTGCGGCTTAAGGCCACTTGTATGGCCGTGTCATCAAGCGCGCCGGAATGCCGCTCGACGATCGCGCGGGCCGTCGCCTGGAATTCCGGCGTGTTCCTGCCCATCATCTTGATCGGGAACTCGCACGGAAATTCTAGGGCGGAATCGTCGCTCATGTTTACTCGAACCAGAGGCTCACACCGTCACGCATGCGCTGCCAGATGGAGCCTTCAGGGTTATCGTCCAGCGCGCGCAACGGCGTGTTGAGCAGTTGCTCGCCGTTGAGGCTGATCCTGAGATTGGCCAGCGGCTGACCGGCAGCCACCGGGGCTTCGACGATAGCCGGTATGTCGAGCGTCGATTCGAGCTGCTCGTATGAGCCGCGGGGCACCGTAACATAGAGGTCTTCGAGTACGCCCAGCCGCGACACTTCGTTGGCCGACTTCCAGACGCGGGCCGTTGCCACTTCTTCGCCTGCCTTGAACAACAACCGGGTCTCGAAAAAGCGGAACCCGTAATTCAGGAGTGCCTGGCTGCCGTCGGTCCGCGCCTTGGTACTCGCGGTGCCGAGCACGACGGCAACAATGCGCATGTTGTCGCGCTCTGCCGACGACACCAGGCAATAGCCTGCCTCTTCGGTGTGACCGGTTTTCAAACCGTCGACCGACGGGTCGCGCCACAACAGTGAATTACGATTGCTTTGTGTAATGTCGTTGTAGGTAAATTCCTTGATCGCGTGCAACGGGTAGTAGTCGGGGAAGTCCGCGATGATTGCCCGCGCCAGCGTTGCCATGTCACGTGCGGTCGTAACGTGCCCTTCCTCAGGCAAGCCGGTGGCATTCATGAAGTGACTCGACGTCATGCCGAGCCTGGCCGCATTCTGGTTCATCAGTTCGGCGAAGACGCCCTCGGTGCCCGCAACATACTCGGCCAGTGCCACACTCGCGTCATTGCCGGACTGCACCACCATGCCGTGCAGCAGGTCGTCGACGGTTACGCGTGTCCCGACCTCGATGAACATGCGGGATCCGGGCGTGCGCCAGGCCTTCTCACTGACGGTGACTTCATCCTCGAGCGAAATCTGTCCCTGCTGCAGGGCAGCGAACACCACGTACGTGGTCATGATCTTCGTCAGGCTGGCAGGGGCCAGCGGTTCATCGGGGTTGATCGCCGCGAGCTCGGCCCCGGTCGAGCCATCGATAACGATGTAGCTCTTGGCGCCGATGATCGGCGGTGCCGGCGCGGGCATTTGTGCGGCAACGTAACTGCTTGCCGTGCAAAGAAAAAACAGCGTAACGAGTCGTGCGAACAAACGTTGGAACATGAGACCTCGGGCGATTGCGGGTGACTGTGGGCGCGTATTGTACGCGGCGTGGCAAGGATCAGCCATTCGATGTTCGACCGGGACGGGTCAACAGGCGCTAGTCCTTGATCAGGTACGGATCATTGATGCCGACGCTTTCGAGTTCATCGACGAGCAGGTCGTACTGGCCGACATCGACAACCGGGCCGATCCGGACGCGGAACAGCGGGGGATCCACCGCGTGGTCCTCGTGGATGAATGCGAAGTCGATACCGGCCGTGCGCAGCAGTTCGAGGCGTCGTTCGGCGTTGCTGCGATCCCCGAATGCGCCGACCTGGACGAAGATCTTGTCGGCTGCTGTGGCCGTTGCAGTGCCGGCACGCTGTACCGGCGGGCCCGGCGGCTGGTCGAAGCTGATGGCCGTCACTTCGACGAGACTGGTGCCCTCCTTGACCATGTCGAGTTTCAGGGCCGCGGCATAGGACAGGTCAATAATGCGGTTATGCAGGAAAGGTCCGCGGTCGTTGACGCGAACGACGACAGTCTTGTTGTTTTGCAGGTTGCGGACCTGCACGTAAGTTGGCAACGGCAGCGTCTTGTGTGCCGCGGTCATCGCGTACATGTCGTAGGGCTCGCGATTGGACGTCAGGCGGCCGTGAAATTTCTTGCCGTACCAGGACGCCACGCCGCGCTCCTGGTATCCCTCGCTGCTCGGCAACACCGTGTAGCGCTTGCCGAGTACCTCGTAGACCGGGCCGTTGCCGTACTTGCTGCGCGGCTCCTGTCGCGGCACGGCGTCACCGGGAAGCGTCGGAATCGAGGCACTGCCCGACGCCGGCGGGCCATCACCCTTGACGGTGTGGCCGCCACAGGCTGCCAGCAGCAGCGAGATGCCGGTGATGGCCCACGTCCTAACCGGCACTTTCCTCGACCTGCAGCGAGATCGCCTGTCCCAGTTGCAGCGCAGCGAGGGCGTACATCACGCTGCGGTTGTAGCGGGTGATGACAAAGAAGTTGTGGAAACCGACCCAGAATTCAGGACCGTCGTCGCCTTCGTAGGCGAGCAACTGTGCCTTGCTGTCCGCGCACAGGTCAGTCGCGAACAGCACCCCCTTGCGACTGAGCGCCTCGACGGTGGCGCTCGCTTTCAGCGTATTTTCCGGCGAGGGCGGCGGACCTTGCCAGTGCGTACCGAGAGTCGCCTGGGTCGCGACTTCCTCGTTCGGTCGCCAGCCGTGCGCGTTGAAGTAATTGGCCACGCTGCCCGCGACGTCGGCCCAGTTATCCCAGATGTCGCGCTTGCCGTCGCCGGTTGCGTCCACTGCGTACGCGCGGAAGCTCGACGGCATGAATTGCGGTCGTCCCATCGCGCCGGCATAGGAGCCCAGCGGAACAGTCGCGTCGATTCCTTCCTCGCGGGTCAGGACCAGGAACTCGGCGAGTTCGCCCCGGAAAAACTTCTCGCGCGGCGGATAGTCGAATGCCAGCGTCGCCAATGCGTCGAGCACCCGGTCCCTGCCGGTAATGCGGCCGAAGTAAGTCTCGACTCCTATGATGCCGACGATCATCTCGACGGCGACGCCGGTCTCGGCCGTGATGCGCTCCAGCATTGCGCGGTTCTCGAGCCAGAAAGTCGTGCCCGCATCGATGCGTTCCTTTGTCAGGAAGATGTCGCGGTACTCGCCCCAGGTCAGCGAACGTTCCGCTGGCGTCGAAATCTTGCGAATGATCGATGGCTGGATCTGCGCCTGGCCGAGTACGGTCCGCAATGCGCCCGGGTCGAAATCGAACTCCGCGACCATTTCGTCGATAAAGGCAACGACGTCGGGCCTGTCAACGTCCAGGAAAGTGGGTTCTTCGTCGGCGGCTTGGGAACAGGAAACGGAAACCAGGAATGCAGCAGCGGCTGCGAGTAGGCGTTTTTTCATCAGTGCGGCAGGAGTTTCCGGTGAGAGTGGATCGACATGAGAATACCGAATCCGGCCATCAGCGTCACCATCGACGTACCGCCGAAGCTCACCAGCGGCAGTGGCACGCCAACGACCGGCACGAGCCCGGTCACCATGGCCGTATTGACGAATACGTACACGAGGAACGTCAGGCTGATGGAGCCTGCCAGCAGCCGCGAGTAGGTGTCGTGCGCCTGCACCGCGATATACAGGCCGCGGCCGATGACGAACATGTAGAGCACCAGTATCGTCAACGCGCCAAACAGGCCGAATTCCTCGCCCAGCACCGCGAAGATGAAGTCGGTGTCGCGCTCCGGCAGGAACTCGAGCTGCGCCTGCGAACCGTTGGTCCAGCCCTTGCCGAAGAGTCCGCCGGAACCGATCGCGATCTTGGACTGGATGATGTTGTAGCCGGCGCCGAGCGGATCACTGTCCGGGTTGAGCAACGTCAGCACGCGCTGTTTCTGGTAGTCCTTCATGAACGTCCAGAGCGCCATCGCACCGGGTATCGCAAGCAACCCGAGCAGCAGCATGAGCCGGAACGACATGCCGGCCAGTATGATGACGATGACACCCGACGCCGCGATCAGCAATGCCGTGCCGAGGTCGGGCTGGCGCGCGATCAGCAGGGTGGGTACGGCGATCAGCACGGCGATAACGAGTAATTGCGAAAAGCGCGGTGGAATGTGGCGGTCGTGCAGGTACCAGGCCGTCATCATCGGCACAGCGAGCTTCATGGCTTCCGAAGGCTGGAAGCGGACACCAAGGTCGAGCCAGCGTCGCGCGCCCTGGCCGACGTCGCCTTTTGTCAGCACGAGCAGCAACAGCACCAGCCCGGCGAGGTAGCCCCACGGCGTCCAGCGGCGCAGGAAATCCGGCGGTAGTTGCGCGACGATGAGCATTGCGATGAAAGCCACGCCGAGACGAATGACCTGGTTCAGCAACAGGCGACTACTTTCGCCGACAGCGCTGTACAGCACGAACAGGCCCATGCCGCAGATCAGCAGCAAGCCGCTCAGCAATGCGCCATCGATGTGCAGCCGGCGCATCAGGCGCGCGACATCCGACAACGGCGCCGCTTTCGGCGTCAACAGGCGTTGTGTATCGCTAAGAGGCATCGTCCCCGAACCCCAGGTATTGATCCATGACGGCTTTCGCGATCGGCGCCGCTACGCCGCTGCCGCTGCTGCCGTTCTCGACGATGACGGCAACCGCGATCCGCGGATTCTCGAAAGGCGCGAACGCAATAAATAATGCGTGGTCACGCTGCCTTTCCTCGATCTCCTCCTCGTCGTACTCCTCGTCCTGCGCAATCGAGACGACCTGCGCCGTGCCGCTCTTGCCGGCCATTGTATAGGGTGCACCCATGCCGACTGCGCGCGCGGTGCCGCGCGGTCCCTGCATCACGTCGTGCATCGCCTCCAGCACGTTGTCCCAGTAGAAATCGTTGCTGATGTCGACGTCCGGGAGGCGTTCCGGCGGGATCATCAGTCGTTCGCCGGTAAACGGATTCTCGACGGCAGCGACCAGGTGCGGGCGATAGTGCGCGCCGCGGGCGGCCAGGGTACCGACAGCGGATGCGAGCTGCAGGGGCGTGGTCAACATGTAACCCTGGCCGATCGAGGCGATGACCGTCTCGCCGTGATACCAGCGCTGGTTGTCGCGATCGCGAAAAGCCGATTTTTTCCATTCCCGTGATGGCACGAGTCCCGGTCGCTCTCCGCCGATATCCACGCCGGTCGGCCTGCCAAGCCCGAAGCGGTCGAGGTAGTCGTGCATCGCGTCTATGCCGATATCCATGCTGATTTCGTAGAAGTATACGTCGCAGGATTGCGCGATCGCGTCATGCAGGTCCACCGGGCCGTGGCCGCCCTGTTTCCAATCGCGGTAACGGTGCTCGGATTCGGGCAGTGAAAAATAGCCGATACAGAAGGTCTTGCGCGTCAGGTTGGTGGCGCCGGTTTCGAGCGCCGCCAGCGCCAGCATCGGTTTGATCGTCGAACCGGGCGGGTAGGTGCCGCGCACCGCGCGATTGAACAGCGGCAGGTCCGGATTGTCCTGCAGCTCCGCATACTGCGCCGTGCTCATGCCGATGGCGAACAGGTTGGGATCGAACGACGGGGAACTGACCATTGCGAGAACCTCGCCATTGTTCGGGTCCAGCGCCACGACCGCCCCGCGGCGGCCTTCCAGCGCCCGGGCAGCGACCCTCTGCAGGTCGAGGTCGATACTGAGGTAGACGTTCGAGCCGGGCTCTGCGGTCTTGTCGACCGGCAGCGAGTCGAGCAAGTCACTCGAATCCCCCGGAATCTGGCGGCCGCGGGCATTGGTGACGAGGTGCCGATAGCCGGCGTAGCCGTGCAGGTCGGACTCGAAGCTGTTCTCGACGCCGGTTTTGCCGGTATGCGCCGTGCCGGCGTAGCGCGCCGGGTCCAGCCGCTCGAGGTCGGCGGTACTGAGTGCGCCGACGTAACCCACCGCATGTGCCGTCAATGGCCCGTAGGGGTAGTGCCGCACGAGGCGCGGCTGGAAATCAACGCCGGGAAAACGCGGCCGCTGGATCGCGAAGTTGGCGATCTCCTCTTCGGTCAGCCGAAACTTCAGCGTGACCGGTTTGAAGTGGGGTCCGCTGCGGCTCAGTTCCTTGAAGCGTGGAATGTCATCCGCCTCGATAAGCTGCAGCGCGGCGAGGCGGTTGAGCGTGTCGTCGAGGTCATGAACCTGCTCCGGGATGAGTTCGAGCTGGTAGGCCGGGAGGTTTTCGGCGACGACGCGTCCCTTGCGATCGAAAATAAGGCCCCGGATCGGCGGTACCGCCTCGATACGTACCCGGTTGCCTTGCGATTTCTCGGCAAACAGTTCGTGGTCCACGACCTGCAACTGGACCAGGCGCGCAATCACGACGCCGAGCAGCAGGATCGAGACGACAGTCGACAGGATGATGCGGCCGATAAACAGGCGGCGCTCGGAGTGATGGTCCTTGATCGGCGATAGCAAGCCCATGTCAGCCTCGCGACCGGGCGCGATATCGAACTCCAGACAGGAACATGAACAGGAACGGCCACAGCAGTGTGCCGGTGGTCACCGGTCCCCAGTAAGCGACCAACGGCGACGAGACACCGGCGACGCCGTTGATCCAGAACAACAGGAACTGGTACAGCGCCAGCAACGCGAGGACGGTGGCCGTGAGTTGCGACAACGGAAACACGCGCATCAGCAGGTGGAAGCGAACCGTGATGAAGACGATGACGCACAGGGCCAGCGCATGCTGGCCGAGCAGCGTGCCATGCGACACGTCGAGTATCAGCCCGACGATCCAGGCGGAGCCGACACTCCAGGCACGTGGCAGCTGCATGGCCCAGAAGATCAGCAACAGCGCCAGCCAGTCCGGGCGGAACGGGGCGGCGGCGTCCGGCAGCGGCATGATCGTCAGCATCAGTCCGACGACCAGTGTGACGATGACCGGAGTGCGCCTGCCGCCGTCGCCCCTACTCATCGTCTGGGTCTTCCGCGTCGCCAGGGACATCGCTGACCGGGGGAGCCGACCAGATCAGCATGACTTCCCGGACCTGGTCCAGGGCAGCGGCCGGTGTGGCCGAGACATCGGCAAAAGGCTCCTGTGGAATGCGTGTCACCGAGTTGACGAACGCGACCGGGTAGCCGGCCGGGAATGCACCGCCCAGGCCGGACGTCACGAGCAGGTCTCCGGCGCGGATGTCGGCGTTGTTGGGCAGGAACGGCAACTCGAGGCGATCGATCTCACCGGTGCCGACGGCGATCGTGCGCAGGCCGTTACGATTGACCTCGACCGGCAGCGCGTGATCGGTGTCGCTGATCAATACTGCCTGTGCCGTCATCAGGCCGGTCCGGATGACCTGGCCGACCACGCCGTTGGCGTCAACGATAGCCTGTCCGTCGTAGACGCCGTCGCGACTGCCCACGTTGATTACCAGGTTGTGCTCGTACGGATTGGCGTCGACCGCCATGATTTCAGCGACTCGAACCTCGTCTCGTACGCGTGCCCGCGCATCGAGCAGGGCGCGCAGCCTCGCATTCTCGGCTTCGAGCGCAGTCAGTCGCTGCAACCGGGCGTTGGTCAACAGGCGTTCCGCGTTCAGGCGGCCCAGTTCCAGCTGGAGATCGTTGCGCGAGGTCGTGGCCTCGCCGAGCCACTGCCAGAAGCGCACCGGCGCGTCGACGACGAGTCTTACCGGGTAAACCGCGGCACCAATGGTCTTGCGCACGGCATCCAGGTGGTTTTCGCGGTTGTCCAAGTACATGACACCGATCGACAGCAGGATCAATGCGAAAGTACGCAGGCCCAACGCCGGGATGCGGGCTGGGTTGCTGTTATTTCCCCGGGACGCGGCCATTTGTTGCAATGCCTGCCGTCAGCCGGCGCGGCCTTGAATCACTCCAGACCGAATACCGACGGTCCATGCTCGTCGATAAGCTCAATAACGCGACCGCCACCCCGGGCGACGCAGGTGAGTGGGTCATCGGCGATGACAACCGGCAGGCCGGTTTCCTCCATCAGGAGTTTGTCGAGGTCACGCAGCATCGCGCCACCCCCGGTCAGCACGATACCGCGCTCGGCGACATCGGCGCCGAGTTCCGGCGGCGTCTGTTCGAGGGCTTCCTTGACGGCCCCGACGATACCCTGCAGCGGTTCCTGCAGGGCCTCGAGAATCTCGTTGCTGTTCAGTGTGAAGCTGCGCGGCACGCCTTCGGACAGGTTGCGTCCCTTGACCGAGATCTCCAGCACTTCCTGGCCCGGGAACGCGGAGCCGATTTCATGCTTGATGCGCTCGGCTGTCGCTTCGCCGATCAGGATGCCGTAGTTGCGACGCACATAGTTGGTGATGGCCTCGTCGAAACGGTCGCCGCCAATACGCACCGACGCGGCGTAGACGATGCCATTCAGGGAGATGACGGCGACTTCCGAGGTGCCGCCACCGATATCGAGCACCATCGAGCCGCGCGCTTCGTGTACCGGCATGCCGGCACCGATGGCGGCTGCCATGGGCTCATCTATAAGGTGTACCTTGCGGGCGCCCGCGCCCTCGGCCGATTCCCGGATCGCGCGGCGCTCAACCTGCGTCGAGCCGTAGGGCACGCAAATCAGGACGCGCGGGCTGGGCCGAAAATAGCGCGACTGGTGCGCCTTGCGAATGAAATGCTGCAGCATCTTCTCGGTGACCGTGAAATCGGCGATTACGCCGTCTTTCAGCGGACGGATGGCCGTGATATTGCCCGGTGTACGACCCAGCATATTCTTGGCTTCCATGCCCACGGCCTCGACAATCCGGCCGCCACGCCCCGAATCCTCTCTGATTGCCACGACCGAAGGCTCGTTCAGCACGATTCCATGCCCCCGCGAGTAAATCAGCGTATTGGCCGTGCCAAGGTCAATGGACAGGTCATTGGAAAAATAACCCAGGATATTCTTGAACATGCCGGAAGGGGTCTCGAATCAGGATCAACGGCGTAATCTAACAATGCCCACGGCATTCCACAAGGCGACCTGAACCTTCCTTGCGACAGCGTGCAATCTGCGCTCATCCGGGCGAGCCGCACATCGCTCCTCGTACCCTGCGGGTCGGGCGCCAAAGTCGCCTGGCGACAACGCGGTATTGCGAGGAAGGTTCATGTATTATTGCGTGCCCGCGGATTGCACGGCACCCGGTGCCGGCATAGCGGGCTCTTTTGACGACGCCAACAGCGATTCACCAACAGCAGAACAGTCTCGTGTCTCTCGATAAAGATCAGGTCCTACATATAGCGAAGCTCGCGCGGCTCGAACTCAGCGAGACGGAGTACGCCGAGAGCGTCGCAAAGCTGTCCAGGATCGTCGATTTCGTCGACCAGCTGTCGAAGGCCGATACCAGCGGAGTCGTACCGATGGCGCACCCGCTGGATGCAGCGCAGCGCCTGCGCCCGGATACCGTCACCGAAGTCGACGACCGCGATCGCTACCAGCAGAATGCCGCCGCCGTGAGCGACGGACTGTACCTCGTTCCGAAAGTCATCGAGTAATGGATCTCTACAACAAAACACTGACCGAGCTCGCCGCCGGTCTCAGGGATGGTGATTTCTCGTCCGTCGATCTGACGCAGGCACTGCTCGCACGTATCCGGGAACGTGATCCCGAGCTCAACGCATTTATAACGGTGACCGACGAACTCGCACTTGCGGCGGCCGAGCGCGCCGACGTCGCGCGCAGCGCAGGTAACGGTGGTCCGTTGAACGGCCTGCCCGTCATTCACAAGGACATCTTTTGCACGCGCGGCGTCAAGACGAGCTGTGGTTCGAAGATGCTCGACAATTTCGTTTCGCCGTATGACGCGACGGTCGTCGAGCGGCTGGCCGACGCGGGCGCAGTCGTGCTCGGCAAAACCAACATGGACGAGTTCGCGATGGGCTCGTCCAACGAAACGAGTTTCTACGGACCGGTGAGGAACCCGTGGAACCTCGACTGTACGCCGGGCGGCTCCTCGGGCGGTTCTGCCGCCGCGGTTGCGGCGCGGTTCGGGCCGGCGGCAACTGGCACCGATACCGGTGGCTCGATTCGCCAGCCGGCTGCGCTGACCGGTACCGTCGGCATCAAGCCGACCTACGGCCGGGTGTCGCGCTACGGCATGATCGCGTTTGCCTCCAGCCTCGACCAGGCCGGTGTCATCACGCGTACCGCCGAGGATGCAGCGTTGCTGCTTGGCGTCATGGCCGGATTCGACGAACGCGATTCGACGTCGATCGACGAGCCGGTGCCGGACTACGTGGCGGCGCTCGGCGAGTCGATCAAGGGATTGCGCATCGGTATCGTGCGGCAGCACTTCGATGCGGGCCTCGATGCCGAGTGTGGCAGGAAGGTGAAAGAGGCGATCGGCGTGCTGCAGTCACTGGGTGCGACCACGGTAGAAGTAGACCTGCCTAACATCGACCTGTCGGTGCCGACGTATTACGTTGTCGCGCCGGCCGAGTGCTCGTCCAACCTGTCGCGATTCGACGGAGTACGTTTTGGCTATCGCGCCGAGAACGCCGTGGACCTGCTCGATCACTATTGCCGCAGCCGCGGCGAGGGATTCGGCGACGAGGTCAAGCGGCGCATCATGACGGGCACTTACGTGCTGTCGGCGGGCTACTACGATGCGTACTACCTGAAAGCGCAGCAGGTGCGACAACTGATCGCCGACGATTTCAGGAAGGCATTCGCCGGTGTCGACGTCATCGCCGGACCCACGGCACCGACGCCGGCGTTCAGGCTGGGTGACAAGGTCGACGACCCGATCACGATGTACCTCAACGACATTTACACGATCGGCGCGAACCTTGCCGGCTTGCCGGGCATCTCGGTGCCCTGCGGCTTCGTCAACGACCTGCCGGTCGGCCTGCACCTGGTCGGTACGCATTTCGCCGAAAGTACGTTGCTGCGTTGCGCGCATCAGTACCAGCAACAGACGGACTGGCACACCGCGTGTCCGGAGGATTTCCAGTGAACGCCGGCTGGGAAGTGGTCATCGGTCTCGAGATCCATACGCAGCTCGCGACGCGCTCCAAGATTTTCTCGGCTGCACCGACGGAATACGGTGCCGAGCCGAACACCCAGGCCTGCCTCGTCGATCTGGGCTACCCGGGCGTATTGCCGGTACTCAATGCCGAGGTCGTGCGCATGGCGACAATGTTCGGGCTTGCCGTCAATGCGACGGTTGCGCCGCGCTCGGTGTTCGCGCGCAAGAACTATTTCTACCCGGACCTGCCGAAGGGCTACCAGATCAGCCAGTACGAACTGCCCATTGTCGAACACGGCGAACTGTTCATCACCGATGACGAAGGCAATGAGAAGCGCATCGGCATCACGCGCGCACATCTCGAGGAAGATGCCGGCAAGTCGATTCACGAAGGTCTCGACAGGTACTCCGGTATCGACCTGAACCGCGCAGGGACGCCGCTGCTGGAGATCGTGTCCGAGCCGGAGCTTTCTTCGGCCAGAGAGGCCGTGGCATACATGCGCAAGATCCACACGATTGTCCGTTACCTCGGCATTTCCGACGGCAACATGCAGGAGGGCTCGTTCCGGTGTGACGCCAACGTATCGGTACGCCGGCGTGGCGAGGAAAAGCTGGGCACGCGCGCCGAGATCAAGAACCTGAACTCGTTCCGCTTCGTCGAAAAGGCCATCAATTTCGAAATCGAGCGGCAGATCGAGTTGCTTGAGGACGGCGGCACGGTGGTGCAGGAGACGAGGCTGTACGATTCCGACAAGGACGAGACGCGCTCGATGCGCTCGAAGGAAGAGGCGAACGACTACCGCTATTTCCCGGACCCGGACCTGTTGCCGGTGGAGATCAGCGCCGACTACATCGATGCTGTTCGCCGGCAGCTGCCGGAGTTACCGGCCGCGAAAGAGCAGCGTTTCGTCGATCAGTACGGGATCAAGGCCGATGACGCCGCAATCCTGACAGGCTCGCGATCGCTCGCCGATTACTTCGAGGCGGTCGTTGCCGCCACCGAAGCAAAGGCGCAGCTCGCGGCCAACTGGGTCGTTGGCGACCTGTCCGCGGCACTCAACCAGGAAAGCCTGGATATTGTCGACAGCAAGGTATCGGCGGAGTTGCTGGCCGGGCTGCTGACACGCATCGAGGACAATACGATTTCCGGCAAGATCGCCAAGCAGGTGTTCGAGGCGATGTGGGCCGGCGAAGGTACCGCCGATGCCATCATCGAGGCGCGCGGGCTGAAGCAGATCACCGATAGCTCGGCAATCGAAGCCGTTGTTGACAGCGTCATCGCCGCGCACCCGGAACAGGTTGCGGAATACCGGTCGGGTAAAGACAAGCTGATCGGTTTCTTCGTTGGCCAGGTGATGAAAGAGACGCAGGGGCAGGCCAACCCGGGCCAGGTCAACAAGATCCTCAAAGCCAAGCTCGGCGGCTAGCATGGCTGCCGACAGCGTCACCCCGTTCGGATTCGAGTCCCTGCCTGTCCGCGGCACACTTATTCATATGGCACGTTCGTGGCGCCGCATGCTGCGCGACCACGATTACGACGCGCTGGTCACGGAGACCCTTGGCCACGCGACGGCAGCCACCGGCCTGATCGCGCAGAGCCTGAAGTTCGATGGCTCCATCACCTTCCAGATCCAGGGCGCCAGCCGCTTGCAGATGCTGGTCGTCCAATGCACCAGCGACATGGAAATGCGCGGCCTGGCTACCGTCGAGCCGGGTGTGACGGCAAGCGATTTTCGCGAGCTGACAGCGGAGGCACGCTGCGCCGTTACTGTCGACGCCGGAGAACGACCCTACCAGGGCATCGTCGGTATCGACGGGGATTCGCTCGCAGCGAGCCTCGAGCATTATTTCGCGCGCTCGGTGCAGGTGCCCAGCCACGTGGCGTTGGTCGCCAATGACGAAGTGGTGGGCGGCATCCTGCTGCAACAGGTGCCCGGCGTGTCGATCGATCCCGACGACTGGCGACGCCTCGATTTCCTCGTGCAGACCCTGTCGACGGCAGATTTTGCCGGTGAGGCCGGCATCGAACTGATCGGCAAACTGTTTGCAGAGGACGATGTCCGGGTATACGAGCCGCGACCGGTGGTATTCCGTTGCAGCTGTTCCGATCAGAAGGTCGAGGACGTACTCCGGATGCTGGGCGAAAGAGAGGCGCGAGCGGCGCTCGCGGAGCAGGACGGCATCGAGGTCGTCTGCGAGTACTGTGGCGAACGGCGCCATTATGATGCCGTCGATGTCGAGCGGCTCTTCACCGAGAACGTCGTCATCGGCCCCGACTCGGTCCAGTAGCAACGGCGCCCCCAGTCGGCAATGCCCCCGTTCGGGGACAATGTCCCCATCCGGGGACAATGCCAGCCGCGACCAGCCACCATTCTCAACGCCATGACTGCCGGCGAGTGGACGAGATATTCCATGGCGAGACATAAAGCGAGCGCAGCGAGACAGTCCGCCATGGAATATGTCGGCCGCTCGCCCGAACCTGTGAAAATGGACCAGTCGCGGCGAAACGCCGCTCCTGCACGAAGACGCCACAGTCGCGGACAGGCATTGTCCTCGCGTGGGGGCATTGTCCCCGCATTGGGGACCGTCCTTTAAGGGCATCGCTCCTCTGGCAGGTGGTGGCGGAACCGGATGATCCGGCGTATACTCTTCCGCGTTAAATATAAATAAATGTTTATATATTTATATGAATGCTTCCACGACCCGTTTATTGCAGCAATTCAAGGCACTGGCCGATCCGACGCGGGCGCGGCTGGTCGCACTTTGTCGTGCCGCCGAGTGCAGCGTGTCGGAGTTGACCGAGGTCATGCGGCAAAGCCAGCCACGTATCTCGCAACACCTGAAGCAGCTGTGCGCGGCCGATCTGCTCGAACGTTTCCGTGACGGGCATTTCGTCTTTTACCGGGCGCCGACGGGTGCCGGCAATGCCGCCAGTCATCGTCGACTGCTCGGCCTGCTGCCGGACGACGAGCCGCAGTTCTTGCGCGACGTCGAAAAGCTGCGGACGTTGCGCGCGGGGCGCAAAACGGTGTCCGCGGACAGCGGGGACGACCGGCTGTTGTACAAGGCGCTCGTCGAACTGACTGTCGCGAGGCCGCTCGGCGACTTCCTCGATGTCGGTTGTGGCCAGGGGCGGATCCTGAAACTGCTTGCCTCGCGTGCGCAGCGCGTCGTCGGTGTCGATATCGATCCGGACGCGCGGCGCCTGGCGCGCGCCGAGGTGCTGCTGGCCGGTTTGCCTAACTGCAGCCTGCGCCAGGGCGACATGTACGCGCTGCCGTTCGCGGATGGCGCGTTCGACACGATCATCCTGGATGACATCCTTGCCGATGCCGAACGGCCGACGGTCGCACTCGCCGAGGCGTTGCGGCTGCTGCGACCGGGTGGGCGCATCCTGCTGCTTGCGGCAGTGAACGACGACGGCATCGATGTGCTGCGCGACAACCTGGCGGCCTGGGCCGGCGCGACCGGGCTGCGGCTGGCGGCACCTCGACCGATCCCCGGCAAGAATCCGAACTGGCTGCTGGCTGTTGCGACGCCTGCCGCTGCCGCCATCGAAGCCGCCTGATACCTGCAGAAGAGCCATATGAACAGTCAACGCCGCAAAGTCCCCGCCGTGTCATTCGAATTCTTCCCGCCCAGTACCGAGGCGATGGAGGCGACGTTGTGGCATTCAATCGACCGGCTGGCCATCCTCCATCCGCAGTTCGTTTCGGTTACTTACGGCGCCGACGGGTCCACCCGCGAACGGACGCACAACGCCGTGCAACGCATCATCACCGAAACGGCGCTGACGCCGGCGCCGCACCTGACCTGCGTTGGCGCCAGTCGCGGTGAAATCGACGACATCGCGCGCGAGTACTGGGACATGGGCGTCCGCCACCTGGTCGCACTGCGCGGCGACGCGCCGAAGGGCAGTGGCAAATATGTACCGCACCCCGACGGCTACGCCTACGCGGCAGACCTGGTTGAAGGCCTCCGCAAGGTCGGTGACTTCGATATTTCGGTCGCGGCTTACCCCGAGGTGCATCCCGACGCGCCCGATGCGGCGTTCGATCTCGATAACCTGAAACGCAAACTCGATGCCGGCGCGAGCCGCGCGATCACGCAGTTCTTCTTCGATCCCGACGTGTTCCTGGACTTTCGCGACCGCTGTGCCGCGGCCGGCATCACATCGCCGATCGTACCCGGAATCCTGCCGATCACCCGGTTTCCGCAACTCGAACGTTTTGCCGCCGCGTGTGGCGCGACGGTGCCGGACTGGCTGCGCGACTGGTTCGCGGGCCTGGATGACGACGCCGAGACCCGGCAGATGATCGCCGCAAGCATCGCGATCGACGTCGTGCGCCGACTCGAGGCCGAGGGTATCGACGAATTCCATTTCTATACATTGAACCGCGCGGAACTCGCGTTCGCCATCTGCCATGCGCTCGGTGTGCGGCCGAAAAGCGTGGCGGCGTGAGCAGGTGATCATGGAACGTAACGAAAGAATCAGGACATTGATGAACGAGCTCGAACAGCGCATCCTGCTGCTCGACGGCGCAATGGGTACGATGATCCAGAGCTTCGGGCTGACCGAGGACGATTATCGCGGCGAGCGTTTCGCCGCCTGGGACAGTGACCTGAAGGGCAACAACGACCTGTTGTCGCTGACGCGTCCGGACGTGATTCGCGATATACACACGCGCTTTCTCGACGCCGGCGCGGACATCATCGAAACCAACACGTTCAATTCGAATGCACCGTCGATGGCCGATTACGGCATGCAGGCGCTGGTCGGCGAACTGAATATGGCCGCGGCGCGCCTGGCACGCGAGTGCGCGGACGCGGCAGCTGCCAGGACCGGCCGTACCCGCTACGTGGCGGGCGTGCTCGGGCCGACGAACCGGACGGCATCGATATCCCCGGACGTCAACGACCCGGGTTTCCGCAACATTCGCTTCGACGACCTGGTCGATACTTATGAAGTCGCTGCGACCGGCCTGCTGGAAGGCGGCGCCGACTTCCTGATGATCGAAACGATTTTCGACACGTTGAACGCCAAGGCGGCGATTGTCGGCCTGAAGCGCAGCTTCCGCAGTGCCGGCATCGAGGTGCCGGTCATGATCTCCGGCACGATCACCGACGCATCCGGGCGCACGCTCTCCGGGCAGACCACAGAGGCTTTCTGGAATTCGGTGCGCCATGTCAAGCCGTTCATGATCGGCCTGAACTGCGCGCTGGGTGCCGCCGAGTTGCGGCCCTATGTCGCCGAACTTTCCCGCATTGCGGATACACGTGTCAGCGCGCACCCGAACGCAGGCCTGCCGAACGAATTCGGCGAATACGACGAAACGCCGGCAGAGATGGCGAAGATCGTCGGCGAGTTTGCCGCCAGCGGCCTCGTCAATCTCGTCGGTGGTTGTTGTGGCACAAGGCCCGAACATATCGCGGCGCTGGGCGAGGCTGTCGCGGCGCGTGCGCCACGCAAGCTTCCGCAGATCCCGGTGAAGCTGCGGCTGTCCGGCCTCGAGCCGTTCAACCTGGGGCCCGACGACCTGTTCGCGAACGTCGGCGAACGCTGCAACGTCACCGGCTCGGCAATATTCCGGCGCCTGATCGAGGCCGACGATTACACCGCGGCCGTTGCCGTCGCCCGGCAACAGGTGGACAACGGTGCCCAGGTGATCGACGTCAACATGGACGAGGGCATGCTCGATTCCGAAAAGGCGATGGTCACGTTCCTGAACCTGATCGCGTCGGAGCCCGACGTGTCGCGCTTGCCAATCATGATCGACTCGTCGAAATGGTCGGTCATCGAAGCCGGCCTGAAGTGCGTACAGGGCAAGTCGATCGTCAACTCGATCAGCCTGAAAGAGGGTGAAGAGGCCTTCATCCGGCAGGCCATGCTGTGCCGTGACTACGGTGCAGCCGTGGTCGTCATGGCTTTCGACGAGCAGGGGCAGGCGGACACGGTCGAGCGCAAGGTCAACATCTGTGCGCGCTCCTACAAGGTGCTGACCGAGCAGGTCGGCTTCGATCCGGCTGACATCATCTTCGACCCGAACATATTCGCGGTCGCGACCGGCATCGAGGAACACGCGAGCTACGGACTCGACTTCATCGAGGCGACGCGCCGCATCAAGGCGACGCTGCCGCATGCGCTCGTCAGCGGCGGCGTCAGTAACGTGTCGTTTTCGTTCCGCGGCAACAACGTCGTACGCGAGGCCATCCACTCGGTGTTCCTCTATCACGCGATTCGCGCCGGCATGGACATGGGCATTGTCAATGCCGGCCAGCTCGCGATCTACGAGGACCTGCCGAAGGACCTGCGCGACGCCGTAGAGGACGTCATTCTCAATCGCGACCCGGAAGGCACCGAGAAACTGCTGGCCGTTGCCGAGAATTACAAGGGCCAGGCGAGCGGTGCATCGTCGAAAGGCCAGGACCTGGCCTGGCGCGAACTGCCTGTCGACAAACGCCTGGAGCATGCGCTGGTCAAGGGTATCGACGAATTCGTCATCGAGGACACCGAAGAGGCGCGCCTCAACGCAGAGCGGCCACTCGACGTCATCGAAGGCCCGTTGATGGCCGGGATGAACGTCGTCGGTGACCTGTTTGGCGACGGCAAGATGTTCCTGCCGCAGGTCGTCAAGTCGGCCCGCGTCATGAAAAAGGCGGTTGGTCATCTCGTGCCGTTCATCGAGGAAGAAAAAGGCGGCGTCGTAACGTCCAACGGCAAAATCGTGCTGGCGACGGTCAAGGGAGACGTGCATGACATCGGCAAGAACATCGTCGGTGTCGTCCTGCAGTGCAACAACTTCGAAGTGATCGATCTCGGCGTCATGGTTTCCTGCGACCGGATCCTGGAGGCGGCAAAACGCGAGAACGCGAACATCATCGGGTTGTCCGGGCTGATCACGCCCTCGCTGGACGAAATGGTTAATGTCGCGAGCGAAATGCAACGTCTCGATTTCAAGCTGCCGTTGTTGATCGGAGGCGCAACAACGTCGCCCGCGCACACCGCCGTCAAGATCGAGCCGTGTTACGAGGGGCCGGTCATCTACGTCAAGGATGCGTCACGGTCAGTCGGCGTCGCCCAGGCATTGGTGGAACCGGCTTCGCGCAAGGAAATTGTCGAGCGGACTCGCCGTGAGAACGCGCGCCGTCGCGACCAGCATGCCGGGAAGAAACGGCTGGTGCCGCAACTGTCGTTACAGCAGGCACGCGAACGCAAGGTCGATATCGACTGGCAGGCCTACCAGCCACCGGCGCCCACATTCACGGGCAACCGCGTGTTCGACGACATCGACCTCGCCGAGTTGCGCGACTACATCGACTGGATGCCGTTCTTCAATGCCTGGGAATTCCACGGCAAGTTTCCGGCGATCCTCGACGACGCCATCGTCGGAGAGGCAGCGACGTCCCTGTTCGATGACGCCACCGCGATGCTCGACAGAATCATCGCCCAAAGGTGGCTGCAAGCGCGTGCAGTCGTCGGTTTCCACCCGGCCAATTCGCACGAGCACGATGACATCCTGGTCTATGCGGACGAATCGCGCGAAAAGGTTGTGCACCGTCTGGTCCATCTGCGCCAGCAACAGGCAAAGGCAGAAGGCATTGCACAATCCTGTCTCGCCGACTTTGTTGCGCCTTCAGGCAGTGGTTACGCCGACTACATCGGCGCCTTCGCCGTGACGGCAGGTATCGGCATCGACGAGCATGTCGCGCGTTTCGAAGCGGCCCATGACGATTACAGTGCGATCATGCTGAAGGCGCTCGCCGACCGTCTTGCGGAAGCCCTGGCCGAGTACATGCATGCGCGCACGCGCCGCGAGTTCTGGGCCTACGCTCCCGACGAGTCGTTGTCGAGCGCCGAACTGATCGGCGAAAAATATCTCGGCATTCGCCCGGCGCCCGGTTACCCGGCATGCCCGGACCATACCGAGAAAGCGACACTCTGGGAGTTGCTGGATGTCGAAGCCAGCATCGAATTGCGCCTTACGGAATCGTATGCGATGTATCCGACAGCGGCCGTCAGCGGCTTCTACTTCGCGCACCCTGAGTCGCGCTATTTCGCCGTCGGCAAGATCGACCGTGACCAGGTCGAGTCCTACGCGAAGCGCAAGGGCGTCAGCGTCGAGGTTGCCGAGAAGTGGCTCGCACCGAATCTCGGGTACGACCCGCAGCGGGCCAGCGCGGCCTGAGGTACCGATGAGCCGCAGACAGGCACGACGGATGTTCCTGGCGGCCCAGGTATTCCTGGCTATTGCTGCGTCTCATCCGGTGCTCGCCGACGACTATGCCGACGCGCGAACCGCGCTGGTCGCCGCATACCAGGACCAGAACTACGTCGCGATGCGGCTGGCCGCCGACAAGGCGCTCGATGCGCGACCCGGGTATCCGCCGGCGCTCTTCAATCTTGCCCTGGCCGAGGTGCTGGACGATGACCCTGCCGCCAGCTTCGACACCCTTCGGCGACTGCTCGCGATGCAAGTCGATTTCGACGTCGCCAACGTTGACGAGTTTGCGCCACTGCAACGCTATCCCGAATGGGCCGACTATGAGGCGAGCGTCGAGCTACTGTACGTGCCGGTCGGGCAGGCGGAGGTCGTCGCCACGCTCGATGTCGCGGATTTCGTTCCCGAAGGCATCGCGATGGACGCAACCGGCGCCATATTGCTCGGCAGTGTGCGCAACGGCAACCTCGTACGCCTCGGCGAATCGATCGCGGTCGTCAGCAGCCCACAGGCCAACAACCACTGGAGCGTATTCGGCATGCGCTTCGATGACGCCGGCCGCCTCTGGTTCGCGAGCGCCGCGGTTCCGCAATTCTCCGGTGATGGCAACGGCGAGACCGGCCTGTTCGCGCTGGATCCGGATAGCGGCAAAATCCTGGTGCGGACCCTGTTGCCGGCAGCGGCGCACGACCAGGTGCTTGGTGACCTGGTCATCGACGGCGAAACGATTTACACGACCGACAGCCTGGGAGGCGCTCTCTACCGCTATGACGTCGCGCAAGGCACGTTCGACGTATTGGTGGCCCCCGGTGTGTTCGGCTCGCCGCAGGGCCTCGTGCTGGACGAGGCAGGCGAATATCTCTATGTCGCCGATTACGTTGGCGGCCTGTTTCGCGTACCGCTGGATGGTGCGCCGGTGGAGCAGGTGACGGCCGGCGCCGAAGTGACGCTCTACGGCATCGACGGTCTTTATCGTCACGGCCAGGAGCTGATCGCGATCCAGAATGGCGTCCGGCCGCACCGGGTCGTCGCGCTGACGCTCGACGCCGATGGCACGACGATCAGCGGCAGTCGCATCCTGGCGGCCAATCTTCCCGAATTTGATGAGCCGACGCTGGGATTCGTCGCCGGCAACGCGTTCTGCTTCGTCGCCAACAGTCACTGGAACCGCTTCGACGCCCGGAATCAGCTACCGGACGGTCTTTCCGGACCAATCGTTCTGAAATTGCTCTTACCGTGAAAATCTCTCTTGACAGAGCAAAACAGAATGCATATTCTGTCTGCCATGGTTAGAACACGAACATTCGATCCGTCGGCGGCCCTGTCGCAGGTAGTGGATCTGTTTTCCTCGAAGGGCTACTCCGAGACCTCGATGGAAGATATCGTGCAGGCGACCGGCGTCAGCCGGTACGGCCTGTACGGCACGTTCGGTAACAAGCGCGAGCTGTTCGAACAGGCCCTCGAGCAGTATGCCGAAGGCATGGGCAAACGCTCTTTTCTGCGGCTCCTCGAGCCCGGTGCCTCGCTCGACCATATCCGCGCGATTTTCAATGAACGCGTCGCAGACATGAGCTGCAGCGACGAAAACAAGGGTTGCCTGTTCATTCACACGGCGATGGAGCTGGCGCCCCAGGATGCGGAGTTGCGCGGTGTGTTGCAGCGCTTCATGAAGCGCATGTCCAAGGCGTTCGCGGTCGGGCTCGACTCGGCGAAAGGGCGGGGCGAGGTCCGCGAGGACCTGGATGTCGATGCCGCCGGGGAAATGCTGACCAGTGCGATGTTTGGTCTTGCCGTCATGGGTCGCACCGGGTTTTCCCGCGAGATGCTCGACAAGATCGTCGACAACACGCTCGAGTCGTTGACCCGCTGACATTTTTTTTGACAAAACCAGAATGAATATTCTGGTGCCAGGTGAGCATCTGCGGATGCTATTTTTTGAAGCAAAACAGAATGAAAGTTCTGATATCAGACAGGAGCATGACTATGAAGACCAATACCCTGAAGACGATCACGTCCATTGCGGCCACCGGCCTGCTCGCGGCCACGGCCGCCCAGGCGGACTTCCTCTACCCGGACGTTGCACCGCCCGAGACAATCGATATTTGTGTTGCAGAGATCGACGCTCAGGCCAATTACGAGGATGCGACCTACGTGCGCCACGAGGTGGCATCACGGCCGCGCGCAACGCTGGGCCATACGTTAAGGATCAACACGCTGGTTTATGACGAAACCGGTGGCCAGTTGATTCGCGAATACAAAACGACCTGTGCCGTATCCACCCGCGAGGTGCCGGTGAGTTTCAGGATCGAGGAAAAGAACGGCGCATGAGCCGTTACAGGTCGCTGTCCCGGGCTTCTGCAGCACAGCAGGGCCCGGGATCCAGCGACAGGGTAACGACCAGCGGCAGGTGGTCGGACCCGATACGCGCACCGGTGTACAGAGCGACGACTTGCAAGCGTTCGGATACCAGCACATGGTCGATCGGAATCATCGCGATCGGCAGGAACGTTGGCCAGGTTGGCAGCAGTCCGACGCCGCGGCGAACATTCCTGAGACCCGTGCGATGTTCCAGCTGCCGGTAGGCCTGATCCCAGAGGGTCGCATTAAAGTCCCCCGACAGCACGACATTGCCGTCCAGATCGTTCGCGAGTTCCGCCAGGGAGTCGAGCTGCTCGTCGCGCGCTTCCCGAAGCGCACGCCTGACCGGTATCGTCGGGTGCGAACTCACCAGCGTCAGCAGCTCACCGTCGAACTCGAGCACGGTGACGATCGTCGGATGACCAAGCGGCGGGCTGGCAACATGCATTGTCGAGACCAGCGGCAAACGCGAATACAGAGCGATGCCGAAATTGCCGGCAAGCGGCTCGAGATACCGGTAAGGATAATCGGGCTCGATCCTTTGAAGTCCGGATACCCACGCTGGTGTCACTTCCTGCAGGAACACGACATCGGGTCGTTCGTCATCGAGCAAGGCGATCAGTCGGTCATACGCCGCGTTGCTGGATAGCACGTTGGCGTGCAGGAGCTTCAGCTGCGGGCGTGCGGCATCGGCCGGAATATCGGCCGCGACATTGCCGCCGGTGTACCAGGGAAGAATGAAGAAAGCATTGAGGCCTGCCGTCGCGACTAACAGCAACGTGTACGGCACGCTGCGCAGCGCGCCGAACACGAGCAGCAGCAGGATCGAGACCACCAGGTACTGCAGGCGGAAATGCGCGAACAGTTGGATGCGGTAATCTTCGAGCCCAAGGCTGGTGATCACCGAGAACACTATCGTGACGATCGCCGCCGCTTGCAGCAATCCGAGCATCGGTCAGTCGTCGATCGCGACTTCGAGGATTGTGACTGCTTCGACCGGCACGTCCTGGTGACCGCCACGATTACCGGTCGGGACGGCAGCGATGGCATCGACCACGTCCATGCCCGCGGTCACCCGGCCGAAGACGGCATAGCCAAAATCTCGCGGGCCATGGTTCAGGAAATCATTGTTCTTCAAATTAATAAAGAATTGCGAGGTCGCGCTGTCGACGACGCCGGTGCGTGCCATGGCAAGCGTACCGCGTTCGTTGGGCGCGCCGTTGTCCGCCTCGTTCTTGATCGGGTCGCGCGTCGGTTTCGCGCTCAGGTTCTCATCCATGCCGCCGCCCTGGATCATGAAATTGGGGATGACGCGGTGAAAGACCGTGTTGTCGAAGTGTCCGTCGCGGATGTACTGGCGAAAATTTTCGCAGGTGATTGGTGCTTTATCGTCGAACAGTTCCACGTCGATGTCGCCGTGATTGGTCTTGATCGTGATCATGATGGCTCGCTTGTGCGGGTGAGCGCCGTTATTTACCAAACCGGCGGGCTGCTGTCACGCGGGGCAGGCCCGCGAAGTCATTATGACACGTTACTTCGCACCAGCCGCGCGCGGCCAGCAACGCGGCAACTTCGTCCGCCTGGTCGGCGCCATGCTCGAGCAGTAACGCCCCGTCGTCGGCGAGAATCGCGCCACATTCCGCGGCGAGTACGCGAATCGCGTCGAGGCCATCGGGTCCGGCCGCCAGCGCCGCAAGCGGTTCGTGTCGCAGTGCCAGGAGGGCCGGGTCATCGGACCTGACGTAGGGCGGGTTCGAGACAATGACATTGAAGCGTCGCCCGGCGACCGGCGCCGTCCAGTTGCCTTCGGCGAAGCTGATATTGCCGAGCATGAGTTGCCGGGCATTCTCCCGGGCAATATTGAGCGCAGCGGCACTCACGTCCACTGCAGTCACGCTGCAGAGCGGGCGTTCAGCAGCGAGAGCGATTGCGACGGCACCGCTGCCGGTGCCGAGGTCCAGCAGTTGCCACTCCGCCTTGCGCGGGATTTCCCTGAGTGCGAGGTCGACCAGCAGCTCGGTCTCCGGTCGCGGCACGAGCGTGGCCGGGCTGACCTGCAGCTCGCGTGACCAGAACTCCCGCGTGCCGGTGATATAGGCCATCGGTTCGCCATCGAGGCGCCGCTCGACCGACTTTGTGAAGCGCGCCAGCGACGCATCGTCGAGTTCGTCTTCAGGGTGTGCGAACAGGTAGTTGCGCGGCACGTCGATCGCCTGGCACAGCAGCAGTTCGGCGTCGAGACGCGCCGAATCGCTGGTCTCGGACAGTCGGGTTGCGGCTTCCCGAATGGCAGCATCGAGTCGCATGTTGGAGTACACTCGCCGGAATTTTCCTAATGTAACCGATGTGCCGATGAACGTGTACGCCAACATCCTCGACATGGTCGGGCAGACGCCGATGCTCGAGGTCACCCATATCGATACCGGCCCGTGCCGCCTGTTCCTGAAACTGGAACTGATGAACCCGGGCGGCTCGATCAAGGACCGCATAGGCATTTCGATGATCGACGAGGCCGAGAAACGTGGCGACATCAAGCCGGGTGACACGCTGGTAGAAGCGACGGCCGGCAACACCGGCATCGGCCTGGCGCTGGTGGCGGCGCAGCGGGGTTACCACCTGGTGCTGGTGCTGCCGGACAAGATGAGCCAGGAGAAGATTTTCAACCTGCGTGCCATGGGCGCCGAGGTGGTCCTGACACGTTCCGATGTCGGTCGCGGTCACCCCGAGTATTACCAGGACCTCGGCCGCCGGATTGCCAGCGAACGCAGCGCCTACTTCATCAATCAGTTCGGCAATCCCGACAACCCGCTGGCGCACGAGCTCACGACGGCGCCGGAGATCCTCGAGCAAATGGGTGGCGACGTGGATGCCATCGTGCTGGGCGTCGGTTCCAGCGGCACCGTCACCGGCATCGGCAAGTACCTGAAGGAACATGCACCGGATGTCGACCTGATTCTCGCTGACCCCGTCGGGTCGATACTCGCCGACTACATCAACAAAGGCGAAATGGGAGAGGGCGGCAGCTGGCTTGTCGAGGGCATCGGTGAAGACTTCATCCCGGACATCGCCGATTTCGACATGGTCAGGAAGGCTTACGCGATCAGCGACGACGAGTCGTTCGCGGCCGCACGCGAACTGTTACGCAAGGAAGGCGTGCTCGCCGGATCGTCCTCCGGCACGCTGCTCGCCGCCGCGCTGAAGTATTGTCGCGAGCAACAGGAGGCGAAGAACGTCGTAACGCTGGCCTGCGATACCGGTAACAAGTACCTGTCGAAACTCTTCAACGACTTCTGGATGGAAGACCAGGGTTTCATCGAGCGGCCGACTTTTGGCGACCTGCGCGACCTGGTCGGCCGCCCGCACGGCGAGCGCGCGACGATCACCGTCGGCCCGACCGATGTGCTGACGACGGCGCACAACCGGCTGCGCAATGCCGGCATTTCGCAGCTGCCGGTCATGGACGAGAGCCAGCTCGTCGGCGTCGTTACCGAGGACACGATCATCCGCTTCGTGTACGGCAAACCGGACCTCCTGGGGGCGCCGGTGGCAGACGCGATGGAGACGGCTTTCATCAAGCTCGACAAGACGGAATCACTGAACAACCTGGTCGCAATGCTGCGCGTGCAACCCTATGCGGCCATCATGGACGGCACCGAATTTTTTGGTCTGATTACGCGGTCCGATGTCTTGAATTACCTGCGCCGGCAGATGTGAGGGATGAAAGCATGACTGACAGGGACAAGCAGCAAGCGTTCGCGACCCGGACGATTCACGCCGGCCAGGCGCCGGACCCGACTACCGGCGCGATCATGCCGCCGATCTACGCGACCTCGACCTACGTGCAGGAAAGCCCGGGCGTTCACAAGGGGTATGAATACTCGCGTACGCAGAACCCGACACGACAGGCGTACGAGCGTTGCATCGCCAACCTCGAATCCGGCACCCATGGCTTCGCTTTCGCATCGGGCATGGCGACGACCGCGACGATCCTGGAACTCGTTGATTCCGGAAGCCACATCATCGCGATGGACGACCTGTATGGTGGCACGCGCCGTTTGTTCAGTGGCGTCCGTGAGCGCAGCGCGCATCTTGAATTCGAATACGTCGACCTGTGCGACCTGGGCGCTGCCAGGGCGGCATTTCGCGACGACACCAGGATGGTATGGATCGAGACGCCGACCAACCCCCTCCTGAAGATCGTCGATCTTGCGGCGATCGTGCAATTTGCACAACACAGCGGTGCCATCGTCGTCGTCGACAATACGTTTGCAACGCCCTATTCGCAGCGACCGCTTGAATTTGGCTGCGACATCGTCATGCATTCTGCGACCAAGTTCATCAATGGTCATTCCGACATGATCGGCGGCATCGCGGTAACGGACGATGCGGAACTCGCGGAACGCCTGGCCTACTTGCAGAACTCGATCGGCGCGGTCGCCGGCCCGTTCGACAGCTTCCTTGCCCTGCGTGGCGTCAAGACGCTGGACGTTCGCATGCAGCGGCATTGTGAAAGCGCGATGGCGATCGCGCGCTGGCTGGAGCAGGACTCGCGCGTCGAGCGCGTCGTGTACCCGGGGCTCGAGTCGCATCCGCAACACCAGCTTGCCACCGAGCAAATGGAAGGTTTCGGCGGCATCGTGACATTCTTTATTAAAGGTGAACTCGAGGATGCGCGGCGTTTCCTCGAACGCTGCGAGGTGTTTTCGCTTGCCGAGAGTCTCGGCGGCGTCGAGAGCCTCGTCGATCACCCCGGGATCATGACGCACGCGAGCGTACCCGAAGCGCAGCGCGCCGCGCTCGGGATCAGCGACCAGCTGATCCGGTTGTCGGTCGGCATCGAAGCGCTGGATGACCTGCTCGCGGATCTCGACCAGGCGCTGGGAGCGTAGCAGGACCCCGATTCCCGGGAGTAACGTCTAGTTGGCCCTGTTGGACGCCGTGCCGACGTGCAGCCAGGAGTCGTCGACCTTCCGCGCCATCATGACCCAGGCCCATTTGCTCTCGAAAGTCTCTTCAGTCTGCTTGTCCGTGGCGACCGCAAGGACGTCGGCGGCGATCCAGGCCATGTCCGATCCTGCCGCGATCTCGATAACCGGGAAGGCGATGTCGTCATAGCGGTCGTAGCGAAGCCGAGCGAATACCGTCGTGAACAGTTCCTGCAATTCGGCACTGGAGATGGTGCGGACCGTGCCGCCCGACACGTCGATGATTTCGGGTGCCGACAGGCTGGCGATCAACCTGGCGTCGCCCAGGCAGTGTGCGGCAAGCAGCGTCCGGTGCAGGCGATACACGCCGATTTGATCAATATCGGGAACCGCTACCGCGTCGTAGAACCACAGCGGGGAGTGCGGCGCGATATCGATATCGGTGTAACGGTACTCGAACGAGCGTTCGCCATCGTCGACCTGCAGCAGGAAAGGCAGATCGTTGCCGTCGATCGTGCGCCAGTCTGATAGCGTGACTGCAATCGGCGCCGTCTCCGGAAACTCGAACAGCATGCCGGCGGGTCGCTCCGCCGTATCGCCTTCGACCAAACGGACGACGCCACCATAAGGGTAGCTGCCACTGAGCGCGTGCCGCAGTTCGCCGCCGAATGGCACGTCGTCGACACGTTGCGCGTCCGGCACGAGGTCGTCGAAGTAGAGCAGGAACGCATGAAACTGGTGACCGAGCGCAAAGGCCTTGAAAAAGTTGCCGCCAGTTTCGGCCTGGTCACCGCGACGGGCCCAGCCGAAAGGGCCATCGACAACCACGAGTTGCGCCTCATCCCGCTGGTGCCGGACAGCGGCAGCGTCGGGAGATTGAAAAAATGATGCGATCGTAAAATGACTGCCGTCCGACACGCTGACTTGTGCGCTGGCAATGACGGCGCGCGTCGAACAGGCATCCGAGGTCCATGCCATCGACGGGAATGCGCCGAGCACGATGCCGATCGGGATCAGTAACAGCTGCAACAGCTTGTAAGAGGTGTATTGCATAAAGTGCGTATTGTATTGACTGCGAATAGGAGTAGGTTACACAAACCGATTATGCTGGAACAAAACTGTAACAGTGTTTCCTATTGCTTTGATGCAATCTGAAACCCGCTGCGCCCGCACCGGGTTCTTCCGGGCTGTGGCCGGCGCAAGCCCAAAATCAGGAGAAAAATAATGATTAGGTATCAAGTGGCGATGCGCGATGTCAGTTGGTCAGGACCGCGCTTATCCGCCGTATTCGTCGTACTGCTGGCTATGGTTCTAGGACCGCTGGCTGCACTGGCGGATGTCGAGACATCCGGCGATCCGTCGAAGGCGACGGGTACGACGACGATCAGCGGCAAGCAATTGCCGGCGCCCGAACCGAAGTTCGGCGGCAAGATCAAGGACGATGCGCTGAGTTCGACGCCCTGGTGGGCGCCGCGTATCGTTCCGCCGAAAAAAGCACCGAATATTCTTCTTATCATCACGGACGATGCAGGCTTCGGTGTGCCGAGTACTTTCGGCGGCGTGATTCCGACGCCGGCGATGGATCGTATCGCCAACGAAGGGCTGCGTTACAACAACATTCACTCGACGGCGCTGTGTTCGCCGACGCGTGCCGCGCTGATTACCGGGCGCAATCATCACTCGGCCGGCTTCGGTGTCATTTCGGAGCAGTCGACCGGCTACCCGGGCTACAACAGTGTCATCGCCGAAGACAAGGCGACGATCGGGCGCATCCTCCTGGATAACGGCTACGCGACGTCGTGGTTCGGCAAGGACCATAACACGCCGGCATTCACGGCCAGCCTGGCCGGGCCGTTCGACCAGTGGCCGACTGGCATGGGCTTCGAGTATTTCTACGGCTTCGTCGGCGGCGATGCGAACCAGTGGCAGCCGAACCTGTTCCGCAACACGACCCAGATCTACCCGTTCGCGGGCAAGCCGGGCTGGAACCTGACGACAGCGATGGCCGATGATGCAATTCGCCACATTACCGAGCTGAACCAGATCGATCCGGAAAAACCCTTCTTCGTCAAGTACGCACCTGGCGCCACGCATGCGCCACACCACCCGACCGAGGAGTGGGTCAAGAAGATTCACGACATGCACCTGTTCGACGACGGCTACCAGGCGCTGCAAAAGACGATCTTCGAGAACCAGAAGAAGCTCGGCGTAATCCCGGCAGACACCGAATTGTCGCCCTGGCCCGATGAGGTCCTGAAGCCATGGGACGAACTGACGGCCGAAGAACAAAAGCTCTTCATCCGCCAGGTCGAAGTCTTCGCCGCTTATGCCGCCTATAACGACCACGAGATCGGCCGCCTCATCCAGGCCGTCGATGACATGGGCAAGCTGGACGACACGCTGATCATCTATATCAACGGCGACAACGGTACCAGTGCCGAAGGCGGGCCGCTGGGCACGCCGAACGAGGTCGCGTTTTTCAACGGCGTCAACGAGATGCCGGTCGAAACGCAGATGAACTGGTACGACGTCTGGGGTACCGAAGAGACCTACAACCACATGTCGGCGGGCTGGTCCTGGGCGTTCGACTCCCCGTTCACCTGGTTCAAGCAGAACGCATCGAAGCTCGGCGGTATTCGCCAGGGCATGGTGGTTTCGTGGCCCGGGCACATTACCGATAAGGGCGGCCTGCGCGAGCAGTTCATGCACATTATCGACATCGTGCCGACCATTCTCGAGGTGACGGGGATCCCGGCGCCCGAAGTAGTAGACGGCATCAAGCAGGCGCCGATCGAGGGTACCAGCTTTGCCTATACCTTCGATGCCGCCAATGCCAAAGTCCCGTCGCGTCACAAGACCCAGTACTTTGAAATGATGGGGCAGTGGGCGCTGTACGACGAAGGCTGGCTGTTGAGCACCAAGGTCAATCGTGCGCCGTGGGAGGCATTCGGCCCGGCAAACCCGGACCCGCTGAACAACCAGGTGCTGGAGCTCTACAACCTGAACGAGGACTTCAGCCAGTCGAACAATATTGCCGACAAGAATCCCGAGAAGGTCAAGGAGCTGAAGAAGAAGTTCATCCAGGAAGCGAAGAAGTACCAGGTCTTCCCGATGGATGCCTCGGTCGCGGCGCGCATTATTGCTCCACGCCCGAACATCACCGCCGGGCGTACCGAGTTCGTATACACCCAGCCGATGGTCGGCCTGCCGCAGGGTTCGTCGCCGCTGCTGCTGAATACCTCGTACACGATCACGGCTGAGATCGACGTGCCGAAGGGCGGTGCCGAAGGCATGATCCTGACCTCGGGCGGTCGTTTTGCCGGCTACGGTTTCTACCTGCTCGAGGGCAAGCCGGTGTTCCTCTGGAACCTGATCGACCTGGAACGCATCAAGTGGGCGGGCTCCGAGGCGCTGAGCCCCGGCAAGCACACCGTAACGTTCGACTTCAAGTATGACGGCCTGGGTGTCGGTACACTCGTATACAACAGTATGAGTGGCCTGGCGCGCGGCGGTACGGGCACCCTGTCGGTCGACGGCAAGGTGGTCGATACCAAGGAAATGAAGAAGACGCTGCCGATGATCCTGCAGTGGGACGAGTCCTTTGACATCGGCTCCGACACGCTGACAGGCGTCAACGACGCGGATTACATGCCGCCGTTCACGCTCACCGCGAAGCTCGACAAGCTGACGATCAAAGTCGACAGGCCGCAACTCTCCGAAGCAGATATCAAGAAACTGCAAACGGCAGAGCGGAACAACTCGTCGAGCGAATAGCTACGGGTTGCAAGTGAATCAAGGGCCGCTTCCGCAAGGGAGCGGCCTTTTTCTTTCAGGGCTGGTAGATGACGTATATCTTTTTCGTTGTCTCGAGGACTTCCCACTCGCCTTCGAACCCGGCCGGGATCGTGAAATTGTCGCCGGCCGTGAGCGAGTGCTCGTTGCCATCGACGTCGCGCAGGATCGAGCGCCCGTGCAGGATCTGGCAGAATTCGTTCTCGGTGTAGCTGACTTTCCAGCAACCGGGCTCGGCCTCCCAGAGCCCCGCGAAAAACTTCTCGTCGTTGCTCGTGAAGTGGTGCCAGGTGCGTTGCAGGGGCTGGCCGCGAACGCACTTCTCGGTGGCCGTCGCTGCCTCGCTGTACTCAGGCGTGGCTTCGTCGAAGAAAACCAGGTCGTGGATGGTCTTGCTCACTGTTCACCGCCCAACGCGGCCAGCTGGTCGGCCTGGTACTCGTTGATCAACGGCTCGATGACCTGCTCGAGTCCGCCTTCCAGGATCTCGTCGAGCTTGTAGAGCGTCAGGTTGATACGGTGGTCTGTGACACGGCCCTGCGGGAAATTGTAGGTACGGATGCGTTCGCTGCGATCGCCGGATCCGACCAGCAGCCGGCGTTTCTCCGCCTGTTCGGTTTCCTGCTCGGAGATCTGCATGTCGAGCAGCTTCGCCTGCAGCAAAGACATGGCCCGTGCACGGTTCTTGTGCTGCGAGCGCTCGTCCTGGCACTCGACGACGATGCCGGATGGCAGGTGCGTCAGCCGCACGGCCGAGTCCGTCTTGTTGACATGCTGGCCGCCCGCACCGGACGCCCGGTAGGTGTCGACGCGCAGGTCAGCCGGGTTGATCTCGATTTCCTCGACTTCGTCCGGCTCCGGCAACACGGCCACGGTGCAGGCTGACGTATGAATGCGACCCTGTGACTCGGTCGCCGGCACCCGTTGCACCCGGTGTGCGCCGGATTCGAATTTCAGGCTCGCATACGTCCCGCTGCCGGTGACACGGCTAATGATCTCCTTGTAGCCACCGTGTTCCCCCTCACGCGCCGACAGGATCTCGATCGACCAGCCGCGGTGCTCGGCGTACTTCGAATACATCCGGAAAAGATCCCCGGCGAAGATGGCGGCTTCGTCGCCGCCGGTGCCGGCACGGATTTCGAGAAATACATTGGCGTTGTCGTGCGGGTCGGCGGGGATCAGCGCTTTCTGCAATTCCAGTTCCAGGATATCGCGGCGTTCACCCAGTACCTCGAGTTCTTCCTCGCCCATGGCGCGGATGTCGCTGTCGGCATCGGTGGCCATTTCCTCGGCAGCGGCAATTTCGTCGAGGATGGCTTCGTAGCGGGCAAATGACTGTACTACCGGTTCGACCCGCGCATACTCCCGTGACAGGTCGCGAAACCGGTTCTGGTTGCCGATAACCTCCGGGTCGGCAAGCAGTCCGGCTATTTCCTCGAAGCGCTCACGCACGGATTCCAGGTTGTTGCGGATGGACTCTTTCATCGGCTGCGACTTACGTCCGGTCCAGGTCGAACAGCCGGCGTGCCGCGTCGATCAGCTCCTGGTCGGATACTTCCCCGGCCTTGCGCAACGTGACGCTGGGCTGATGCAGGATCTTTTTCATCAGGGCCGCGGTTGCGAACTCGATGGCTTCTTCAGCGGACGCACCGCGAGAGAGGCGCTGGAGCGCCTTGGCCGCGATCTGTTTGCGCACGGCCTCGGTGTTGTCACGCAATGTGGCGATGATGGGAGCCACCTGCTTCGAGCGTTCGATACTGGCGTAGCGCCGGATCTCTTCGTCGAGCAGGCGGTGCGCCTCGACCGCTGCGGCCTCGCGATTGCCCTGGCCTTCCTGGATGACCTTGTCGAGATCGTCGATCGTGTACAGGTAAACGTCGTCGAGCTCGGCGACGCCTTCTTCGATGTCGCGCGGCACGGCGATGTCGACGGCGAAGATCGGCTTGCGCTTGCGTGCCTTGATCGCCTCCTGCATCTGCTTTGTCGTGATGATCGCGTGTGGTGCCGACGTCGATGTGATCAGGATGTCGGCCTCGGGCAGCGTTCCTTCAATTTCGGAGAGTGGCAGGGCAAAGCCACCGAACTGCTTGGCGAGTTGCTGGGCCCGGTCCACGCTGCGGTTGGCGACGAACAGGCGGCCGATGTCGCGGCTGACCAGGTGCTTGGCGACCAGCTCGATCGTGACGCCGGCGCCAACGAGCAGGGCCGTGTGTTTCTTGAATCCGGCGAAGAACTGCTGCGCCAGGTTGACCGCTGCCGACGCGACCGAGACCGGGCTTGCGCCGATCTCGGTGTCGGTCCGAATCTTCTTGGCGACGGCAAAGGTATGCTGGAACAGGCGGCTCAGGTTGCTGCCCAGTGTCTCGGCCTGTTGCGCGTGCCGGAAGGCGTCCTTGAGCTGCCCCAGAATCTGCGGTTCGCCGAGGACCATCGAGTCCAGCCCGCAGGCGACCCGGAAGATGTGCCGGATGGCCGCATCGTCGTCAAGCGTGAACAGGGACTCGTTGAACGAATCGTCCAGCTTGCGGTCAGACTTGAGCCATTCCTTGAGGCGCTCGCGGCCGTCAACCTCCGAAATGACGTAGAACTCGGTGCGGTTACAGGTCGACAACAACAGCGCCTCGTCGACACCATCCAGTGTCGCAAGGTTGGCCAGCGCCCTCGGGATTTCGTCGCCAGCAAAGACGACTTGCTCGCGAATTTCGACAGGTGCCGTGTTATGGTTCAGCCCGAGTATTTGCAGCGGCATAACGTCAAGTGGTGGCGCCAAAACGGCACTCAAGGATTTCGGAGTGCGTATGATAAGCGAACTGAACGCGGAGTTCCTTGTCTGTGTTTAAAACGGACGACTTTTTTATGCATCAATTTCGACGATGGCTGGTGGCACTTCCGCTGCTCACGCTGTTCTCCCTGACGATTCCGCACGCCTCTGCCGACGAATCCGCCGACGCGAGCGCCCATATTCTGCAGGCCGAAATCGCGCTGCAACGGGAAGACTACCTGGCCGCGATGGTCGACTACCGCAAGGCGGCCGAGCTCAGCGATGACCCGGAGATAGCCCGGAAAGCCGCCTTGCTGGGGCTGGCCTATGGCTTCAACGACGAAACGGTGCGCGCCGCGAAGCGCTGGCTGAAACTCGAGAGCGACAGTGACGAGGCACGGCTGGTCCTGGGCCAGGCCTACTTTCGCCTCGGCGACCTGAAGGACGCCCGCCGGCAATACAGTTACCTGATCGAAAAGAGTGGGGAGCCGCCGGGTGCACAGCTGGTGCTGCTGGTCCGCTACCTGTCCGACGAAGAGGACCTCGAACTCGGCGACGAGCTGATGCGCTCGCTGGCCAAGCCATACCCGGATTCGGCGGAGGCACAATTTGCCGTTGCGTCGATGGCGCTGCGGGCCGGGGATGCGCCGTTCGCGATGGACCGCGCGCGCCGCGCCGTCGAGCTGGACCCCGACTATCTCAAGGCGCGCCTGCTGTACGCGCGCGCCATGCTGGTGAACGGCGAACCCGACAAGGCGATCGAATACACGGCACGCATCATCGGCGATGACCCCGACCCCGACCCCGACGCGCGCATGGAGCTCGCGATCATGTACCTGATGACCGGCCGCGACGACGATGCGCTGAGCCAGGTCAACCAGGTGCTGCTCGAGCAGGCCGGCAGGACCGACGCGTTGCGCCTGATGGCGATCATCAATTTCCGCCAGGGTTACCTCGATGCCGCCTGGGACGATTTCCAGGACCTGCTCGGTACCGGCGACTACGACATGGATGCGCTGTATTACCTCGCGCGCATTGCCGACTACCGCGGCGAGTACGACCGGGCCATCCGCCTCTACAGCGAGGTGCGTTACGGCTCGAACGCTGCCATTTCGCAGGGGCGCGCGGCGGCGCTGATCGCGTTCGAGGAGGACGACAGCGAGGCAGCACTGCAGCACCTGGACGATTTCGCCAGCGCATCGCCGACGCTGGCCGTCGACATGCTGCTCGCCAAGGCACAGTTGCTGGCATCCCTTGACCGTGACGACGAGGCCCTCGAGGTCTATGACAGGTTCATCACGTACCGCCCCGACAGCGTGACCGGCGTGCTCGGGCGGGCCGAGCTGTTGTTGCGGTCGGGCAGGCTCGACGACGCGCTCGCCAGCTATCGACGGGCCGCCGAGTTGGTGCCGAGGTACCCGCGACTCCTCAACAACATCGCCAGCACAATTCCTGTGGAGATTACAGACACTACCACCACAGGTGGTGCTTTCGGTGTCGCTGTAAACCAAACTGCGGGAACCGGCATTTCCGGTCAAGTCGCGGTTGATGGCGTTACAGTGAACGGCGCCACGGATACTGGGATCACATTCACCATTGTCAATGGCAGTGACAAATTGGAAATCACATTACAGAATGAAGTCAATGTAAATGGGGGCGATTCCGCAGCCGACAACGGACTTGTGTTTGATGGTGAAGGACTATCACTAACCGGTGACACTTTAGCCGATACACAGCTGTTAGGTCAGAACGGCAATTTCGTCGAGCTACGCAATGGAGCATTGTTAAATCCAGGCCAACCAACGTTTATCGACGG
>Ga0210081_1000024_pt1 | contig 35874 bp, 35 predicted proteins | sample White_ThreeSqA_D_FD_185589 | JGI IMG/M metagenome (GOLD analysis project Ga0210081, IMG submission 185589) | Wetland microbial communities from the San Francisco Bay, California, USA, that impact long-term carbon sequestration -... | ecosystem: Environmental > Aquatic > Marine > Wetlands ...
GCACCGCGAGATCATCTTCGATGAGGGCGCGCAGCCCACGGGCTGGGAGATACCGCCTGTGAAATAGCCGGGCTCCCGGCAATTTCGCGAAATGTGACCCCGGTCTCACCGGGTCCTAAGGTTGTCTTAAGGATCGGTGCGTAATCTCGCACTCAGTTTCCGATAACTGCTGGACCCGGTATGACCCCGACAACTTTATCCCCCCCCGCACCGACGCAGCGTCCGCCACTGGCGGGCCTGCGTCGGCTTGCGCTGCCGCGACAGGATGTCTCGATTGCACTGGTGTCGGAGCAGTGCGCAGCGCGCGCGGAACTCGAGGCTGGCATCAGCCGCAAGTTCGAAGCCGAGTACAGTGCTCACCTTCACAGTTTTCTGCCGCATCTCCTGAGTCTGAGGTCGGGCGGCGAACTCGGCGCCGTGGTCGGTATCCGCGCGGCCGCCGAGTCGCCGCTGTTTCTCGAGCAGTACCTCGACTCGCCCGTCGAGCAGGCCGTTGCCAGGACCTTCCGGACACCGATCGACCGCGACCAGATCGTCGAAATCGGCAACCTTGCCGGTAATGTCCCGGGCCTTGCCTACCTGCTGTTTGCCGTGCTGGCCAACGTGTTGCGCAGCGCCGGTTACCGCTGGGTCGTCTGCACGGCGACGCCGCAGGTCGAGGCCATGCTCGCGCGCCTCAAATTCTCGTCCCAGACCATCTGCAACGCCGACCCGGCCAGGCTGGGCGACGGCGCTGCGGACTGGGGCAACTATTACGCATCGCAACCCCGCGTCATCGTCGGCGACGCAGAAAGCGCCGCCGCCCGTGTCTCTGCAAACCGCGAGATGGCCGCGCTGGTGCAACCTTTCCACGACTCCATCCTCGGGATGGCGGACAGGCTCAGACCGGGCGCATGAATCACCTGCTGTTCGATGCACTCCGGGACTCGCGTTCGCCGGACGGAATCGTTGTCGAGTCGGGTAATACCCGTCTCACCGGCGAGGCTTTGTGGGCGCGTGTCGACGAACTCGCGTCGTGCCTGCGCGATGAGCAGGTACGCTGCGCCGCAGTACATCTCGACAATGGCACGGACTGGGTCGTTGCCGATCTCGCCTGCCAGCTCGCGAACATCCCGATCGTACCGCTGCCATTGTTCTTCTCCGCCGAACAGGTCCGCCACGCCGTTGCCACGAGCGGTGCGGACGCAATCATCGCGGATCGCGTGCGGCGTGTACTTGCGGACCCGGCGGCAGCCTTGCCGGAAGGTACCCAAAAGATCACGTTTACGTCCGGCACAACCGGCAAACCCAAGGGCGTTTGCCTGTCAACGCAGCAGCAACTGACACTCGCAGCGTCGCTGGCCGCGGTCATCGACATCGAGTCACCGACACATCTGTGCGTCCTGCCGCTGAGCACGCTGCTCGAAAACCTCGCCGGCGTTTATGCGCCACTGATGGCCGGCGGCAGGGTCATCGCGCCACCGCTGGCGGAGGTCGGCCTGACCGGCTCCTCGGGGCTGGACCCTCGAGCACTGCTTGCCAGCATCGAACGCTATCAGCCGGACACCCTGATACTCGTCCCGGAAATGCTCAAGGTACTCACACTGGCGGCGGCTGCTGGTTGGCAGCCGCCGGCATCGCTCAAGTTTGTCGCGGTCGGCGGCGGCAGGGTCTCCCCCTCCCTGCTCCGCCGGGCGCGGCAGGCATCGATTCCGGCCTTCGAGGGCTACGGGCTGTCCGAGTGCGCCTCGGTCGTCTGTCTCAATGTGCCGTCTGCCGACTGCATCGGTTCGGTCGGCAGGCCACTACCGCATGTCGAGGTCCGTTCGGTGCACGGTCAAATCGTCGTGACCGGCAGCACCTTCCTCGGGTACGCGAACGAGCCCGACAGCTGGTACCAGGACACGGTGCGCACCGGCGACCTGGGCCGCGTCAGCGACGACGGCTGGGTCTCGATCGAGGGCCGCCTGAAGCACCAGGTGATTACGAGTTTCGGCCGCAACCTGTCGCCCGAGTGGGTCGAAAGCGAACTGCTCGCGGGCCCGTTGTTGCAGCAGGCCGTTGTCATCGGCGAAGACCGGCCGTGCTGCGTCGCACTCGTTGCGCCGCGCGACCCGGCGACCAGCGACGCGGATATCGACAGCTGGATTGACCGCGTGAATCTCGGCCTGCCCGACTATGCCCGCGTCGCGGCCTGGCATCGCCTGCCGAAGCAACTGTCGGGCGACGACGGCCTGTTGACCGACAACGGTCGTCCGAAACGCACGCAGATAGAACAACTTTACGAACGAGCAATTGACGCCCTTTACGAGTCCCGCCTGGAGGAATCCTGTTCATGACTTTTTACGAGAGACTGCAGCACGAGACCGCCGAGGAGCGGAATTTCCTGCTGTCATCCCCGATCATCGGCCGCTGCATGAGCGGCGATATCACGCTCGACGACTATGTCGAGTTCCTGTCACAGGCCTACCACCACGTGAAGCACACGGTGCCGTTGCTGATGGCGACCGGCGCCCGGCTGCCGGAAGACAGGGAATGGCTGCGCGAGGCCGTGGCCGAGTATATCGAGGAAGAAATCGGTCACCAGGAGTGGATCCTGAATGACATCGCAGCCTGCGGGTACGACAAGGAGAAGGTTCGTGCGTCACGTCCCGCCGCCGCGACGGAACTGATGGTTGCTTATGCGTACGACACGATCCAGCGCGTCAACCCGGTCGGCTTTTTCGGCATGGTGCTGGTGCTCGAGGGCACGAGCGTCACGACCGCCGACAAGGCTGCTACGGCGATCCAGTCAGCGCTGGACCTTCCGGGCCGGGCATTTTCTTACCTGCGCTCGCACGGCGCCCTCGACCAGGATCACATCCAGTTCTTCGCATCGCTGATGAACAGGATCACTGATCCCGCCGACCAGGAGCAGATCGTGCACAGCGCAAGAATGTTCTACGGCCTGTACGCAAACATTTTCCGTACGCTCGGCAACAACGTACGCATGGCGGCCTAGGATGACGATGCAACTGCAAGGAAAGCACGTGGTCCTGACGGGCGCCACCGGCGGTATCGGCCGCGCAATTGCCGAGCGCCTGGACGCGCAGGGCGCGCGCCTGCTGCTCGTCGCCAGGAACGAAGCAAGACTCAACGAACTGCGTGGCTTCCTGGGTGGCGACCCGCACAGCATCGTCGCGGCCGATCTCGGCGAGACGGCGGGACGCTCACGGTTGCTGCAGGCATGCCGGGAGTTCGCGCCCGATGGCATCGACCTGCTGATCAATAATGCCGGCGTCAACGAATTCGGCCTGTTCGAAGAAATGGCCGCGGAAGCCATCACGCGGCTCGTCAGCCTCAACCTGCTCGGCCCGATAATGATTTGCCAGGACCTGCTGCCACTTCTGCAACAACGCGAAACGGCGCAGATCATTAACGTCGGCTCGACTTTCGGCAGCATCGGCTATCCCGGCTTCAGCGCCTACTGTGCGAGCAAGTTCGGCCTGCGCGGGTTCACCGAAGCACTGCGCCGCGAGCTGGCCGACTCCGGTGTCCAGGTGTCTTACTTTGCGCCACGTGCCACGCGTACCGACCTCAATACGGAGAGCATCAACGCGATGAACGACGCCCTCGGGACCGCCATGGACAAGCCGGAACTCGTGGCCGACGAGTTGCTGCGGATTATCGGACCGCGCCCGGGCAAGGACAAATACCTCGGCTGGCCAGAAAAGCTCTTCGTGCGTATAAATGCACTTCTGCCCGCCGTTGTCGACAACAGCCTGAAGAAGCAGCTGCCGGTGATCCGGCAGTTCGCCAAACAGGAAAACTGAACTGAAGGACACAACGATGCACGTCAAATTCACACTGAAACTCGTTCTCTTTACGCTGTTGCTGCCGGCCAGCCTGTTCGCGCAGCAACCTCCCACGACGCTCGCCGAGCTGCAGCACGACTGGGCCGTCGCCGAGTACCAGCTGAAAGGCGACGAACAGGTAAAGGCATACGAGGCATTGATCACAAAGGCGGATGCCGCCGTCGAAGCGAGTCCGAAATCAGCGGACCTGCTGATCTGGAACGGCATCATCAAATCGGCTTTCGCCGGAGTCAAAGGCGGTCTCGGCGCCATGTCCTATGCCAAGCAGGCGAGAAAGAGTCTCGAAGCGGCCATCGACATCGACGGCGACGCGCTGAGCGGCTCCGCTTATACCAGTCTCGGCACGCTGTACTTCAAGGTCCCGGGCTGGCCGATCGGCTTTGGCAATGACAAGAAAGCCGTCGAATACCTGCAGAAGGCACTGGCGATCAATCCGGATGGCATTGACCCGAACTATTTCTACGCGGATTATCTGATCGAGAAAAAGCAGTGGGGCGAGGCGAAAAAGTACCTGCTGAAAGCGCAGGCCGCCGCGCCGCGACCGGACCGGCCGATTGCCGACTGGGGACGCCAGCAGCAAATCGCCGAGGCGCTGGCAGTCGTGACCGGTAACCTGACCCCGGTCGGTACCTGAACCCCGATCAGCCGCAACGGAGACGGAGTCGTGTAATGCAGGTTCTGCTCGTCGAGGACGACCAATCTCTGGCCACCGGCCTCAGCAAAGCCCTCCGCAGTGAGGGCTTTGTTACGAATCACGTCGCCGCCGGCGAAGCGGCGTTGCACGCAATCCGCGTCGATCCGCCCGACATCATCGTGCTCGACCTCGGCTTGCCCGACATGGACGGACTGGATGTGCTCAGGAAGATCCGCCGCTCCGGTTCGACGATCCCGGTGCTGATCCTGACGGCACGCGCGAGTATCGATGCCCGTGTCTCGGGCCTCGACAGCGGTGCCGATGATTACCTGCCGAAGCCCTTCGAGACGCCCGAACTCGTGGCACGCCTGCGCGTCATCGAGCGGCGCCTCGCCGGCACGCAGGAAACCCGCGTCACGGTGGGCGATATCTCGATGGACACGCTCAGCAGGCTGGTAACAATCAAGGGCGAGCCGGTCGAACTGGCGCGCCGTGAGTTCGCAGTCCTGAAGTCGTTGCTGGAAAACCGTGGCAAGATACAGACGCGCGAACAACTCGAATCGCGCCTTTATGCCTGGGGCGAGGAAGTGTCCAGCAACGCCATCGAAGTTCACATACACCACCTGCGGAAGAAACTGGGCGCGGATTTCATCAAGACGGTTCGTGGCGTCGGCTACATCGTCCGCGAACCGTGAAATCGATACGCCTGTATCTCATTTTCGCGTTACTGGCGGCAGTAACGCTCGGCAACTTTGTGGCCGCGGTTTACGGTTACCGAAAAAGCATGGATGAAACCGCGGCGTTGCTGGATGCACAGCTCGACGATATCGCAGCATTGCTACTGACGATGCGTCCGGCCCACCAGCCGGTATCGACGCCACCTTCCGAGCGCCTGGCATTCCAGATCTGGTCGAACGCCGGCAAACTCGTGCAGCGTTCCGCCAACAGCAGCCGCGAACCCATCGCAGCCCTCGAAGAGGGTTATCGCGATGTCAATTTCGAGGGCTTTCGCTGGCGCGTGCTGACCCGCTTCGATGAGCAGGCGGGGCTGTGGGTCATCGTCGCTGAACGCGTCGACATACGGGTCGAACTCGCCGACAACATCGTCATGCGCGCGCTGCTGCCGATCGTTCTCAGCCTGCCGATCATCGCCGGCATCGTCTGGCTTATCGTCGGCAACGGCCTGTCACTCATCGGCAAACTCGCCAAGGAGCTGCGCGGCAAGCGGGCCGACGACCTGACGACGCTCGCGACCAGGAACCCGCCCGTCGAACTCGCACCGGTCATCGATGCGATCAACGACCTGCTGCGGCGCCTGGATCAGTCGGTCCGCCGGGAACGGCGTTTCTCTGCCGACGCCGCCCACGAATTGCGCACCCCGCTGAGCGCCATCAAGGTGCATGTGCACAACCTGAAGGAACAGTTGCCAGAACACCGCGAGTCGCTCGAGGTGCTGGATCGGGATCTCGGCCGCCTCAGCCACCTTATCGAGCAGATCATGCTGCTGTATCGCACGGCACCCGAGCACTACCAGGCCACGATGCAGGAAATTGACCTTTACACGCTCGCCCAGTCCGTCATCGGCGACCTTTTCGACGACGTCGACCGCAAACAGCAGACGATATCGCTGCATGGGACGCCGCAGACCATCGTCGGCGACAAGGATTCCCTGGTCATCCTGCTCAGCAATCTCATCCAGAACGCCAGCAAGTATTCCCCGCCTCGCGCGTCGATCGACGTGACTGTCGATCGCGAGGAACTTGGGGTCCTGCTCGGGGTGACCGACTCCGGTCCCGGCATACCCCTTACCGAGATCAGCCAGGTGTTCGATCGCTTTCGCCGCGTCGGTGGCGATCGCCACCAGAGCCGCGAGGATGGCTGCGGGCTCGGCCTGTCGATCGTCAAGCACATTGCGGACCTGCACCACGCCAACATCAACATGCAGAATAACGAAAGCAGTCCGGGACTCACGGTCAGCGTCCTGTTTCCGCCCGATCGCGCCGTCTGGCCGGGCAAGGTGTGAGATGCGTATGAGGAAGCTGCTACAAGCAAGAACGCGCCTGCTGGTGACGACCTTGTGCTGCCTGCTGCTTGCGCCGTCGTTTGCGGCTGCGCCGGAGTTCGAGATCGAGATACGCAATCACCTGTTCCAGCCGGACACGCTGGTCATCCCCGCGAACACGAAGGTCAAGCTCATCGTGTACAACCGCGATGCGACGCCCGAGGAGTTCGAAAGTTTTGAACTCAACCGGGAAAAGGTCATCCTGGGCGGCCGCAAGGCGATCATCTTTATCGGGCCACTGGCGCCCGGCGAGTACCCGTTTTTCGGCGAGTTCAATCCGCAGACGGCACTCGGGACAATCATTGCAAAGGACGAAAGCGATGCTGCTGAATAGCGTCATCATCGTGCTGCGCGAAGTGCTGGAAGCGGCGCTGCTGATCAGTGTCTTCATGGCGACGTCGCGCTACCTCGGACTCAGCAACCGATGGGTGATCATTGCACTGATTCTTGGCGGCATTGGCGCTGCCGCCTACGGCTACCTGCTTGGCCCGATTTCAGAGCTGCTCGACGGCGTCGGCCAGGAAGTCGGCAACGCGACCCTGCAACTGGCTACCTTCCTGCTGTTGGTACCGACCGCATTCCAGGTTTCGCGCCGCAGCACCCTGGCGGGACGCCACGGCGAACTCCTGCCTTTGCTGATGGCGGCAGCCGTAATGCTTGCCGTGGTCCGCGAAGGTGCGGAGATCCTCGTTTACGTGTCCGGGTTCTGGGAGGTTCGCGACTTTCTGTCGGCCGTCGGGGTTGGCTCACTGATCGGTGCCTGCATCGGCCTCAGCGTCGGCGTGCTCGTTTACTTTCTGCTGGTTGCATTGCCGGCGAAGCGCGCGCTGCTCGCATACGGGACTCTGCTGCTGCTCATTGCCGCGGGCATGTCATTGCAGGCAACGGCATTGCTGATCCAGGCGGACTGGATATCCGTTACTGGCGCATTGTGGAACACGTCAGCTATTCTTCCCGAGGATTCACTGGTGGGACAACTGCTGTACGCTTTTGTCGGCTACGAGGCTTCGCCATCCGCAACCGAAGTAATTGTCTACGTATCGAGCATGGCCGTCGTCGCCGTGGCGTTCCTGGCGGGCCGCTCCCGGAATCGTGGTGGCGCCGGGAATCTCGTGTGACCTGCGGTTCGTCGCGGGTTGAACGCCGCCTCCTGTGCGCGTGCATCGTGGCCGCGTCGTGCGGCCCGGCAGCGGCAGTCGCCGATGGCGTCACCGTAAGCAAAATCTACGATCCCTACGTCCAGCCGCTGGAGTGGGAGCTCGAGTGGCGCCTGGTCAACGAGGTCGACGACACGAACCCTGATTTGCAGCGGCAATCCTTCGGTATCGGGCGGTCGGTATCCGACCGCGTTTTCGCGGAACTCTATGTCATCGGCACGCGTGGCCGGGATGAGAGTCTCGACGTCGACGCTTTCGAACTCGAAGCCAAGTGGCAGCTGACCGAGCAGGGTGAGTACGCTGTTGACTGGGGCATTCTGTTCGAACTCGAACGCGAAACCGAGAACAATGCCTGGGAATTCGCGTCACGCCTGATCGCCGCCCGCGATATTGGCAAGACGACGACCCTGGTCAACGCGTCTCTGATCTACGAATGGGGCGAAGGTCGTGAAAACGAATTCGAGACCGCGTTGCAGGTGCAGACGCGTTACCGATACAGGGAAGCTTTCGAACCGGCCATCGAACTGCACATGGGACAGGATACGATCGCTCTGGGCCCGGCGATCATCGGCCTGTGGCGACCGTCCACCGGCAAGAAACTGCGCTGGGAGCTAGGCGTTTTTGCCGGCCTGGACGAGAAGAGCCCGGACCGGACGGTCAAGGCAAGTATCGAGTTTGAGTTCTGATCACATGGCGCCGCTGACGCGCACTACGGTGTAGCCGCAATACACGAGAAGCAGGAACACTCCGAGTTTGCGGTCGAGCCGGCCCTCGCCGAAAATGAAGACCGGAATCAGCAGTGCCGTCAGCGCCCACGAAACCACCAGGTCGGCGATACCCCATTCCGGCAGGCTGATCTGGGCTATCAGGCCGCTCGCCGGCAATACGATCAATGAATTGAAGATATTCGAGCCGACGACATTGCCAAGTGCGAGGTCGGACTCGCCCCGGATTGCCGCGATCAGCGAGGTGACCAGTTCCGGCATGCTGGTACCGACCGCGACAATGAAAAGTCCGATGATCGTCGTCGGTACGCCGAAACTGGTCGCCAGCGCGGTGCCGTTGTTGACCGTCAGCTCACCACCGACAAACAGCAATACGAAACCTCCGAACACCAGCAACCATCGATAGCGACCATCGTGTTTGAGCAGGGCGGCCTGGTGGATTTCCAGGTCGACTACCAGCTGATCGACGTGCGTCTGGTCGCCTTGCCGCGCTCGCACGAAGTCGTTCACGGTGATGTAGATGAAAATACAGAAAAGCAGCAACAGCACGATGGATTCGGACCGCTCGATCATCGACGGCATGTGCTCGAGCGGGCGGTCGAGCACCATGACGATGATGAAGGTCGTTGCCAGCAACAGCAACGGCACTTCACGGCGCACAATTTGTCCGTGCAACTTCAATGGCGAGACGACTGCCGCGATGCCGAGTACCAGCGCCAGGTTGCTGATGTTCGAACCGACGACATTGCCGAACGCAAGATCAGTCTCACCGCGAAGCGCGCCGATGACGTTGATGAACAATTCCGGCGCGCTGGTGCCGAAGCCAACGACCGTCAGGCCGACGATCAGTGGCGACACGCCGAGTTTGGCCGCAACCTCGGATGCGCCACGCACCAGGAACGTACCACCGAGGATCAGCAGGCCTATTCCGCTGACGAGACCGAGGAAAGACAACATGCCTTAAGCTTAACGCATAGTTTCAGGTTGAGTCCTGATAACCGACCCTATCTGCGTCCGCACTTGACATCGACGACGGCGAAATCCTGCAGATACGCCGGCACTTCCGATGCCGCCCTGCCAACGTTGCCGTTGCCGGGCGTACCCGGCGGCGACTTGCGCATCCATTCGCCGTAGTAAACAGCATCGTCGACGTGATAGACCGGTCGCACGGTCCAGCGGTACTGGCCGCAGTCGGGCAGTGGCACTTCGGGCGTGTGCTCCTTGCGACGGATATTCTGTTGTGCGTAGACGGGTCGGTACAGGTCGTAGATCTCGATGTCGTAACTGATGTTGTCGGCGGTGATCTTATCGGCCCACGGATACGCGGCACCGTCGCCGGTCAGGGAAAAGGTCCATGCGAACGTCGGCGTCATCGATTTCGTCATGCCTTGCCACACGTTCTTCTTGACCGGCGAGACCGTGTCGCTCTTTTCCGGCGTCAACTCGTGCGGAATGTCGACGCGATCGAATACTTCAGCTGATATTTCCTGCCCGATGTAGTGGCGCGCGAAGTTCGCATAATTTTTCCAGGCCGCGCTGTCGTCTTTCGTCCAGTTACCCAGTGTGTCCCGGTCCTGGTACGACACGTCACGCTGGTACATATACTGACCATCGCTGGTACGCCGCAACGCGGCGCTCGCCGTCGTTGTGATGACGGCTTCATCCTTTTGCACATCGATCGTCATGTCCTTCATCGCGACGTACAGGACCGCTTCCGTGTCTTCCGGTATCGGCGTCGTCAGGGCGAAGACTCGCGCATCCACCTGCGGAAGATCGCGAATATTCCAGAAGACGTTCGATGCCAGCGCATCGTTGGAGAGCGGCTGACTGGCCGCGTCGGCAAGTTCTTCGGTCAGCGTGTCCCGGAATTCCTGGATCTGTTCCTTGCTCATTTCCGACAAGCCACCGAAGATTGCGCCCGGCAACGTCAGGATCGGGAACGGCACATTGACCGGAATGCCACCGACGTCCATGCCGACGCCCCTGCCCTTCTGCGATCCCTCCAGTGCGCCGCCGACCAGTCCCTTGGTCTCCTTGTCGTAGGTCCCGGCGACCCCTTGCTCGGCAGGCGTCGACGTCGGCAGTACGACGACTCTCGTCACCGACTCGCGCAGCGCCTCCGACATGTGCGTCCGGACCGCGGCGGCCGCCGGTTCGGTCCCGGATTCCTCGGCGGAACCGGCGACAGGAAACAGCGCACCGGCAAGCAATACGCAGGCGACTTTCACGCCGAGCGACGGTGGAACAGCGTGTTGCGGTTTGTGAGTGTCCATAAGCACGCTCTAGTAGACACGCGCCGGCCGCGTAAGTGCAACCTGGTTATCCCGGGGAGGGGTGCGTTACTTCGCCGTGTCCTGGGGCTTCCACAGCAGGTGTAGAGCTACCGGCGTCGCGACCGTGGTTACCAGGGCCATGATGACAACGGCCGAGAACAGGCTTTCGACGATGACGCCAGGTGGCGACGGTTGCAGGAAGAGTCCCGCTTCGAGAGCGACGCCGGCGATGATCAGCTCGACGGCGCCGCGGCCGCTCATGCCGACGCCGACCAGCAGCGATTCATGGGCTGTCAGTCCCCGCCAGTACGCCGGCAAACCGGCACCGACCATTTTGCTCGCCAGCGCCAGCAGAGTCAGAACCCCGACGAATACCGGTACCTGGCTGACGCCGCTGAAGTCGAGATGAAAGCCGACTGACACGAAGAAGATCGGCGCGAGGAAGCCACGTGTCAGGCCGGACATCTGCTGCTCGACGCGATTGAAGATTTCGGGACCGACTCCCTTGGGATGAAAAAACATGCCGGCAATGAACGCGCCGATGATCGGGTGCAGGTCCATGTGCTCCGCGAAAACTGCATAGGCGAGCGCACCGATCAGCAGCATGCTGAAATCGACTTCCGGGAAACTCAGGAACTTGAAGTACCTGCCGAGGAGCGGGAATACAAACAGTCCTACCGGGATTGTCACGGCGAAGAAAAACACCACTTTCGCGATCACCGGCAACACCGTCGTCAAATCGAAACTGCCGGTCGCCTCGCCGCCGATCGTCGCCAGCAACAACGCCATCAGGAGCAGGCTCAGGACATCGTCCCACAGCGCGGCTGCGATCACGGCTTTGCCTACCCTGGATTCGAGGGCGCCAAGATCCATGAACATGCGCACGGCGACGGGCACGGCGGTGATCGCAAGCGCGACGCCCAGAAACAGGCATTGTGCGACCTTGTAGGGGGAGTCCGGGATGACCGCGGCACCGAGCATGAAGCCCGCGGTAACCGGCACCAGCATGCCGCCGACAGCGATAAAGAATGCCGATTTGGACGATTTCGCAAACTCCAGGGGCTCCATGCTCATGCCGGCCAGCAGCATCAGGAAGAACATGCCGAGGTCGGCAAAGGAGTCAAACGTTTCGCCGGTTGCGGCTATCCAGAGCGTCGGCACCTGGTTCTGGAAGCGGTGCAACAGGTATCCGAGAAGCACGCCGGCCAGGAGCTCGCCGACCAGCGCAGGTAAACGAATGCGTTCCGCGAGTTCCGCAAATACACGGGTCACCACGAGCAGGATCAGGACAATCAGTAGAACGCTGATGACGACCTCCTCTTGCGAGCCCGCCTAGCATGGCCGCCCGTCGAGGTGGGGCGCAATAAGTAGTTGTCGCCGCTACCTGTTGGCGATGGACTCGAGCCGTTCCAGGCGCTCCAGCAAGTCCAGCGCCAGCGCCGCGCCGGGCCAGTTCAGTCCGAGATCATCGACGAGCCGCAACGCTCGCCGCGCACGCAACAGCGCCTCGCCATGGAACGTGAGCTGGCCCCGGTCGGGCAACGGTTCGATAACGCCCTCCTCAACCATTGTCTGGATCAACGGCTGGTCGACGTCACAGACGCTGCAGAATTCCCTGACCGTGAATACCGCGTGTGCGTCGAGCACGACACCGCGTAGTGCATCTTTATTGCGTTCATTCATGTCAGGTCACCAGGCTCGCACGCGGGTTAAACCTCTCCGCCTTCTCGAGTTGCTCGTACAGGAGTCTTGCCTTGTCGTCGATCCTGGCCGGCAGCACGATCTTCAGGTCAACATACTGGTCACCGGGCGGATTACCGGGGAGCCCGCGGCCCTTCAGTCGCAAGCGCTTGCCTGAACTCGAGCCGGGCGGGATCTTGAGATCGACCGTGCCGCCGAGCGTCGGTGCCTGCACGGTGCGGCCGAGGGCAGCCTCTGCAGGCGTGATCGGCAGCTTGACGATGACGTCCCGTTCCTGCGTTTCGAATACCGGATGCGGCTCGTAGTCCACCTGCAGGTACAGGTCGCCGGAGCGGCCGCCCGCGCCGATTCCCGGGCCTCCCTGGTCCGCCAGCCGGATCCGTTGCCCGGCGACAATGCCCTTGGGAATTTTTACGCTCAGCGTGCGCTTGCGGTGTCGGTACCTGCCCTGGTCGTCCAGCTCGGGCACCTCGATGCTGAGCTGGCGCGTGGCGCCGTGGAAAGCATCCTCGAGCGGGATTGCGATCCGCGCATTGACGTCCTCACCCTTGCTGCTGCCGCCGAAGCCCTCGCGAAACGCGCCGGGCCCGGCCCGCCCCCCGCCGAACAGTGTTTCGAAAAAGTCACTGAAACCCTGGTGGTCGCCGGCGCCGCCCATGTTGGCGTGCCTGAAGCCCGTCTGCCGCTCCCAGTCCGGTGGCGGCCGGAATTCCTGGCCGGTCTTCCAGTCCGCGCCGAAGCGGTCGTAGGCCTTGCGCTTCTCGGGATCCTTCAGTACCGAATAGGCCTCTTTCATCTCCTTGAAGCGTGCCTCGGCATCAGCCTCCTTGCTGACGTCGGGATGGTACTTGCGAGCAAGGCGGCGGTACGCCTTCTTGATGTCCTCGGCCGTGGCCGTGCGCGGCACGCCGAGAATCTCGTAATAGTCTCTGAATTTCATAGGCCTTTTTCCCCATGCGGATATCCGGCCGACGGGCCGTTTTTCAAGCCTCCCGGCGATACCCCCCGGGGCGGATTTTTTTGCGGGCGTGCCTTGAAAAATTCGCCTGCCACCATACCTATTGGAACGTCGTGGGCAACCACGGACGACTGCATTCTAAATATTGTGGAGGTGAAGTCATGCAAATGGTTCGATACAACCCTTGGGGTGTCGACGAGTTGCAGAATCAGATAAATCGTCTCTTCACGAACTGGGGCGATACTGAAAGCAGCGCCGCTACCGCGGGCTGGGTTCCGCCTGTTGACATCCAGGAATACGACACACGCTTCCAGCTGTTTGTAGACCTGCCGGGCGTTGACCCTGACAGCGTCGACATCACGCTGGACAACGGCGTCCTGACCATCAGCGGCGAACGCCTGTTCCCGGCCGTGCCGGAGAACGAGAAAATCGTCAATCATCGCAATGAACGCGGCACGGGTGCGTTCCACCGCCGTTTCATCCTGCCGGAAACGGTAGATGCCGAGAAGGTCAAGGCGACAAATCACAACGGCGTGCTCGAAATTTCGATTCCGAAGCAGGCCAAAGCACAGCCGCGACGCATCAAGGTCGCTGCCTGACCCTCGATTGCAACAGAGGGTTGTCACAACGGGGCGCGCCCAATCCGGGCGCGCCCTTTTTTTTCGAACCCGCCATACCATTTCCGGGTCCAACGGACACCACCGCCAAAACAACAAGTTGCAGGTGATGTCATGGCACCAATCCGCACCGTTCTCGCCGTGGGACTACTGTTGCCAATCGTCGCAGAGGCCGGGGTCAGCCCGGACGACCCGGCGCCGGAGCTGACCCCGCGGAGTGCCGACCGAGGCTCGCCACAGTTTCGTGGCAACCCGGAAGGTAACGCCGTATTCCCGGCCCCGTCCCCAGGCGACATTGGCCAGGAGATCTGGCGCTTCTCAACCGGGCATGCCGTCGTTTCATCGCCCGTTGTCGCGGGTGGCATCGTCTACGTTGGCAGCAAGGACCACCACCTGTACGCGCTGGACACCACGAGCGGCGCCGAAGCCTGGCAGTTCGAAGCCTCCGCCGGCATCACGTCGTCAGCGGCCGTCGCGGCGGATGCCGTGTTCTTCCAGGCCGATGACAACAGTGTCCACGCAGTTGGCCGGGACTCGGGCCAGCTGCTCTGGGTTCGCGAGACCGGGCCCGACCTGCCTTACACGAGCTTCATCGAGAATGAACTCTGGGACTACTGGACTGCGTCGCCGTTACTGGCGAGCGATACGCTCTTTGTCGGTTCAGGCAATGGTGTCTTTTATGCCCTCGATCCGGCTACCGGCGAGACGCGCTGGTCGTTCGAAACCGGCGGCCGCATCCGCTCCTCCGCGGTAACGGATGGCAGCAGCGTATACGTAGGCAGTTTCGACGGCCGCCTCCATGCACTCGACGTCGAGACCGGCGAGCAGCAGTGGGTCTTCACGACGCGAGGCAACGAGTACTTCCCGGTCGGCAGCATCCAGGCATCGCCGGTCATCGCCGGCGACCTGGTCGTCTTCGGCAGCCGGGACTTCCATGTCTATGCGCTGGATCGGCAGACCGGAGAGGAAGTATGGGCCACGGAGGTCGCCGGCAGCTGGGTCGCGTCGACGGCAGCGGTCGCCGGGAACCGGGTTGTCGTCGGATCATCCGACGGTCAGTCGGTCGTGTGCCTCGACCTCGCGTCCGGCAACGAACTCTGGTCACGCAAGGTCGGCTCGAACGTGTTCTCGTCACCGGCGATTTCCGACGGCACTGTCTATGTGGGCAGCTTCGACGGGTACGTGCTGGCCATCGACCTCGCAGACGGCAACATCATCGGTGGCAACCTCGTCGACGATCGCGTCAACTCGTCGCCCTGGATCGAGGGCGGCAAGCTGTACGTCGGTTCGAACAACGGTAACGTCTATGCGTTCGCCGCCAGCCCTGCAGGCGACAACTAGGGGCTTGCGAACATGTCCAGAACAACATTATTTCTTGCGTGTCTGCTCCTGATTGTCCGGCCCGCGGTGGCCACTACCGAATTCCTGCAGGGCCTCGGCGACACGCGTTACCACCACCTGGAGTCGGCAATCGTCGACCGCGGTTTCCACCTGTATGTCATGTTGCCCGAGGGTTATGACGCGGAACCGGAGCGCGACTATCCGACCGTTTATGTCCTGGATGGCGGCGCCCTGTACCCGATGCTGGTGGCGTACTACGCGTACCTTAATTTCGCCGGCGAGGTGCCGCGATCGATCATCGTCGGCATCTCCTACGGCAGCAACGATTTCGAAGGCGGCAATTATCGCGGCACCGACTACACGGCCCCGGCAGCGGAACGCGACTACTGGGGTGGTGCCGGCAAGTTCCAGCGATTCCTCGAGGCAGAATTACTCCCGTTCGTCCAGCAGAATTACCGGTCAGATGACAAGGCGCGGGTCATCTTCGGCCAGTCGATCGGTGGCCAGTTCGTGCTCTTTTCGGCGTTGACCCGGCCCGACCTGTTCTGGGGCCACATCGCGAGCAACCCGGCATTGCACCGCAACCTGTCGTTCTTTCTCGAGGACCACGCCACTTCCACGACGACCAATCGTCCGAAACTCTTCGTCAGCAGCGGCGAGCTCGATGACCCGGAGTTTCGCGTCCCGGCCATCGAGTGGATGACATTCTGGTCGTCCAGAAAGACCATACCCTGGGACTTGCAGACGGTGACGCTCGACGGTCACAGCCACATGTCCGCACCGCCCGCAGCTTTCCGCCAGGGGATGATGTGGCTGTTCGACACCTACCCGCGGAAAACACCCTGGGGTTCCGCCACGCCACCGTAAGCTACGCCCGACAGGCGTGCCATTTCGTACTTGAACGTCGTCAGGTCGTTGACGGAAAAATCACTCAGGCTGCGATGGCCGGCCGCGCGCGCGAGCACTGTCATCAGTTCGACCGCTGCCGAGAAGAACCGGGCCAGGCGCTCGGCGGCGATGTCGACCGGCAGGCGCTCCCGCAGGTGTTGTTTCTGCGTCGCGATGCCGACCGGGCAGTTATTGGTATGACAGGCCCGCATGCCGACACAGCCGATGGCCTGGATCGCTGCATTTGCGACGGCCACACCGTCGGCGCCGAGTGCCATCGCCTTGGCGAAATCGGCGGGATGCCGGAGGCCGCCGGTGATGATGAGCGTCACGTCGGACCGGTCACTCGCATCGAGGTGGCGACGCGCACGTGCGAGTGCCGGAATTGTCGGCACCGATATGTTGTCACGGAAAATAAGCGGCGCCGCGCCGGTACCTCCGCCGCGGCCGTCGAGGATGATGTAATCGGCACCCACCTCGAGAGCCGCGTCGATGTCTTTCTCGATATGCTGTGCCGATAACTTGAATCCGACCGGCACACCGCCGGTCTTCTCGCGGACCTCGGCCGCAAAATCCCTGTACTGGCCCAGCGAGGTCCAGTCCGGGAAGCGCGCCGGAGAGATTGCCGGTTCTCCCTCCGGCAAACCACGCACCTCGGCGATTTTTCCGGTGACCTTGTCACCTGGCAGGTGGCCACCGGTGCCGGTCTTCGCAGCCTGCCCACCCTTGAAGTGAAACGCCTGTGCTCGTTGCACCTTGTCCCACGAAAATCCGAAGCGTGCCGAAGCCAGTTCATAAAAATACCGCGAGTTCGCCGCCTGCTCTTCCGGCAACATGCCGCCTTCGCCGGAACAGATGCCGGTTCCGGCAAGCTCGGCACCTTTCGCAAGGGCGACTTTCGCCTCTTCCGACAGTGCGCCGAAACTCATGTCCGACACAAAAAGCGGAATATCGAGTTGCAATGGCTTGGCTGCACGCGGGCCGATGACCAGCCCGGTCGCGACGGGCTCGTCATCCAGCAACGGCAGTTTACTCAACTGCCCGACGACGAACTGGATGTCGTCCCATTTCGGCAGACTGTTGCGCGACACACCCATCGCGGCCGCAGGCCCATGGTGACCCGTCTTCGACAGACCTTCGCCGGCCAGCTTGCGAATCAGCTTTACGTAGGGTTCGTCGGACGTGCCGGTCGGGTCCTGGTAGGCGCCCTGGTAAGCATCGCGCTGGTAGGGTTGCGGATGCGCTTTGACCCACTCGGCAATTTCGTCCTCGTCGACGACGACGTCGCCATCTTCGATCCATGCAGAAAACTTCGGCAGCGTCTCGCGGTTGTTGTATTCGCTGACGCCGGTCTCGAGGCGATAGTCCCAGCCGTGCAGGCCGCAGATCAGGTTGTCGCCGTCGACATGTCCGTCCGCCATCAGCGCGCCACGGTGTGCACAGCGGCCATATAACACGGTGACCGAGTCATCGTAGCGAACGACGACCAGGTCGACATTCCTGACCAACGCGTGCCGCGGCTTGCGGTCTTCCAGCATGTTCCACCTGGCTATTGCGATTTTTTTCATGCGGATCTTTCCTGTGCGCATTTCCGGCACGTCATGTACAAAAGTTTGCAGCCCGATACTAACAGGTCCGTTTGACAGCACCGCCGGGCACGATCGATGATGCAGGAATTCCGATGACCGACAGACAACAGACAAGGGCACCGCAGGCGATTCGTCGCGTCGTTATCGTCGGTGGCGGCACCGCCGGCTGGATGACCGCGGCCGCGCTGTCGGTCGTGCTCGAGAAGGAACGCACCACTATCGAGCTCATTGAGTCGGATGCGATCGGTATCGTGGGTGTCGGCGAAGCGACTATTCCTGCGATTCACGACTTCAACCGCAAGGTCGGCCTCGACGAACAGGCAATGATGCGGGCGACCAGCGCCACCTTCAAACTCGGTATCGAGTTCGTCAACTGGGCCAGGCCCGGCGATGCTTACATGCATCCTTTCGGCCACTTCGGATTCGATATCAATGGCGTCGCCTTTCATCACTACTGGCTGGATCAGCGCCAGCGAGGGGATCGCACCGCGCTTGGCGACTACAGCGTTCCGTTCGTCGCCGGCAAAGATGGCCGCTTCAGGCTGCCACAATCCGATCCGCGCTCGGTGCTATCGACGTATTCTTATGCCTTTCATTTTGACGCCAGCCTGTATGCGAAATACCTGCGCGAGGTGACGGAGCAGCGTGGTGTAGTCCGCACCGAAGGACGTATCGTCGACGTCTCGTTACGGGCCTCGGATGGCTTTATCGAAGCAGTCACACTCGAAAGCGGCCAGCGCATCGAGGGCGACCTGTTCATCGACTGCTCGGGGTTCCGGGCGCTGCTGATCGGTGACGCGCTCGGCGTCGAGTACGAAAGCTGGAAACACTGGCTGCCCTGCGACCGCGCAGTCGCCGTCCCGAGCCGCAATCCCGAGGTACTGGAACCCTACACGCGCGCGACGGCTCACTCGGCCGGATGGCAGTGGCGCATCCCGCTGCAACACCGGACCGGCAACGGCCACGTCTATTGCAGCGACTTCATTAGCGACGACGAGGCGGCTGCGGTCGCGCTCGAGCACCTCGAGAAAGAGGCCATCGATGAACCCCGCTTCCTGAAGTTCGTCGCCGGGAAACGGCAGCGCATGTGGGACAGGAACTGTGTCGCGATCGGACTGTCTGGCGGCTTCCTGGAACCGCTCGAATCCACCAGCATCTACCTGATACAGGCGGCCATCATGAAGCTGATCGAACGCTTCCCGGGCCAGGGTTTTTGTGCCAATGACATCGCGGACTTCAACACGCAGATCGAGCGGCATTTCTGCCAGATCCGGGACTTCATCATCCTGCATTACCATGCGACAGAGCGCACCGACAGCGATTTCTGGAATTACTGCCGCACGATGACGATACCGGACTCTCTCGACTACAGGATGCAAGTCTTCAGGGAAAGCGGTCGTGTCGTCTTCAGCAAGCGGGAGTTGTTCAAGGAGACCAGCTGGATCGCAGTGCTGCTGGGCCAGGGAGTCATCCCGCAGCAAACCGACCTGCGTGTCAGTTGCACGCCACCCGACAAGATCGCGATGCAGATGCGCCAGATGCGCGAGGTGATCAGGATGGCCGCTGCATCGCTGCCAACACACGCGGAGACGGTGGCGCGCTATTGCGCGGCGCCACAAGTCGAGGCCTGAAGCCGTGACCGGCAGCGATGTAGCCAGGATCGTCATAGTCGGGGACGCGCCGGTCGGCTCGATGACGGCTGCCGCGCTGGCAGTGTCGCTGCGTGGCAGCAACGTTGCCATAGCGCTCGTGTGCCGGCCGGGAACGGCAAACGGGCAAGGCGCTTTCCTCTGCCGGGGCGGCGACCAGAGCCTGCACTCGTTACTCGGCTTCAACGAGGACAGCCTGCTAGCCGACACCGGTGCCGGGTTTTCCTTCGGCGCAGCGTATCGCGGGTTCCGGCAGGATGCGCCTGACTGCCTCGTGCCCCTCGGTGAGCACGGCACGACGCTGCGACTCGTTGACTTCCACCACTACGTCGCGAAGCTCAGGAGCGAAGGCGACACGACCCCGTTCAATGCATACTCACACGCGGCAGCCGCTGTCGCCGGCGGTCGCTTCGAGCCGGCCAGCGAGCGCGCGAAACAGATCGACGAATTCGACCTGGTTTTCGACAACACGCGATACACGCGCGTCATGCTGGAGCACGCGCGCCGCCTCGGCGTGACGACGCTCGAGGCGGATGTTGCGGCGGTGGCCAGTGACGCCGACGGTTACATCGATGCCATCATTATTGACAGCGGCGACAAGATCGCCGGCGACTTCTTCATCGATTGTTCGGTCGCCCGGTCCATTCGTGGCGCCATGGGTGACGCCGACCAGGTGACCGACTGGGCCGGCTGTCTTCCCGGTTCCGCGATATCGACACGCATCATCGAAGGACCGCAATCGCCTGCCCTGTGCGTCGATATAGAGGCGCAGGACTCCGGCTGGATCCAGGCGCTTGCGTTACCGGATGCGCGCATCGAGACATTCGTCTGCGATGATCCGCCGGTCACAGCCGCCGACGCCGACTTTACCCGGCTTGAAAGCGGCACACTCGCTCTGCATTGGTATCGCAATTGCGTTGCCATCGGGCCGGCCGCCACTGTCGTGCCGCCGCTCGAGGTCTCGCCGATGCACCTCGCGCAGGACGGCTTGCGCCAGCTTCTTGGCTTGTTGCCACGGAAACGGGCCAGCGCGGCACTGGCGTCCGAGTACAACCGTATTGCCGGGGAGCGGGCCCGCGGCGTGCGCGACTACCTCGCATTGCGCTTCGCGCTTGCCGACCGCACGTCCGGTCCTTTCTGGGCGCGTGCCGCGGCGCTCGACATGCCGGAGACGTTGCGGACGCGCGTCGACCTGTTCCGTTGCCACGGTCGGTTCACGACCGGGGACCAGGAATGCTTCAGCAAGTCGAACTGGGTATCCAGCTTCATCAATTTCGAAGCCTGGCCCGCGTCTTACGACCCGCTCGCAGACATGATCGATGAGCAGCGCATGCGCGCCGACCTCGACAGGTTGAGAACCCTTGTCAGGAAAACCGCAGCGACCTAGTCGGCGCCAGCCACCCCTGCGAAACCGGCATCGGCCAGCAGCGTTAGCAGGCCTGCCTGAATGCCGATGTGCCCGTCGACGTTATGCCATGACTCATCCGGCGAGTGTGCATCCTTGCTGATGCCGCCCCGGCTCATCGTGATCGCCGGGATCCCAAGGGAAATCGGAATGTTGGCGTCGGTCGACGAGATCTCCAGCTCGGGTTCCTGGCCCAGGTGACGCAAGGCGGCGCTGGCGATCTCGACCAGGCCGGCATTCGAATCGTTCATGGCGGCAGGCCTCTTGCCCACGCGCTCGACATCGACCGTCAATGGGGGGCCTTCGAGGCGCGCCGCGTTTTCTGCATCGAGGCCCAGCATGACAGCCTCCTGGAACACGGCGTCGATTTCGTCCAGCTTCTGTTGGCTGCCTGAGCGCATGTCGACTTCCATCCACGACTCGAACGGTACCGAGTTGATTGACGTGCCCCCGCCGATGCGGCCCACGTTGTAAGTCGTCTTTTCGCCGCTGGATGTCACGGCCGGCGCCGTCTCAACGAAGATCGAGATCGCGCGACCGAGCGCATGGTGCGGGTTCGCGATGCCGAACGCGCCCCATGAATGGCCGCCCGGTCCCTGGTAAGTAACCCGGTAGCGATGCGACCCGACCCCGGCATAGACGATGCGACCCGGCGTGCCACCGTCCACGGCGATCATGCTGTCGATTTGCGGCCCGGCGTCACTGAACAGGTACTTCACGCCCCGCAGGTCGCCGAGTCCCTCTTCGCCGACATTGCCTATGAACAGAACGTCGGCCTCGGTCTCGATGGCGCTGCGCTGCAGTGCGCGCAGCACGCCCAGGACGACGACGAGGCCGCGTGTATTGTCGCCAACACCCGGCGCCGTGTAGACGTTGCCTTCGACCTCTACCGTAACGTCCGTACCCTCCGGAAACACCGTGTCCAGGTGCGCCACATAAGCGACCGTGCGTCCGCCCACCGTGCCTGGCCGCCTGCCGACCACGTTGCCGACAGCGTCGATCGTCACGTCGGAGAGACCGGCTTCGGTCAGCAACTCGGCAAAGCGTGCGGCCCGCAGCGCTTCCTGGAACGGCGGCGCCGGGATTTCAGTCAACTCGATGAGGTCATCGTGCAGTTCCTGCTCCATCAGGACGATTTCCCCGAGCGCGTCCTGTACCGCCGATTCCGCGGCGAGGGCAGAAATACGTTCGTCGGGGCTCATTTCGGCCATCGCGGTCGCAGTTACCAGCAGCCACGCTGCGAGCGCCAAATGTTGCGGAAAGTACTGCCTTGTCATCTCATCTCCGGCTGATCAGGATAGGGTCTCGAGGCGGCTATTGTACTGGGCGATAGCCGACCGGCGGTCACCAGCGAAGGATTTTTTCGACTTTCTTATCTAACAGATCGGGCTCTGTTGCCGCGCATCGTGCTCCATCATTCGCGTGAAATACAAGTGCCTGTTTTTCTTAAGGAAAAGGAAAGTAAAGTGCAGACCAGCAAGCCTCAAATCAGCGTCGTTATCCCGGTCTACAACGAGTCCGGCAACATCGCGCCCCTGACTGAAGAGGTCACAGCGGCGCTGGCCGGGCGCGGTCCTTTTGAAATCGTCTACGTCGATGATTGCAGCACCGACCAGACTGCAGAAGAACTGCAGGGTGTCGCCGCCAGGTTCGACAACGTCCGCGTCGAGAGGCACGCCAGGAATCTTGGCCAGAGTGCCGGTCTTTGTACCGGCGTCAGGGCCGCGGAGTCCGACGTCATCGCGGTGATCGACGGCGACGGGCAGAACGACCCGGCCGATATTCCGAAACTCGTCGACGAACTCATCGGTTCGGCCGGCATCCGGCTCGTCATCGGCCAGCGTGTGCGCCGCCAGGACAGCTGGTTGAAACTCCTGTCCTCGCGCGTCGCCAATACCGTGCGCGCGTCGATCCTCAAGGACGGAGTACCGGACACCGGCTGCGGCATCAAGGCTTTCTACCGCCAGGACTTCCTGGCCTTGCCGGCATTCGATCATATGCACCGGTTCCTGCCCGCGCTCCTCGGGAGCCGCGGCAACTCGGTGCGCTCGGTACCGGTCAATCACCGTCCACGCGTGCGCGGTGTTTCCAAATACAACGTTCGCAATCGCCTCTGGGTCGGAATCAGCGATTTGCTCGGCGTTCTCTGGCTACAAAAACGGCGATTCTAGACATGACCAGTGAATATCTCTGGCTCGGCATCGGCTTTGTCGGGCAGGCCTTTTTTTTCTCACGCTTCTTCGTCCAGTGGCTGGCAAGTGAAAAAGCCGGGCGCAGCGTCATCCCGATGTCCTTCTGGTACTTCAGCCTGCTTGGCGGTGCAACGCTGCTGGTCTATGCGATCCACCTCGGTGACCCGGTCTTCATTCTCGGCCAGTCGACCGGTGCATTCATCTACCTGCGCAACCTCTATTTCCGCCTGCACGAAGATTCCGGGCAATCCGCTGCATGACCGATGAGTTCAGGCAGCAACTGATCTTCCTGTTCGTCGTCGCCGCCATCATGCTCGCGGCAGGTATCGGGCTCAGGGATCCATGGCCGGCCGATGAGCCGCGTTTTGCGCTCATCGCGAAAGAGATGGTCGAGAGCGGCCGCTGGCTGTTTCCGCACGTCGGTGGTGACCTTTATCCAGACAAGCCCCCGTTGTTTTTCTGGATGGTCGCGTTTTTCTATGCACTCAGCGGTTCGCTGCGCTTCGCGTTCCTGATGCCGGGCTTCATCGCCGGCCTCGGTGTGCTCTGGCTCGTCACCGACCTGGCTCGCCGCCTCTGGGACGAGCGCGTCGCCTTCTACAGCGGTGCCACATTGCTCGTCATCCTGCAGTTCGGCCTGCAGATGAAATCGGGACAGATCGACGCCCTGCTGTGCCTGTGGACGACGCTGTCTTTTTATGGTCTTTGCCGCCACCTGCTACTGGGGCCCGACTGGCGCTGGTACCTGTTCGGCGGGGTGGCCGCCGGGCTCGGCGTGATTACCAAAGGGGTGGGCATATTGCCTTACCTCGTGCTGCTGCCTTATGCGTTCGGCCTGAAACGCGGCTGGCCGGTGACACGTGTCGCCGGGTTCAACGCACGCTGGATGCTGGCCCCCGCCGGCACGCTGCTCGTGATCGCTGCCTGGCTGTTGCCGATGGTCATCGCAGTCGCCAACAGCAACGACGCTTCGCTGATCGCATACCGGGACAACATCCTGTTTCACCAGACAGTGACGCGGTATGCGGATTCCTGGGGCCACATCAAGCCTCCTTGGTACCTGCTGACCAACGCGATACCGTGGCTCTGGCTCCCGGTTACGCTGCTGCTCCCGTGGCTGATCCCGGCATGGCGACGCGACCTCAGGGACCGCAATGCCGCAGTCCTGCTGATCGGCGGCTGGGTGCTGCTGGTCGTCCTGTTCTTCTCGCTGAGTTCCGGCAAACGTTCGCTCTACATTTTCCCCGCCGCGCCCGCCGTCGCTTTGCTTGCCGGCCTGCATGCGAGCACCCTGCTCGAACGCCGCGGCGTCCGGATTGCACTGTTGGCGCTGGCGCTTGCCATCGGCGGCCTGCTGACGGCTGTCGGCGCATGGGCCTTGCTGAACCCCGACGAGCTTCTCAAAGAGCTCGGCGATATCGATGTCATCAAATCGGCCGGCGCTGCGGTGCTCGGCGTCGGGATCCTGGTGCTCGCGGTCGCCGCCTGGTTTCGCGTTCGGCGTGCGGCCAGTGCCTACCTCGCCATGATGCTCATCCTCTGGGCCGGAATGGGTCTCGCGATCGCGCCCGCTATTACCGACGTTCGATCCGGTGTTGCGCTGATGACGAAGCTGGATTCAGCGCTCAGTGACGAGGAACAACTGGCATTTGTTGCCTGGCCGGAACAGTTCCTGTTGCACTGGCAGCGGCCGGCCGTGAATTTCGGGCACCGTCGCGAAACCGAAGGCGAAATCGAGGAAGCCGTCCACTGGGTCGAACTCGATGCGAGCCACCGCGTCCTGATGCCGGACTACCTCATCGAGCCGTGCTTCAACCCGTCGCTGGCCGTACTGGTCGGCTATGCGCATCGCCGCAACTGGTACCTGGTCGATCGCGATGCGCTCAGCGAGAACTGCTCAGGGCATCCTTGCTGCGACGCAAATTAGCTGCGGCCGTTTCGCCGATCGCCAACGCGAGGGCCACTTGCAGGGCGTCGAGCAACGCGAGGTGCACCAGTCTCGAATTCATCGGCGTATAGATATTCGTGTCCTCGTACGCGCTGCAGGCGAACGCGTACTGCACCGCGTTGCCCAGTTCTGAGCCGCGCTCGGTCAGGCCAACCACCGTCGCGCCATTGTTCATCGCCTCCCGCGCTGCCTCGCACAGCTCTGACGATCGGCCGGTCTTGGAGATCAGGATCAGCACATCGCCAGGCGCCGCTATCGCGGCGAACTGCCGGATACTCGGCGTATCGATCAATGTGCTGCAGGGCGTGCCGAGGCGAAAGAGTTTGTGGCAGGCATCACGCGCGACATGGCCTGACGCACCGAGCCCGGCAAATACGATCTGGCGCGCGCGCGCGAGCTCCGCGACCACCGCCTCGAATGGCATTGCCGAGAGCTGCGACCGCAGGTCGAGCAACGACTGGATCGCCGAGTCGACGACCTTTGCGGTTGCATCCGCTATCCCGTCGTCGGCATTGACATCATGGTGCACGAAACTGTCGGGGCGACTGAGCGCCTCGGTCAGACGTATAGTGAACTCACGAAACCCGTCGAGCCCGACGCGCCGGCAGAAACGGATAACTGATGGTTCGCTGGTGCCGCTCAGGCGCGCCACTTCGGCCACGGTTGACTCCGCCGCCTCGCGAGGATGCGCCAGGACCCAGTTGGCGACGCGCTGCTCGGCACGGCTCAAGCGGGCTTTCGACTGTTCGATTCGATCCAACATGTAGTAATACTACAGCTTTTTCGTAGTGCACAATACAAAATTTGCCAATAATTCGGCATATTGTGTAGTAAAATTCCATTTTTGAGGAGCAATGATGGCCAACTTCATACCTGTCGACGAGTTCGACCTGGTGATCTTCGGCGGCACCGGCGATCTCGCGCTGCGCAAACTGCTGCCCGCGCTGTATCACCGCGTGGCCGACGGCCAGATCACCGGCGACAGCCGTATTATTGCCGCCAGCCGCGGCGATATCGGCCGTGACGAATACCTGGCGACCGTCGAACAGGCGTTGCGGGAAAACCTCAGGGACGGCGAATTTCTCGATGACCAGTGGCAGGCACTGCGCGAACGCATTCACTACGCGAAGTGCGACGCCCTCGAGCCCGGCGACTGGAGCGCGCTGGTCGATATCCTGGCCAGTTCCGGTGAGCGCGTGCGGGTGGCATATCTGGCCACCGCTCCGAAACTGTTCGGCCCGATTGCGATGGGCATGAAACAGAACGGGCTGGTCTCCGGCTCGAGCCGTATCGTTCTCGAAAAGCCGCTCGGCCATGACTACGAATCGGCACGCGCAATCAACGACCAGGTGGGCGAGTGCTTCGGCGAGAACCAGATCTATCGCATCGATCACTATCTCGGCAAGGAAACGGTGCAAAACCTGCTCGCGCTGCGCTTCGCCAACTCGTTGTTCGAGCCCTTGTGGCGGCGCGGCTCGATCGATCACGTGCAGATCACGGTCGCCGAAGACCTGGGCGTCGAAGGACGGGTCGAGTACTACGACACGATCGGCGCTCTTCGCGACATGGTACAGAACCACCTGATGCAGCTCGTCTGCCTGGTCGCGATGGAAGCGCCATCGAGCATGCACCACGACGCGGTGCGCGACGAAAAGATCAAGGTGCTCCGGGCATTGCGCCCGATATCCGCGGCGCTGCTGAAGTCGAATACGGTACGTGGCCAGTACACGGCCGGTGCGATTGACGGCAGCCCGGTTGCCGGCTATGTCCAGGAACTCGGCGGCGCCGAAACCGCGACCGAAACGTTCGTCGCGCTGAAACTCGAAATCGACAACTGGCGCTGGTCCAACGTGCCGTTCTACGTGAGAACCGGCAAGCGCTTGCCGGCCAAGCATTCAGAGATCGTCATCCAGTTCCAGGATGTTCCGCATTCGATCTTCCCGCAGCAGAATTACGAAGTGAAACCGAATCGCCTGAGTATTCGCCTGCAACCCGATGAAGGTGTGACGCTGTCGCTGATGGCGAAAGAACCAGGCCCTGGCGGTTTCGACTTGAGGCCCGTGTCGCTGGACCTGAGTTTCGAGGAGACCTTCGGGATTCGTTACCCGGATGCCTACGAGAGGCTGTTGATGGAAGTCCTGCGCGGCAACCCTGCCCTGTTCATGCGTCGCGACGAAGTCGAAGCGGCGTGGCACTGGATAGACGCGATCATTGCCGGCTGGGCGTCCTCGAAGCACAAGGTGGAATCCTATGTCGCGGGCTCCTGGGGTCCGTCGGGCTCGTCGTCGCTGCTTGATCGCGACGGGCGCAGCTGGTCCCCGGAAGACTAGATCATGATCAATGTTTTCGAAAGCCGGGAGGCTGCTTCCGTCGCTGCGGCGCACAGGATTACTGCCGCGGTGAAGCGCAGGCTCGACGTCCAGAAAGCCGCGTCACTGGTCGTCAGCGGCGGCACGTCACCGGTCAGGTGCTTCGCCGAAATCTCGGCCGAGGGTATCGACTGGGAACGCGTCGACGTCCTGGCCAGTGATGATCGCTGGGTCCCGCCCGACCATGACGACAGTAACGAGAAACTGATTCGCGAACACTTGCTGGTCGACAAGGCCGCCAGCGCCAGGTTCATGCCTTTCTATGCGCCCGGGATATCGCCCGTCGAACGCTGCGCCGAACTGGACGAAGCCATCCGCTTCGCCCCGTTTCCGTTCGCCTGCGCATTGCTGGGCATGGGATCCGACGGTCACTTCGCGTCGTTGTTTCCCGATGCCGAAAACCTCGACTTCGGACTCGACCCGGAATCGACCACGCTTTGTATTCCGGTGACGACGGCAGCAAGCCCGCATGTCCGTATCAGCCTGACGCTGTCCGCATTGTCGCGCAGCGATGAAATCGTGTTGCTGTTCTTCGGCGACGACAAGCGCCGCGTCTTCGATGACGCTTTGAGCGGTAACGAAACCTACCCGGTGAGGCGCCTGCTCGTGCAGAAGCATGCCCCGGTCACAACCTATTGGGCCCCATGACAATGAATTCCACGATTACCCGAGTTACACAACGCATCATCGAGCGCAGCCGCGAGTCACGTGCCGCGTATCTGTCACGCATCCACCGGGCGGCAGACTCCGGCCCGGCCCGCGCTTCGGCAGCGTGCAGCAACCTCGCGCATGCGATGGCTGCCTCGACGGCTATCGAGAAGCAGGCGTTGGCGGGCAAGGATGCGCCGAACCTCGGCATCGTCACCGCGTACAACGACATGCTGAGTGCACACCAGCCTTTCGAGACCTATCCGGCGCAGATCAAGCGCGCGGCCGCCCGGCACGGCGCGGTGGCCCAGGTAGCCGGCGGTGTGCCGGCAATGTGCGATGGCGTCACGCAGGGGCAGGATGGTATGGACCTGTCGCTGTTCAGCCGGGATGTCATTGCCCTGTCGACCGCGGTTGCACTCTCGCACGATGTCTTCGACGCCGTCGTGTGCCTCGGGATCTGCGACAAGATCGTACCCGGCATGGTCATCGGGGCACTGTCTTTCGGGCACCTGCCGGTGATATTCGCACCGGGCGGCCCGATGGTGTCAGGACTGTCCAACAAGGAAAAGGCGATGATCCGCGAAGACTTCGCCGCCGGTCGAATCGGGCGTGACGAACTCCTGGAAGCCGAGTCCGCCGCGTACCACGCACCGGGGACCTGCACGTTCTACGGTACTGCCAACAGCAACCAGATGCTGATGGAGCTGATGGGCCTGCAACTGCCGGGCGGCTCCTTCGTCAACCCGGGCACGCCGCTGCGCAAGCTGCTCACCGACGAAGCCGTGCGCCGCATACTGCTGAATACGAACCTCGGCGACAATTACCTGCCGCTCGGTGAAATGATCGACGAAAAGACCATCGTGAACGGCATCATCGGCCTGCTCGCGACCGGTGGATCGACGAATCACACGATGCACTTCGTTGCAATTGCCAACGCGGCCGGCATCCGTATCGACTGGGACGATTTCTCGGAACTCTCGACGGTCATACCGCTACTGGCCCGGGTCTACCCGAACGGCCTTGCCGACGTGAATCACTTTCACGCGGCTGGTGGCATGGCCCTGATCATCCGGGAACTGCTGGATGCCGGACTGCTGCACGAGGATGTCACGACGATCCTCGGCCACGGACTGCGAAAATTCTGCGACGAGCCTTTCATCGAAAACGACAGGCTCGCCTGGCGAACCGGACCGACCGCGAGTCTCGACAAGGAAGTCATCGCAACAGTTGCGGAGCCGTTCGACGAGGAAGGCGGCTTGCGCCTGGTCAAGGGCAACCTGGGTCGGGCGATCGTCAAGCTGTCGGCCGTCGATGAAAAGCACTACTCGATTTCAGCGCCAGCGAAAGTCTTCGCGTCGCAGGACGAATTCAAGCGGGCGTTTAACGACGACAAGCTCGAGATGGATTTTGTTGCGGTACTCCCGAACCAGGGACCTGCCGCGATCGGCATGCCGGAACTGCACAAGCTCACGCCGTACCTTGGCTTGTTGCAGAACCAGGGCTTCAAGGTCGCGCTGCTGACGGACGGCCGTATGTCGGGCGCATCCGGCAAGGTTCTCGCCGCGATCCAGGTAACGCCCGAGGCAGCGCATGGCGGACTGATCGGCAAAATCCGCGATGGCGACATGATCACGATCGACGGCGTCAGCGGCGAAATGAGCGTGGCCGACGGAGACACCGTTGCAGACCGCGATCCGGGCGCGGACGAGACTGCTACGCATGCGGCCGGCATCGGCCGCGAATTGTTCCAGCCATTTCGGGAGCGGGCGAGCAGCGCCGAGGAAGGCGCCAGCTTTTTCACTCGTTAGCGAGTGCGCGGTTCGTTATGGTCCGCACCATGCCGTTGAATATCCAGGCATGGAATGGCAGCAATGCGTACCAGTAGGCGATGCCCCAGACGCCCGCCGGATGAAAGAAAGCGTCAACTGCAACCTGCCGCTGATCTTTGCCGTCCGTGATCGAGAACTCGAGAACGCCGGCGCCCGGGGCTTTCATTTCCATGACCAGTGTCAATCTTGCGCCCGGCTGGATGGCGATGACGCGCCAGGCATCCAGAGTATCGCCGACGCGCAGCTCGTCAGGGTGTCGCCGCTTGCGGCGAAAACTCGGACCGCCGGCAAGCCAGTCGAGCGCACGCCGCAACCACCAGAGTACAGGCGCATGGAAAAAGTCGTCGTTCTTGCCGAAGCGGCAGATGTTGCACCAGAGCGCATCGGCCGTTGCGGTCGTGCTCGCTGAGGCGCCTTGCTGCATGGAATAGTAGGAATACTCGGGCCGAAACTCACGACAGGCAATGGCGCCTTCGACCCATCGCGCCGGAATCGCGTGTCGTCGGTCCGCGTCCAGCGCCTCCCGCGCGGCGGCGCGAAAGGACATCAGTTCCTGGGGCACCAGCCGACCCAGGCGATCGTCGTCGGCGATGACGTCCTGCGAAAGTCCGTCGATCAGCGCGCGCGCAACATTGGTCGGTACCGACGTAACCAACCGCAGCCAATACGACGACAGGCGTGGCGTCAATACGGGCACTGGAACGATCAACGGCCGCTTGCCGACGAGCTCGCCGTAGGCACGCATGATCTCGGCATAGGTCAGTACTTCGGGTCCGCCGACGTCATAGGTTTCGCCGGCAGTCTCGGCCAGCAGCGGCACGTCCGCAAGGTAGCGCAGCAGGTTGCTCAACGCGATCGGAGTAGATCGCGAAAAAACCCAGCGCGGCGTGATCATGACGGGGAGATGATTGACCAGGTCGCGGATGACTTCCCAGGCTGCGGAGCCCGGGCCGATGATCATCCCAGCGCGGATTTCGGTAACAGGCACTGCACCGCTCCGAAGAATATCCCCGGTCTCCTGCCGGGACCGCAGGTGCGCCGATTGCGGCGCATCCGGCACCAGGCCACCGAGGTAAACAATGCGTTTGACGCCGCTCTGCTCCGCCGCCCGCGCGAAATTCCGGGCTGCTTCTGCATCGAGCGCGGGAAACTGCTTGCCGGCCGCCATCGAGTGCACGAGGTAATAAGCTGTGTCGATGCCGTGCAACGCATCGTCCAGCGTCTCCGGACGCAGCGCGTCGGCTTCGACGAGGCTTACGCCCTCCCAGCCGCGATCCTCGAGCACGGCGACGTTCCGCGAGGTGGCACGCACCTTGCGGTCCTCGGCCAGCAGGAACGGCACGAGATTACTGCCGATGTATCCGCTGGCGCCAAATACAAGGTCGCGATTCAATGGTTTCCCGAGACGGCTCTCAATACTCGATGCTTGTTCCATCATAAGCGAGAAACGCGCCGGTTTGCTCCTGATCGATACTATCCAGCACGTGCAGCAGTCTCGTTGCCGAATCTTCCGGTTCGAACAAGTCTTCGGGCCCGAGGCGTCCGGTAAATGGTTTTGACAGGCGCGTGTCGACGGTACCGGGATGCAATGCAACGACAACTGACTGCGGCCGCTGCCGCGCCTGCTCGATAGCCAGCGTCCGGATGAGCATGTTCAGCGCCGCTTTGGATGCACGATAGCTTGCCCAGCCGCCGAGCCGGTTGTCCCTGATACTGCCGACCCGCGCGGACAGCGCTGCGAATACCGTCTTGTGGCCGCGACGAAGCTTCGGCAGGAAGTGCTTGGCAACGAGCGCGGGACCGACAGCGTTGACGAGGAACACTCCCTGCAACACTCGACTGTCGAGTTCACGCAGGGTCTTTTCCGGCCGGATCCCGTCGCCGCGATGCAGTATCCCCGTCGCGACGATCACGAGGTCGAGCGGCCCGGACCCGCACGCGGCTTCCGCCACTGCCGCTATCGAGTCTTCATCGGCAAGGTCCAGCTGGCGCGCTCGCACGTTTTGTTCGCTCCAGGTAATCGCCGTGCGCGCGCAAGCGTGCACCATGCCGACATTTTCGTCGGCGGACAGGATAGCGACAAACGCGCGTCCCAGCCCGCCGCCGGCCCCGATGACGGCAACATTCGAGTGCGGATAGAAGGACGGCAGCATGCTCATAGCGTGGCAATAGGTGCGCCTTTTGTGATACGGCGGCGCTTTTCCAAAATACCGGCCCATAAGGGTAGACTGTCCGCCAGGCATTTGAGTGTCGCGATTGTAAACAATCGCTTCAATTTGTTGCGGCGGGCAAGCTGCGGTCTGGCTTCAAAGTCTCCTGCAAATAAGACCAACAAGGGAGAAACGACGTTGAGAGGCATTCGCTGGATCGTTCTGGCCATCATCATACTCGCCAGCTTCGTCGCGTACGTGCTGCGTACGAACCTGAACATCGTCGGCGAGACGATGATCCACGACCTCGGCATGACCGAGGTTCAGCTGGGGATGGTGTTTTCGGCTTTCGCCGCGGGCTACGCAATATTCCAGTTCCCGGGCGGCATTTTCGGTGATCGGTTCGGCGCCCGCTTCACGCTAACCGCCATTGCCGTCGCGTGGGCTCTGCTGACAATCCTGACTGCCGTCATTCCCGGCGCAGACGTGTTGCCGGTGGGCATGATCGTCTTTGCACTCGTCGTGGTTCGATTCCTCGTCGGCGCAGTCCATGCTCCACTGTTCCCGGTCTCGATAGGCGGCACCATTGCGAGCTGGTTCCCTGTCAGGCAGTGGGGACTGCCGAACGGCCTGACGAGCACCGGCCTGACGCTGGGCGCAGCAGCGACGGCGCCGATTGTCGTTTGGCTCATGGAAGCTTACGGCTGGCGCGGTGCGTTGCTGCTGACGGCGCCAACAGCCCTTGGTGTTGCTGCACTCTTTCACTGGTATGTGACCGACGATCCCAAGGATCACCCGCATATCAGTGACGCGGAGCTCAAGCTGATCAAGTCCGATCGGCCACCTGCCGAAGAGGGCCCAAAGAAAGGTGCGTGGAAGCTTGCGCTGAAAAACAGGAACGTCCTGCTGATCACGCTCAGCTATTTCTGCATGAACTACGTGTTTTACCTGTTCTTCAACTGGTTCTTCTTTTACATGGTCGACGTCAAGCAATTCTCCGCTACCGACGCCGGAAAATTGACCGCCGCACTCTGGATCCTCGGGGCAATTGGCGCCACGGCCGGGGGATTCGTTTGCGATTCGCTGGTGCGGCGGATTGGTGTTCGACGTGGGCCCAAGTACCTGACGATGACCGGGCTGATCCTGTCGGCGGTTTTTCTTTATGTCGGGGCAATGTCCGGCAACGTCACGGTTGCCGTTATCGCGCTGTGCCTCTGTTTTGCCTGCAACCAGATAACCGAAGCGCCAATCTGGGTTGCGACCATGGCGGTATCAGGACGACACGCGCCGATAGCCACCGGCGTGCTGAACACCGGTGGCAATCTTACCGGCGTTGTCGGCGGCATGCTGGTCCCGGTGACCGCAAAGCTGCTGGGCTGGCCGGCGGCCATGATCACCGGGTCGCTGTTCGCGGTTATCGGTGCGTCACTATGGATTTTTGTCCGTGCCGATGAACCGATGGGCGGAGGCGAACAACAGGTTTCCTGACGCCGCCGAGCCTGGCTTCAGGCGAGTTCGAGCCGGCCCTTGTCATTGACGTCAAGCGCCTTGTCAGCACAATAGGGCTCGAGTTCGCTGGGCAGCGCAAGCACGGTGCGGCCCTTGAATTCGAAAGTCTTGTCGCTGTCTTCGACCTCCATGTACCTGAGGGTCAGGCTGGAGCCGTCTTTCGGGATGATGCGGAAGCACTTCGCCGCATCAGTCGATGCCTTGAGCGAGCTGTGCAGCTGTTCCAGTGCGGGATCGGTAACGGATAACATGATTTCGTTACTCCTTTCTCTGATAGTGAATTCAGGCGATGACGAAGCGGCCGTCTTCAGCCACGTCGAGCGTCATGCCGGCGAGTTCGTCGGCAACGTCGTCGGGCACCGCAATGATCGACTGCCCCCTGTGGTGCACGATTGCATCGTCGATACGGGGCGCCTCGAATGAGATCGAAACACCGGTATCCTTCTTGATGATTCGCAGGCACTTGCTGTTCGTCTGCGCGCCGGACAATTGCTGCACCGTCGCGCTGCAGATGTGCATTGCACTCTCGGAAATATTGAGCATGATTTGCGGTCTCTCCCTGACTGGTCGGTAAACTCGGGTTACCGACGAATTACAGCGGGGATCGCCAGGGCACCTTTCACCGGTACCCGAAAACAACAAAGCCGTGCATTTGCACGGCTGACATGGCGATTACCCCAAGCGAGAAAGTAGTTTAATAAACTAAGTATTTCAAGTCAAATCTTGTATAACTACCTAACTTTTCTGGCTATTATTAGTTCATTCGACTAAATTTTTCTTCCACCTCCGGAATGCCACCAGATGACCAAACGTTCAAACGAGGCACTCGTCGCGCTACGTCGCATCCTCAGGGTCACTGACCTCAATTCCCGCAAGCTCGCGCGGCATTCCGACGTCAACACATCGCAGTTGCTGGTCATGCAACTGCTTGCCCGTGAGGGCGAGGCACTACCGAGCGTAATTGCGAAAAGCGTTGAGCTGAAACAGGCGACGGTGACGTTGTTGCTCAACAAGCTGGAAGACGCCGGCCTCGTGACGCGCCGCCGCGACACCGAGGATCGCAGGCGCATCTGGGTGGGCCTTACGGACGCGGGCCGGTCGGTGCTGGAACGCTCGCCCGACCTGCTGCAGGACCGCTTCCGGAATGCGTTCGAGCACCTCGAGGATTGGGAGCAATCAATGCTGGTCACCGCGCTCGAGCGAGTCGCTGCGCTGCTCGATGCCGACAGCCTGGAAGCGGCACCTATCCTTGAAATCGGCGACCTGGATAGACTGGTGAAAGACTAGTCGGCGTCCGCTCCAAGCAATGCATTGACAAAGCGGGTCCGCCAGGCCGTGATGTCGTTCTTCCGTAGCACTTCCATCATGCTCGCGTGTCGCGCCTTGCGCTCGGTGAGCGACATGTTGATCGCCTTCGCGATGCCGTCGGCGACGTCATCCTTGTCGTGCGGGTTGACGATCACAGCGTCGGTGAGCTCGCAGGCGGCCCCGGCGAGGCTCGACAATACGACCATGCCGGGATCGTCAGGATCCTGTGCCGCGACGTACTCTTTGGCAACCAGGTTCATGCCATCGCGCACCGGAGTTACCAGTGCGGCACTCGCGTGTCGAAAGAACCCCATCAGCGGTTTGCGCGCAATGCCCTTGTTCAGATAACGGATCGGCACCCAGTCGGTCTCGGCGAAGCGGCCGTTGATGCGCCCCGATACCTGCTCGAGTTCGGCGCGAATATCATCGTAGGTGCGCACGCCGGTCCGGGTCGGTGGCGCGATCTGCATCAACGTAACGTGCTTCTGCGCATTCGGGTACTTTTCGAGCAGGCGTTCGTAAGCCAGCATCCGGAGCGGCAGTCCCTTGCTGTAGTCCAGCCGGTCGACGCCGATAATCAGTTCTCTGCCGCCGAGGCTTTGCACCATGTTCCGGACCTGCTTCATGTCCTGCGCGTCGCTGGACAGCTGCTGGATCTCGTCGACGTCCACACCGATAGGGAAGACATCGGCCACCAGTTCGCCGCCCGCAACCTTGATGCGGTTCCTGTCGAGGAATTCGGCGCCGACCACCGGCTCGCGAATGCAGGTCTGGAAAGCGGCCAGGTCACCGGCTGTATGAAAACCGAGAACGTCGTAGGCGCACAGACAGCGCAGCAGGTACTCGTGTCCCGGCGCCGCACGAAACGCCTCGTAACTCGGGAACGGCACATGCAGGAAGAAGCCGATCGGGTTATCGATACCTGCGTTGCGCAGCTCCGATGCAAGCGGTATCAGGTGGTAATCATGCACCCAGATGATGTCATCCGGTCGCAGGAGACCGGCCAGTTTGTGTGCGAAGGTCCGGTTGACGCGCCGGTAGCCGTCGAAAGCGTCAGCATCATACTGGATGAAATCCAGCAGGTAA